>VFSW01014357.1_pt1 | contig 10950 bp, 12 predicted proteins | sample 5358111 | NCBI WGS metagenome assembly VFSW01 (sample SAMN11554181, study PRJNA540505) | mine drainage metagenome | isolation source: sediment from site ElyBrook_90M | place: USA: Ely Copper Mine, Vershire, VT | collected 2017
CTTGCGGTCTACCGCATCGCGGGTTCGAATCCCGCCGCCGGCGTTCCCACGGGCTTACGAGATCCCGCGCGCGGATGGCTGCAGCACCGCCGTGGGGTATCTCGCACGGCTCGATAAGGGTCGGAGGTCGTACTTCAGGATTTGCGATTCGGATGGGAGAGGCCCAGCCGGCGGGCGACCGCTCGCTCGGGCTCCCTCCGGAGCTCGTGAGACCATACCACGAGGACCGTCCAACCCGCGGAACGGAGGGCGGAGACCTGTCGCCTGTCCCGAGCTCGATTCGCACTGATTTTGTCGGTCCAGTAACGTACTCTCGACTTGGGCGGTTTGTAGTGACGAGGGCAGCCGTGCCAGAAGCACCCGTGCACGAGAATCGCCGTCCGACGGCCGGGAAGCGCCGCATCGACGGTCGCACCGGCGATTCGCAAGTAGCTCCGGTAGGGCACCCCGAGACGACGGAGGGACCTTCTCAACGCGAGCTCCGGCCAGGTATCCCTACCACGGACGCGGGACATCAAGGCGCTCCGTTGCCCTCGGGTCAACCTGTCCGTCATCGACCCGTGATGGATTCCAGGCAGGTATGTTAATCCGCGGCGCCCTGAACCCCGGAGTGGAAATCGAACCCGCTTCACTGCGCCTCGAGCGATAGATGCATCTGCCTCTCGCCGACTGCACTTACGAGGGTACGATTGGAGCGACCTCGAGCAGTCCGCGCCGGACGAGCGAAAGTCTCCGACTTGGAATGGCTCAGGGGCTCTCCGCTGAGAACGCTTATCGGGTCTAGGAACTCCGAGTGTGCCGCTTGAATGTCCTCCAAGTCGTTGAAATCGTCGGCGTTGTTTTCGGCGCGGTCGGGGCGATCGGACTCGGCTATCTTGGGGTATTCCCCGAGGTCCGGCGGAGGGAGAGAACCCATGTGGCGAGGGTAAGGGCCTTCCTCCCGAGCGTCGGACTTTTCGGAGAGTACAACTTCCACTTCGACAGATGGACGCCGCAATCGAGCAACGGGAGCGCGTCGTACAGGCCGTCTTCCAAGGATACGACGACGTGGGATACGGTCCAGAGCCCTCCCAAGGCCATTCTCAATGACTGGAGCCTCAGGTGGACCGACCGGAGGATCGGACTCCTTTCCGGAAGCGTGATTGCCATTGGTGCAATCCTGGTCGTCGCCGCCATACTTGGCTGAAACCCGAGGCCATAGTCGGCCAGCATCGGCCGACTTGAAATTGGGGGTCAAACGGACTCCCGCCAACCGATTTGAAGCGGGCCTCACGTCAGGCCCTCCAGCGGACGGAAAGAAGCAGAACCCAACGGGGCCTAGATTTAAGCGCATCCTTTCAGGGGAGACGGAACAGCCGGCTCGCGGGACCCCGACCCGCGAGGAGGGTCACCTCGAGCGTTGGCTAGGCTTGACCGGGGCGGGCAAATCCAGCTCCTCTCGGAACCCCTTGTTCTTCCGTTCACCAGACTCCTTGAGAACCCGAGTCACGTAGGACCGGACATCCTCGGGGACGTCCTTCCGATCATTGACGTACTCGTAGATCGCGAGTGCAGATTCCCTCGCGCCCTCCCAGTATTGCAGGTCGAAGCGATTCACGGTTTCACCGGCGGTAGGGTTAACGACCTGCCATTTGAAGTCGCGGCCGGGGGTCGTGAAACGGTAGGGATGGACCCCCGCTCCACCGCCCATCGTTCACCCGCGGGTCGATGTTCATGTAGTCGAACGAACCCAATGTCGGCGTGGGACGCAAGACGGTCCGGCTGAGTTATTGTCTTGACTGCTCGGCGGACATCCGTATCGATCCGAGCAAGGCGGGGTTCGTCCGGAGGCCGGGGTCGTGTCTACTCTGCGGTTCCGGGGGAATCCTTTCGGCGGTGCCACGCGAAGCACCTCTTCCGCCGCGCACCATTGGCTACGGTTAGACATCGGTCCCTCCTCCCCACAGGGAAAGCCCGCGGACTGACCACCGAAGGGTCTTTTCATCGGGACTAAGTGCCGGCGTGTCGATGGCGGAGCCGTTCCAAGGGTTTGAGATCGGGAGGAGATACCACCTTCACCGGGAGATTTGGAAGAGCAGCCCGGGGTTCGGGATCAACATCGGGGGGATCGCTCCGAAGGGGCAGTTCCCGAAGACCGAGGCCGTGTACATCCTCGCGACGGTAGGAGAGAACGTCCGCTACGGCAACCGATGGGACCGGGATGTGCTGGTCTTCATCGGGGAGGACTTGAAGACCGGCTCGGAGCGGATGATCGTCGACCAGGACCCGGAGAAGGGCGGAAACCGGGTCCTGACGCACAGCCGGGAAATCGGAATCCCGCTCTACTGCTTTTGGGCCCGGGAGAACGAGGACGACTGGGCGTATCTCGGCCTGGGCGAGGTGGAGTCCTGGGCCAAGGTCGAGAACAACGGGAGGATGCAGATCGAGTACCGGATCGCCTTCTCAGGAGTTCCAAGCCTCGCCGCCGCGGTGGAGCTGAAGCGGAGGATCGAGGGCGAGGTGGAGACCGTCGAGGCTCCGGCACTGCAGGTCCCCGGCGGTCGCGAGCGGGAGGGCGCAACACGACGGGTTCGCTCCCAAGCGTTCTCCGACCTCGTGAAGCGTGCGTACTCGCAGCGGTGCGCGATATGTGGCGAGTCCCGCAAGGACGCTCGCCAGAGGCCCGAGGTTCAGGCCGCGCATATCTATCCCGTCGAAAAGGAGGGGCCGGACGACGTCAGGAACGGAGTGGCGCTCTGTCGTCTCCATCACTGGGCCTTTGATGGCGCCCTCCTCGGGATCGGATCCGACATGGTCGTCCGTGTCTTCAGCCCGGGCGGCTCCGTGTCAGGTGTCGCCGAGTACGAAGGGAAGCCTCTGGCTGTCGTCCCCTCGGACCCCCGGAAGCGCCCGCACGAGCTGTACCTGTCGAGCAGGTTCGAACTCTCGAAGAAGGGCTGGACGCGCGGAAGCGAGGGAGATTCGACCTGATCGCGGTCGGTCGACCGCCTGTCCCCGCGCTCCGAGGGCGGAGAACGTGCGGCAAATGAGATAATACCCGGCAGCGCGTCCGTGGCGCTCGGTTGTCTCAATGCGATCCGGAACAGGGGCGAAAATCGCCGAGCATTACTCGCCCGAAGCCGACGTGGTCCTCTACCCAGGGGACTGCCGAAATCTCCTCAAACAAATGCCTCCCGACTCCGTCCAGCTGTTCGTGACTTCGCCACCTTACAATATGGGCAAGGAGTACGAGCGAAGGACTACTCTCGACGAGTACAAGGCGTTCCAAGCGGAAGTCATCAAGCTCTGTGTCGAAAGGCTCCGGCCCGACGGGAGCATTTGCTGGGAGGTCGGCAACCACGTCGTCGACCAAGAGGTGTACCCCCTGGACATCGAACTTTACCCGATTTTCAAGTCGCTCGGACTGAAACTGCGCAACAGGGTCGTCTGGCACTTCGAGCATGGCCTGCACTGTTCGCGCAGGTTCTCAGGGCGGTACGAGAGCATTCTTTGGTTCACGAAGACAGATGACTTCCGCTTCGATCTTGACCCAGTTCGGGTCCCTTCGAAGTATCCCGGGAAGAAGTACTTCAAGGGGCCGAAGCGGGGACAGCTCTCGGGGAATCCGCTGGGAAAGAACCCCGGCGACGTTTGGGATATTCCGAACGTCAAACACAACCACCCGGAGAAGACCGTCCACCCCTGCCAGTTCCCGGTCGAGCTCGTCCAACGGCTCATCCGATCGATGACGAAGCCGGGTGACCTCGTCGTCGATCCGTTCATGGGGGTCGGCTCTACCGCGGTAGCTGCCGTCCTGGAGGGCCGTCGGGTGGCCGGCGCCGAGATGGTTTCCAGGTATGTGTCGATCGCGAAGAAGCGGATTTCCGAGGCGGTCGCGGGAACCGTCAAGGTCAGACCCATCGGGAAGCCGATTTACGTGCCTCCTCCCACGCTCGCTATCGTTCGCAGGCCGCCTCCGAGCCGGGCGGGAAACCGGACGGTCGAGTCCTACGCGGCCGTCCAGGCGGCGGGGTGAGTCTCGAGGGTGCGCGTCGTTTACGAATACTCCCATCTCGGTGGGAGCGAGATACTTGCCGCCAGGTTCCCCGACGCGCTCAAGGACATCTACGAGGTCGTAACTGGGCTCACCGATGTGCCTCGGAGCAAGATCAGTAAGGAGAAGACCAAGGTCGGCCGCGCACTCTACTCGCCGATTTGGATGAACAACGAGTTCGAAAAGCGGTTCCGCGCCAAGGGGTTCAAGGAGCTTCGGGACTACTACACGATTACGATCCCGCACTCCGACATACAGATAGAGGGTTCCTACAAGCAGGTCGACTTCGTCAAGGACAAGATACTCGTCGAAGTTCAGTTCGGGAAGTACGCGTTCATGTTCTACGATATGGCGAAATTCCAGTACTTCTTCAACGAGAACAAGGCCGAGGTCGCCGTAGAGATCGTTCCGACCCACGCCCTGCACCGGCACATGTCTTCCGGCGTTTCCTACGGCGAGCAGCTGGTCTACGACATCGAGAGATTGAGGAGAACTTTTCCGGCCGTCCCGGTCAAGATCATGCTCATCGACGTCGACGAGGATCGAACGACGCCCCCGGTCGCACCGCCGGCGAGCCGGGAGCCGGATAAACCGGAAGCAGCTTGACCCGGGCCGGTGAGGGGCCGCGGCGTCCCTATCGCGCTCGGATCGAGGCTGGGGGATTCACTTTCTCTTGTACGACCCGCACTTCGGGCACCGTCCCCCGTTTCCGGACCTCGGTCGCCAAGGGTACCCGCACGCACCACACACACACTGAGGGGATACGGCCCGTTCCGGAACGTTGTCGTCTTTAGTGATCTTGTCCCTTGTTCTTCCGAGGCCGAGGAGCCGAGACCTCTTTGCCTCCGCGATCTGGGACTGTTCGTTGAAGTACTGGCGATTCCGCTCGATCGCCCTCTCTACGGCCTTCCGAAAGAGAGGATCCCGGTCGAGGCTCCCGAACCCCATCGGGCTGATTCGCTCCCAGAGGTCGTACGCGATTCGCGGCTGAGATTTGCGGTACTGGGCCCCCTTGTATGCCCGGTGGACCCTCACCCTCCCTCGGGCCTCCACGAACAGCCAGATCGGGGCGAGTCCGTTGTAGACCAACGTGTCCAGCATCCGGATCTTGGGCACCGTAAGGACGGTGCCGATCTCGTTCTTCCGGACGATCGACAGTGCGCTGATTATCCCCGTGAGCTCCTCGTCTCGGGTCCCCTTCCGGGTCAGGAGCCCTAGGACCGACTCGTCCCAGTCGACCATGCTCCCGGGCTGAGCGGTCGCGTAGAGGTCGAGAGTCTCCTTAGCGGAATACGTGATCTTCTCCAGATCAAAGCGGGGGTCGAGCCGCCGACAGATGTGCATCGCCAAGGTCGATTTGCCGACACCGGTCTCGCGGCCATCGATCACGATAACGACGGGCTCGTGACGTTCCCGTCGGCGGAGCATCTGCTCGATGAAGGCCTCGAAATTCTCCTTGAGATGCGGTCCTTTTCCCTCGTCGACCCCGTAGAAACGGGCGATCAGGTTGTCAGTCCTCTGACCAGCCACGTCCCGGATTCCCCCGTGCGATCTCTCCTGAGCGGCGGACCAGCTCCTGGACTGAGGTGTCGATCCCGGATCCGGCCACGGCCGAGATGAACTCCTGCCGGCACCGCTCTCCAGTCTCGTCAGGTGCCGCCAGAAGCGCGAGTTCCTCCTCGGCTGTCAGCTTCCGACGAAGATCGTCTCGGCGCTTTGCCTCCTCTTCGGTCGCCGGACCGGCGGCCCACAGGGACTCGACGTCGAGTTTGACGGGCCCCTTGAGGAAGAACTTGGCCGCGTCGATTCCGTAGAGGAGCGCCCGGTTCCCGACCTCGTTCATGACTTGGGCGAGCTTTCCGGCGTTTCCCCGGTACGCTTCGATTGCCGTCCGCCCTCCGAGGCCACCCTCGAACACGGGAGAGTCGAACGAGAAGTCGAGTGTGTGCTTGAGGCCCGAACGCAAGCGAGCGTTCTCTTTCGCGAGTCGCACGTTGTCGGCCTCGTACCCCTTGAGGATTGCCGAAGCCTTTCGCAGGAGGGCAACTGTGGAGCGATACGTCCCTCGGCGGACCGCGAGATAGGACGTCCCGAGGGTGGCCCGGAGATCCGCGTGCGCCGTCGGGTCGGAGCACGCGCAGAGGTGTGCCCGGCGCGCCCTAGCCTTCCCGGGGCTGCTCTTCCCCATCGTTCCTCGGGGCCTCCCGTGCCTTCCGGCTGCGTTCGACGAGTCGGGCTATCTCTTCCCTTGTCCGCGGGCGGTCCTGACGTTGTGCGGCCTCCTCGTGGGCGAGCAGCGAGTCCTTGGCATACGTCCGAGAGAGGTGGCGGAGGGTTCCGCGGAGGTCTGCGTTCTCGATCCGCTCGACCTCATGGTCGTGGGCCTCGACCTCGGCCGACCGAACGCCCGCGAGCTCGTGGGCGACTGCCCGCTTCGGGGGGAAGACCCCCTCGAGGAACCCGGCGCCGCCATGAGGGGAGAGCCGCCGCTTGCCCTTCGTCCCCGTTTGGGTGACGCCGTCCGCGGCGAGAACGGGGACCTTCTCCTCCCGCCACCAATCGAGACGGTGTCGTGGCCTACGTATTCCCTTCCGCGCGTCGTACCAGCAGGAGGCCGTGGCTTCGGCCGTGTAGTAGGAGGTAAGCGGATTCGTTACCGGGACAAGCCGGGGTTGGACGCGGGCCGTGCCCCCGAGCAGCTGGACCTCGTACCCTCGGACCTCGGGGAGGCCCACGTAGTGCGAGAGGAGGGCCTCGCGCCACGTCTGGGGGGCGCACCGGAGCGATCCCTGGGTCTTCACGAGGGGAAGAACCGCCTTAGGGTTGGTCGCCTCATCGAGCGTCACCGGGAGGATCCCTTCGATCTCCGCCATCTCGGAGTATTTCGTGAACAGCCTGGGCAGGTACGGGAACGCCGCGACCACGAGCGGGATCGGGAGGAGCGCCGGGGACGCAGGACCGAGAGACTGATTGAACGAGACGTACCCGAGCGAGAACCAGAGAACCGGGACCGCGATCCAAAGCGCCGGCCACAGGTAGGGAACCGGGGGAGACCGCCCGATCCGCTCGGCCAGGCGCCGGGCCCCGACCAGAGCCGCGAGGATCGCGACCAGAGTCACGCCCGCCATCAGGAGGCCGAATCCCCACAGTCCGGCGCTCGTGTACACCCCTGCCACTGAGGAGGTCGCCGGCGTCAGGTAGGTGAGTTCCCACGTCGCGGACCCGACCTTGACCTCGAGGTTGAGGACCGCCCCGGTCGTGCGAAGGGGCAACTCGACCTCTCCGCTCGAGTACGGCGCGGCGACGACCGTCGCGTTCGACCACGACGGGTCGAGGCGGGCCGGAACCTGGATCGGTTCGAGCGAGTACGATCCGTTCGACGCCGTGACGTTTTCGAGGATCGTCGTCGTGCCAGGGGTCCACGTCTCGGAGACCACGAGGAACGAGGCGGTTCCTGCGTTCGGATTCACGATCTCGACGCCGATCTGGGTGTCGTAGACGAGATTCCCGTCGGCGAGCGGACCGCTCCCGAAGACCGGGTAGGAGTACGGGAACGAGAAGTCGGTAGAGTCCGCGTACGGAACGCCGAAGACTCCCGGCCCGACCGTCTTTCCGTACGAGACGGGCGCTCCAGCGCTCGCGGCGGGGAGGGCGAGAGGCGCAGCGACGAGGGCGAGAACGAGCCAAGCGAGGGCTCGGCCTGAGACAATTGAAGGGGTTCTGGAAGCCGAGGCGCGGCGCGCCGGGCAGCGGCGTGTCAGCGATGGGGCCTCCGCTTGTGCCGGTGTGCGATCTCGCCGCGACGACACGCGGCCGAACATCGGCCGGCGTGTTCCCCGTGCGAGTGGGGATGGGCGACGACGTACGCCTCGTGCGGACGGACTTTGAACTTCTTGCCCCTGTCCGAAGTCGAGACGTGACCCGGGATGTGTTCGACCTTGACTCCCGAGGGCGACGCCGCGGACTGCTCACGGGCGACCTTCCCGAGAGTCTCCCGCCAAACGAGATCGCCGTGTTCCTTTCCGTACCGCTCTTCGAACTCTCGTCGGGATGCCGTCGAGTTGAGGCGGCGGGGTCGCTTCGGCGGCACGGCCTACCTCCGAGCTCGGGATTCGTACATTCCGATCCCGATCAGGACGATTCCGAAGCCCCCCGCGAGCGGAAGAAGGACCACGTTCCACGACGGCGGCGTCGTCACTCCCGTCGGAGTGAGGGCGAGGAGTGCGAACACCACGATAGCGAGGATGAGGAACACGACCCCGAGGAGCTTGAACAGGTCGGACCAGGCCGCCTTTCCCGATAGGTTCCTCCGCAATCTCTCCCGCCGTACCTCAGCGGGCCCTGCCGGCAAGTCCGACGACGAACAGGATCGTTCCGATGAACCCGAGACCGACGGCGAGGGGGACCGATCCGAGGTACCACGAGGCAACGGCGACGACGAGAAAGACGAGCGCCACCCCGAGGAGCCCGAAGTGGTACCCCGAAGCTCGAGCCGCCGCTTTCCCCGCGTACCAGACGACGAAGACGAGGAACCCGACCACGAGGACCGGCCAGAAGGCCGCGAGGGCACCGAGGAAGGACGAGAGGAGCCCCACACGGTCACCTCCGCCCTCCCTCGACCACGACCGTCTGCCCGGCCGCCCCGCGCCCCTTCTTCTTCGTGGCGACCCGGTAGACGACGTAAACGAGACCCAGGATCACCGCGAGGATCACGATCCCCGCGAGGAGACTCCCGAAGAACGCGCCGAGTGGTCCGCCCCCGAGCAAGCTCGAGAAGAGCCCCGCGAGCCACGAGAACGGGTTGGGGAGGCCTCCGAAGGTTCCTCCGTTCTGTTGGGACTGTTGACACGGTCCGGGGCAAGTGATATTGACGAGGGTCACGTTCACCGTCTGGACCGTCACCGAACAGTTCCCGCTCGCCGTCCCGCCCACCTGACACGAGGTAAGGTAGATCGCGTCGCCCGCGGTCAGAGTCCCGAGGGGTTCGGCCGCGGCCGAGAGGCCGCCTTGCGAGATCGCGGTAGGAATCGAACCGTTCGCGCTCCCGTTCCCGGTCAGCCACAGGTCGAGACCCGTTTGGACGGCGTAAATCTGGATCGGGTTGTCCGCGGGGACCTCGTACCGCACCCCGACCGGGATCGACACGGTCGAAATCGTAGGCATGAGAATGAGCTGCTCCGAACCGTTGTACCACTTGTCGCCGTAGTTCGTGTCACCGATCGCCCAAGTCGAACGGTTCCCGAGCTCCTCTGTCGGGAGCGCCTTGCCGTTGTAGTCGACGGGACTCGTCCCGTTGTTAAGGTAGACGAACCCGGTTGCGTTGACGTACAGGTTACCCCACACAGATCCGCCCCACGACCATTGTTGGACGGCTTGCGTCCCGCAGAAGGCCGTCCCGGAGAGGGTCACGTTGTAGAAGTGACCCATGCCCTCGAGCGTGGAGAGGTAGAGGGACTCCCACTCGGAGACGTTGAGGTTGGCCTCGTTGATGGACGAGGGGAGGACGAGATACGGGGCAGGGATGAGGCAGTCCGCCGGGATAGACTGCGCGGAGTCGAACCCCGCCGCGCGTAGGAACGCCCAGTAGGCCTCGGCGTTCTCGGCCGCCTGCCATTCGATCGTGGTGAGCCAAACCTCGAGGTTCGCGTACGTCGGCCCCGGGGTCGCCGAGTAGCCGTACGTGTCGAACTCGAAGTACGGGGGGTTGGCGCAACCGGCCGACACCCCTCCGTCGTTGCACGCGATCGCGACGATAGTCGGCGATCCTTCCGCGGTAGAGGTCGGCGTGTTGATTATCGTCCCGCCGTTGCTAATGGTGCCCTCCACCGTCCAACCGCTATTCGCGGCGGTCGGAGTGGGTTGTCCTCCGGGAACGACGACCGTTCCGAGCCCCGACTGTGTCGGGATCCGATACATGCCAGTGGGACCACCAAATGGTCCGACGTTGCAGTCCTCCGATCCGTACCGAGTCGGGCACGATGCCGTGTTGACTGTCACGTTATACCAAACCTTGTTGATTTGGTCGAACAGATCGACGACCGCGGGGCAGCCGTACGGTGGGTTCTGAGTCGAGCACTCGACCGTGATGTTCGCCCCGGCCGGAATGAAGTTCTCGCCGCCCCCGGGCATGTCCGTTCCCGCCGTCAGGTACGACGAGGGCCCGGGGGGAAGGGCGCAATACGAGGCTCCGCCACACGCGCCGCCCGACTCCCCGACCGGGTAAGTGACGGTGACGGCAGGGCCGATCGACCCATAGACGTCGTTCGTCCCGCCGTGACCGTCGACCGCGGAGACGATCGCGTTGTACTCCCCGACCATTTCGTACTCGTACGCCGAGGCGACCGGGGCGAGGTTGGCGTAGATCCCCGACTGAAACAGGGCGAGCGAAATGTTGAACGAGGTGTTGCCGAGTTGAGTCAGGGCCGCGTGGTCCGCCGCGCGCTCCCACCCGCTCGTCGAGACATTGAGCGCCGAGGCGATCGACTGAAACTCGGCCGCGGTGAGGTTGGCCTCGTTCCCATACCCGCCCATGACGGCGTCAGCCCATGAGAGGAACTCGCGTCCGAGTTGATCCGAGACGCTCGACTGCTGACACCCGTAGTACCCGACCACGGCGCCGCCGATGAACCCGATAATCGCGCCGAGAGGGCCGCCGAACGCCCCGATCGCGGTTCCGGCGGCGACCGAGGCGCCGAGACAGTAGTAGTTGATGGCCGCCGGGGCCAGCCCTAGGGACTCGAGGGCCGCGGCCGACGGTGCCGCGTGAGACTGCGCGTCCGTCTTCAGGATTGACGCTTGTGCCGGGGTCAGGGAGTCCAGCCACGCCTGGATCGAGCCGACTTGCGTGCTCGAAAGCCCGACGTAAGACCCGACCTCCGCCGCGGCCGATCCGAGACTGTTGATGGGGGCGATGACTG
>VFSW01014358.1_pt1 | contig 10950 bp, 8 predicted proteins | sample 5358111 | NCBI WGS metagenome assembly VFSW01 (sample SAMN11554181, study PRJNA540505) | mine drainage metagenome | isolation source: sediment from site ElyBrook_90M | place: USA: Ely Copper Mine, Vershire, VT | collected 2017
CCGCCATCGTGGATCACGACGCCGCTCAAGGTCGGCAGCAGTACGCGCAGCAGGCGGGCGTAGGGGAGAAACGGTGATTCCGTCGCCGCATCCCGGTTCGGGGCCGAAGTCGAGTCGAGTACCGCTGCCATCCTAGCGCCGTCTCTTGAGTCCGCCTATCGTGGCAGGCAATGTACGACATCCGCCGACGCGCGGCCTTGATGCGATTCGCAGTTCGCGACAAACATTAAAATCGAGTGACATTGCGCCGCAGCATACGGCGCGACGCGCGCCTGCGGGCGATGAACTGCAGCCATAGGAACCCGCCGGGCAGTCGCACGATGAAGAAAACCCATCGCCAGAAGCGTGCCGCGGCCCCATCGAAGCGAGCCAGCGGCAGGCAGTCATACAAGCCGGGCTCCACCTCGTGGACGACCGCGAAACGCGCGTCGAACAACCGCCTCACTCCCAGCACCGTCACGTACACGCGCAGCCCATCCGCTTGCCAGTGCAACGTCACTTCCTCGCAGGCTCCGGTTTCGAGCAGCGCGGTCGCCGCCGGCGCCGCGCCGCGCACCACCAAGCTCAGACCGGAGGCAGGCGCCGCGAACGCCCATCCGTTCGCTCCGAGCGACCGCACCACCAGGGGCCCGAAAAACTGCAGACGCATGCTCGATACCTGCCTTCGTTCAAACTCGGTTAGGCTGCGACGCTCGTCAAGACCAGTTCCGGTTTCGTGTGGACACATCGATCAAGCTTCTTCCCGGACAAGCCCTCGGCCCGACCGGCCGACCGCGGCTCGATTACCGGGCGATGGTCGCGTCCGCGTTCCCGTTCATGCTGAACAGCGCCGTGCAGGCCGTGCTCAACGCCACCGACACCTGGTTCATAGGCCGGCTGTCTCCCGGCGCCACGTCCGCGATGGGCGCCGTCTATTGGCCGGTGCTGGTCTGCCTGCTGCTGTTCGGCGGCGTGAGCTTATCAGTGCAGACCGTGGTCGCGCAGGCCTTCGGTGCGCGGCGGCGCGCACGCGCATCGCAGGCGGTCTGGACCGCACTTTGGGCCTGCACTCTCACCGTCCCGGCGCTGGTGCTGCTCGCGATGTCGGGTTCGGCGCTGTTCTCGCCCTTCGGCCTGGCCCCCGCCACGCTCACTCCGGCGCTCGACTACTGGCGACCGCGCATGCTCGGCGCGCCGCTCGGGCTCGCCCTGTGGGCCGTTCTGGGATTCTTCAACGGCATCGGCCGGCCGACGATCACCCTGCGGGTGACGGTCACCGTGGCGCTGGTCAATGCGCTGTTCAACCAGGCATTCGTCATCTCTCTGGGGTTCGGAATCGCCGGCTCGGCCTGGGCCACCAATGCCGCGCAATTGACCGGCCTGGCGGTCGCGCTGGGGCTGTTCCTCGGGCCCGCCAATCGCAGGCGATTCCGCCCACTGGCCGCTTGGCGGCCGCGGCGCAGGGCGCTCGCGGCGCAGCTTCGCCTGGGCTTTCCCATGGGCCTGTTGTCCGCGGCGGACATCTTCGGATTCGCGCTGTTCCAGCTGATGCAGGTTCGACTGGGCGTGGTCGACGGCGCCGCGACGCAAATCGTGATGATGCTCACCGCCCTGTGCTACATGCCGGCGGTGGGCATCTCGATGGCCGGCACCACGTTCGTGGGCCAGGCGATCGGCGCGGGCGACCCGAGCTGGGCAAACCGCGTCGGCGACGCCATCATCGGCGTCACGGTGCTCTACATGGGTGCGGTCGGTACGCTGCTGGCGCTTCTCGGGCCGTGGCTGCTGCCCTGGTTCACGAATTCCTCCGATCCGCAGGCGGCGGCAGTGGTGAGCCGCGCCTCGCTGCTGCTGTGGATCGCGGCCGGCTACCAGGTGTTCGACGGCCTGAACATCGGCGCGAGCGCCTGCCTGCGCGGCGCCGGCGACGTACGGCTGCCGGCCATCATGGTGCTCGCTCTGTCCTGGTGCTTCTTCGTTCCGCTCGCGCACGTGGTGTCCTTCGCACCCGGCGGCGGCTGGATAGACGGCCTGCCGCAGTTCGGATTCGGCGCGATCGGCGGATGGCTCGCCGCGTTGATTTACATCTGCGCCTTGGGCCTCATGTTGTTCGCGCGCTGGCGCTCGCGCGCGTGGCAGCGGACCGCATGAGAGCCGCGGGTTTGCGAATGCTCGGCCCGCTGGCGCTGCTCGGCCTGCTGGCGCCGCTCGGTCTTGCGGGACCGGCCGGCGCCGAGAGCGCGACCCCGGCACCGGTTGCCCGCGCCATCACGGCGCATCGCCTGCCGGCCGCGTCCGTCAGCTTCGTGGTGCTGGACGTGGAAACCGGCCGCGTGGCGGCGAGCGACCATGCCGAAGTGCAACGCAGCCCCGCGTCGACCATCAAGCTGGTGACCACGTTCGCCAGTCTCGATATTCTGGGGCCGGCGTTCATCTGGCACACGCGTGCCTACGTCGACGGCGAGCTGAGCGAGGGCGTACTGCACGGCGACCTGATTCTGCAGGGCGGCGGCGATCCTTACCTGACGATCGAGCGGTGGTGGCGCTTCGCCGCGGCCTTGCGAGCCAGGGGCTTGAAGCGCATCGAAGGCGATCTGGTCATCGACGACACCGCCTTCTCGCTGCCCCCGGAAGACCCGGGCGCGTTCGACGGGCGCCCCAATCGGGTCTACAACCTGGTACCGGACGCCTTGATGGTCAACTTTCAGTCGGTGGAATTCCGACTCACCCCGGAGCCCGGTTCGGGGCGCGTTGCGATCCTCACCCTGCCGTCGCCGGTTAACCTGGCCGTGCAGAACCAGGTGCGCCTGGTGCCCGGCCGGTGCGCCGCCGGCGCCGATCGGATCGATTTGCGGATCGAGCCGGATCGATGGGACCGGATCGCGTTCTCGGGCACCTTGGCGGCCGCTTGCGGCGAACGCACTCTCACCCGGGTGGTGCTCAAGCCGGCCGCGTACGCCTACGGAACCTTCGTCGAGCTGTGGCGTGCGCTCGGCGGCGAATTCGCGGGCGGCATGCGCGTGGCCCCTGCCCCGCCCGAGGCGCGCCAGCTCGAGGTGTTCGATTCGCTCAGCCTGGCCGAGATCGTGCGGTTGACCAACAAATACAGCAACAATCTGCTCGCGCGACATTTGCTTCTCACGGCGGGCGGGGAGAGGTACGGCTATCCGGCGACCCCGGAGAAAGGCCTACGGGCGATCGAGGAATGGAGTCGCGCGCGCGACCTCGATTTGCGGGACATATCACTCGAAAACGGCGCCGGACTTTCCCGCGCGACCCACATCTCGGCGATGCAGATGACCAGAGTCCTGCGCGCCGCTTACCGCAGCCGCTACGCCCCGGAGTTTCTCGCCTCGCTGCCGCTCGCCGGCGTCGACGGCACTCTGCGCCATCGCATGACCGGCACGCCGGCCGGTTGGGTACGCCTCAAAACCGGTCATCTCGACGGTGTCAGCGGCGTCGCGGGTTTCGTCACCTCCGCATCGGGCAGAACCTACGCGCTCGCCTCGCTGATCAACGATGCGCGCGCGGACTATGGGGCGGCGGAACCCGTGCACGCCGCGCTGGTCGACTGGATACTCGACAAGCTCTGAGAGTCCCGGCTCAAGGCACCGCCCGTTCCAGATCCCAGCGAATCGGCACCACGTCCTTGCGCAGCCAGAGCCCGAATCCCAGGTGACGGAAGTGGCGGCGCAGACGGCGGCGGTACCATTCCCCGGATCGCAGATGCACCGCCCGGTCGGTCAAGGCCCGGTCGCAATTCTCGCGCCAGTCCTCGCGGGTGAGCGCCGAGAAGTACAGCGCCGCCCGGGTCAGCCGCCGCAGATTGCCGAGAGCCCGCACCGCATCGGCGTCGTCCAGGTACTGGAGAACGTCGTAGCACACGGCCAGATCGCAGGGCGCGTCCGGCGCGTAGTCGACCACGGATGCGTGAATCCAGCCGTGGCGGCGGCACAGGTATTCGCTCGCCTCGATGCCGAGGTAACGCGCCTTGGGCAGGAATTGCGCGAACGGCCGGCGCAGCAGGCCGAGGCCGCAGCCGGCATCGAGGATGCGGCGCACGGGCACGCAGGTGTACTCGAGCGCCGCGGCGATGATCCGGGCGCGCGCGCGCATTTCTCGCGGCGTCGTGACCCGCGTGGCCGGATCAGCGTAGAACTTGCGGAAGTAGGCCGCTCCGAATCGGTCGGTGATGGAGCACGGGGCCGCTGCGTGCATGGCCGACTTCCCTGGTTGATCGCAGGGGTGAATTTATCCGGGCCGGGGGAGCGGGTCAATTCGCGCCTCAGACCAGCGGCAGCCCCCTGGCGTGGCGCACCACCACTGTCCCGGCGATCTTGTCGTGCCAGGCCTGGTGTTCGCGATCGAACGCGATCCAGAGAAAGCCGAGTCCGGCGATCAGCAAGGACAGGAAGCAACCCAGCGCACGCACCACGGCTGTCGGCCAATCCATCGGGCGACCGTCCAGCCGCACCACGTGCAGATGGCAGATGATTCCGCCAAGCGTGGCGCCGCGCAGCTTCCACATCACGGCGCCGTAGCCGGCCAGCACCACCAGATGCAGGTGGCCGACGTTGAACAGGAACTGCAGCACCACGGTCACCACGATCACGTCGATGAGCAGCGCCGCCATGCGAATCCAAAAGCCGGCGCGCGGCTGAGCGACCTCGTCGTGCACGGGCGTCGCCGCAACCCCGGGACCCGCCGGCGACGAGGAATCAGCGGTCGAGGTGGCACCGACGCCGGCACCCACCGTTGCGTCCGCCGTTGCGCCCACCGTTGCGCCCGCCGTTGCGCCCGCCGTTGCGCCCGCCGGCGGCGGCGCGATGGCAGAGGCCGCGCGATGATCTCGCCATTCGGAGTGCACGGCGAAGACCACCGCCCCCAAACCGACGAATCCGACCGCCTTGTAGATGATCAGGCCCAGCACCGGTACCGTGTAGGTGAGCAGCAACAGCAGTCCGCCCACACTCACCGCCCACGCGGGATGAGCAAGGGCTCCGCCATTCACCTGCTTGAGGATCCGTCCCCCTAGCCAAGCCAACACCGCCAGTCGACCGAAGGACTCGGCGATCAGCAGCGCGATTACCACCACCGGAACGGCCAGCAGGCCGACGACGGTGACGAACAGCAAGCCGATCAGCAGAGGCGCCGCCAGCTGCGCGAGCAGCCCCGCCGCGAGCGACGCGCCGGGCCGCTCCTCGAGGGTTCGAGTGCAGCGCTCCACGCTGCGGCGAAAGAGCACCGTGGTCAGCGCGTACATGGCGAGCGTCAGCAAGGCGAAGGCCCAGGCCCAACCGAGGTCGGGCGTGAACGCGAGCAACCGCCCATACAGCAGGCAGTGCGCGAACCACGCACGCAGCCAGCCGAAACTCAACCAGCGTGGACCGAACGACAGATCCTCCACGTCCCCGTGAATGACCGCGGCGGGATCGCGCGTCACCGTGCCGCCCACCGAAATCACGTCGCCGCCGACTTCGGCGTTCGCACCGAGCTCGACATCTCCGAGAACCGCGACCACGTCGCCGTGCACCGGCGCGTCGACGTAGGTGCTGCCCAGAACAGCGACCGCCGAATCGCCGACCGGTCCCGTGACTCGGGTACTGCCGAGGCCGGAGACGACGGTATCCGCAACGTCCCCGGCGCTGTCCGCGGATCCGAAGATGGCCACCACGGAATCGGCGTGGCGGTCGGCGGCGAGCGCCGCATCGTGCCCGATGCCGACGACGCTGGAGTCGCCCGACCCATGCCCATGTCCGTGCGCCGAGGCCGCAGTGCCGCCCAGGGACCATAGGCCGCATACCCACAGCCAGGCGATGAGAGACCGTCGAATCGGGATACTCATGACGGATATTCCAGGGTTCGATGCGCGAGGAAGGCGAGGCCTGCGAGCCCGGCGTACATCGTCGCGATACCGACTCCGGCCGCATACAGCCAGGGGACCGGGATGGCATCGACGGCCGCAGCGACCACCAGATGGCCCAGCGTACCGGCGAGGGCAGCGCCAGCGACCACGCTGCGAACCCAGTCGATCGGCGCCGACCAGGGTTCGAGCCGAACCGAAGCGATGATTGCGATTGCGCAAACCAAGGCAAAGCCGCCGCGCAGCGCGAGCGGCCAATGCGAGAACGGACGCCGCCAGACGGGCAAGGCCTCCCGCCGATCGACCGCACTCATGATCCGCGCGTACATCGAGCCCGGCGCCTTGCGCATCGGCTGGCCCCGGCACACCCGATCGATGAGCCGTTCAAGCGCGGCGTGGTCCTCGGCACGATTCATGCGATTCATTGGATGTCCGCCAATTTGCGCGCCAGGGCCGCGCGGCCCCGCAGAATGTCGATCTTCACCTTGGCCAACGATACCCCCAGTCGCTCGGCGATATCGGCATAGCTCAACTCTTCGTAGTGATACAGCACCAGCGGCACCCGCTGGTGCTCGGGCAGGCCTTGCAGGGCCGCTGCGACCCGTCCGGCCCGCTCATCGGCCTCGAGATCCTCCAACAGGGTGTCCGGCACCGGGAAATCGAGCTCGGGCGCTCCCTCGGAGGAATCGGTCGTGAACTCGGAGAACAGGCGCCAGCGCTTGCGGTACCGCGACAGATGATTGAGACATAAGTGGGTGGTCACCGTCTTGAGCCAGCCGCCGCGCGTGGCACTGTCCTTGAGTTGATCGAAGTACTGGTAGGCCTTCATGAAAACCTCCTGAGCCACGTCCTCGGCCTGCGCGTCGTTGCCGAGCAGGCGGGCAGCCGTCGAAAAGACCGCGTCCTGGTAGGCAAGCACGAAGTCGGCGAATACACGGGCACGATTCGGATCCAGGGCTGGCGTTGACACGGTAAGTTCGCGGGTTGCAGTTCAATAACACCGCGGGCCAGCGAAAGTTACGGCTTCCCCGCCCGACGGCGTCCGTTCGACGGCGAGGGCGCCGGCACGGATTAGTGCGCTGCACCCAAATCGTCACTCGGATGATAATTGGGGTACGCCGGACGCGGAACCTTCGGCAGAGGGTGTTCCTTGAGCTGCTGCATCACCACCTCGATGGCTTTATCCAATTGCGGATCATGGCCTGCGCGGTCCAGGGCCGGATCGAGATCCACGTCGATGTCGGGGGCGACACCGTGGTTTTCCACTTCCCAGCCGCCATTTAGGCCGTAAATGGCGGCGCGTGGCGCGGTGATCAGCCCCCCGTCGATGAGTTCCGGATATCCGCCGATACCGACGAGACCTCCCCAGGTGCGCTTGCCGATCAGCGGACCCAGGCCGGCCTTGCGGAAATACCAAGGCAGCGCGTCGCCGCCGGAGCCCGACATCTGGTTGATGATCATCACTTTCGGTCCGTAGATCGCCTGGGTGGGGCTAGACCAGTCGTGGCCGTCGCGCCCGGCGACCATGCTCATCAGCGGCCGTCGCAGGTAATCGACGATGTAGTCTGCGAGCTGCCCGCCCTTGTTGAAGCGCTCGTCGATGATCACCGCTTCCCGGCCGACCTGCGAAAAGAAATACCGGTTGAAGCTCGTGTAGCCGGCGCCGGCGGTGTTGGGTACGTAGACGTAGGCCACCCGGCCATGAGTCTCCTGATCGACCTTGCGGCGATTGCCCTCGACCCAGGCGAGGTGACGCAGACCCGATTCGCTCGCCACCGGCACGACGGTGACGTCGCGGGCTCCGGAGCCGTCGGGTTTCGGGCCGACCCTGATCACCACCTGTTGGCCCGCGGTTTCCTCGAAGAACGCGTATACGTTGTCCGAGCCATGCAACTCGCGCGAGTTGACGGCCCGCAGGTACTCGCCCGCCTTGACGTTCACGCCCGGCTGGGTGAGCGGCGCCTGCAAGCCCGGATTCCAGTTCTCGCCGTCGTAGACGCGCGCGAAGCGATAGCGGTCGTTCTCGAGCGTGTAATCGGCGCCCAGCAGGCCGCCCTTTTCGTGCCGCACCTCGGGGCGATCCCCACCCCGCACGAACAGATGCCCGACCGTCAACTCGCCCAAGGCTTCGTTGAAAAGATAGGTGAGCTCGTCCCGCGAGGCGATGCCCGGCAGATAACGGGCATATTTCTTCTTCGCCTTCACGAGGTCGAGTCCGTGATAATTCGGATCGTAGAAGAAATCCCGTTCGATGCGCCACGCTTCGTCATAGATTTGACGCCACATCGGCTGTGGATCTACATAGATCTTCCAGTCGGTGAGCTTGAGCGCACCGAGGCCGGGCGTGGGTTTGGGGCCCGGCGTGTACGCCTCATCGGTCGTCGAGGTCGACCAGCTAGCCGCCTGTCGGTACAAGAGCCGCTCCCCGTTGAAAGAGATGCGGTAGTCGTTCACGCCCTCGATGAACTTGTCGACCTTGCGCTTGGCGAGATCGAACTTGTGCAGCGTCAGCAGCGGATCGCCGGCATCTTCCTCGGTGAGCACCTCCGGGGCTTCGGCAACGAACAATATTCCGGATTTTGCCGGTTGCAGACTCTGGTAGTCCCGCGCCGGAATGGGCAGCGCCAGAATGCGCTGCCCGAGCCCGTCGAGATCGATCTTGACCACGACCGGCTTGTCGCCCTCGGCCTCGCTCTTGGCGGGCTTCAGCTTCGATTTCTCCGTGACCTTGCCGATGCCCTTGTCCTCGTCGCTTTGCGGAGCGAGCGGCGAGGGCTCGTCCCTGGCGAGCACCGCGACGTACACGCTGCGGGTCACCCGATGCTCGTCGCTGGTCATGTCGAGCCCGGCGGCCGTGAGACCGATGTTGGTCGAGGCCAGGAAGTACAGATATTTGCCGTTCTTGTCCCAGACCGGCGATATCGCATCGCTCATTCCGTCGGTGACCTGGAAGGATTTGTCGCCATCCAGCGAATACAGGAACGCCGCGTGCTGGTTGTTGGGAAGCTTGCGGGTATAGGCGATCCAACGGCCGTCGGGCGACCAGGCCGCCATGAATTCCGCGATCCCGAAGGCGCTGTAGTAGTCGTCGTCGATGTGCTTGCGCGCGCCGCTGTCGATGTCGATGTACCAGAGCCCGAGATGCTTGTCGGCGTAGGCGACCCGGCGGCTGTCGGGCGACCAGATCGGATCGTAGAAAAAGGAGGGCTTGTCGGCCAGGCTCAACCGGCGCGCGGCGCCCTGCCCGCTCTGATCGCGAATGGCGAGCTCGTACTCGCCGGAGGCATCCGAGAAATAGGCGATCCACTTGCCGTTCGGCGACCACGCGGGATTTCGGTCGGCCACCGCCGGACTGTGCGTGATGTTGCGAATGTCGCCCTTGTCGGTCGGCACGCTGAAAATATCGCCGCGAACCTCGAACACCGCTCGCGCGCCGGTCGGCGAGAATGCGAAGTTCAGTATTTTCTTGGGATCGACGGTCTCGAAGTGCGCACGCACCGCGGGCAGATCGCCGTGCACGCGAATCGGCACATCGTGCGCCTGGCGGGTCTTCAGATCATAGAGCTTGATCGCACCGAACTGCTCGATGACGATGGCGTCCGGGCCGGCCGAGGCGGTCTTGAAATCGAAGCCGTCGCTGTGCAGCGCCTCGGTGACCCGTTCGGTCTTGGTGTCGTACGCGAACAGGCTCGTCGGTCCGTTGCGGTCGGAAAGAAAGTACACCGTATCGCCCACCCACATCGGGTAGTGGTCGTTCGAGTTGTCGCGCGGCACGGCCCGTACCGCCGAGCTCTTCAGGTCTGCGATCCAAATGGGGGTGGTTTGACCGCCGTGGTAGCGCTTCCAGGCCTCCTGCCATTGCATATACGGTACGTATGCGAGATGCGAGCCGTCGCCCGAATAGGAGGCCTCCTCGCCGCTCGGCAGCGGCAGGCGTTCCGGAAAGCCGCCCTCGGCGGCAATCGTATAAAGCTGGCTCTGCGATTCCTCGAAGCTCGACCCGTTCGAGGAGAACAACACGCGCGCGCCGTCCGGCGTCCAGCCGCGCACGGTCTCCGGCGCCGGATGGTACGTCAGGCGCTTCGGCACCGCGCCGCTCGCCGGCATGACGTACACGTCGCGATTGCCCTCGTACTCGCCGGTGAAGGCGATCGTGGCGCCGTCCGGCGAGAAGTGCGGCGCGGTCTCGACGCCCACGTCCACGGTGAGGCGCCGCGCCTCGCCGCCGCGCCGGTCCACGATCCACAGATCGCCGCCGTAGTTGAAGACGATCTGCGTCGCCGAGACCGCCGGAAAGCGCAGCAGCAGCGGGCCGTCACCGGCCGCGAGCGCAGCGCCGGCGAAGCCGAATAACGCGGTGGTTACGAGAATTCTCGCGAGTGTCCCCATGGTAGATCCCTTGGATTTTGTTCGTCCGCAAAGGCAAGTGTAGCGCTCTTACGATACGCCGCGCAGCGAGCCCGGATCGCGTCGGTTCCACCAGCCGCCGCCGAGCGCCTGGAACAGGGTGACCGTGTCGGTGTAGCGGCTGGTCATGGCGCGCACCTGCGCGATGCGCGCCTGCTGATAGAGCTGCTGGGCGGTCAGCAGGGATTCGTAGTTCACCGCGCCCGCCTCGTACTGGCGCCGGATCAATTCGAGGCTGGACTCGGCGGCGTCGGCGGCATCGGATTCGGCCCTGAGCGCCTCGGCGTCGTGCTCGAGGGCGGTGAGCGAGTCGGCGACGTTCTGGAATGCGTTGATCACGGCAAGACGGTATTGCGCGGCGGACTGATCGTAGGTGTCGATCGCCGCGCGCCGCTTGGCCCGCAACGTGCCGCCGTCGACGATGGGCGCCGTGAGGTTCGTGGCGAAGTTCCACACGGCCGAACCGGGCTGGAGCAAGGTGCCGAAGAACAGCGACTCGTCGCCGATCCCGCCGGTCAGGGTCAGCTGCGGCAGCAGGTTCGCGGTGGCGACCCCGACGGCCGCGCTCGCCTGATGCATGAGCGCCTCCTGCGCCCGGATATCGGGGCGCTGCGCCACCAGGTTCGATGGCAGGCTCACCGGCAGATCCTCGGGCAGCTTCAGGTCTCTGAGATGGAAGATCGTCGCCGGCGCATCCGCCG
>VFSW01014359.1_pt1 | contig 10950 bp, 8 predicted proteins | sample 5358111 | NCBI WGS metagenome assembly VFSW01 (sample SAMN11554181, study PRJNA540505) | mine drainage metagenome | isolation source: sediment from site ElyBrook_90M | place: USA: Ely Copper Mine, Vershire, VT | collected 2017
ATATCTGCACAGGAATGTAGAGCATCAATAGTGCGGTTCGGACGGCCCAGGCGAGATAGAGAGTCATTTGCATTCCCTCTGAATTACAGGTGTCCTTGATGCTTTCCGAAGGTACAATGGCGTAGACACCATTCATGTTCTCGTTGAGCACAATGCGTGGTTAGCTTAACGGTAAATGCTGGGCTTTTCTTGAGTGGATTGTCAGCCAAAGTTTTGCCAACATACCGTCGATTGGAGCGCCGCGAATCAAAAGCACTATGAGAGGTATGCGTGTGATCCGTGGTTCCGTCTCTGGAAGCGTGACGGCTGGTTAGGCCGCAGATGTTCGCTGGCCGTTCGGAGGCGAAACCAGAAGCCGCTCAGATAACAAAAAGTATTTCTGAAGGGGATTGCGTAATTACTTCAGCTTCCGAGTTCGCGCTCCAGCGCGATACCTCGACGTCTAAATGGTATGTCAGTCGCTTAACAAAATACTTCATCAATTGCATTGCTCCACTAATTCGATGCTGCTCTAAATCGTTGAATAGGTCTTTCAGGCCTTCGATCATATCATCGTGCAGACGCTTATGCGTGGTAAAGCATCAAAGCGGGTTGGCATCCATTGCGCCTTCTTCCGATTTGAAATGCACCAGCGTGGTAGCGATTAGCTCATTGCTGCACGCGATGTCACGAGATAGCGGTAGTAAATTGGGAATACTTTAGCGTTTAGCAAATGTGCGCGACACGGTAGAAGCCTCACGGCCTCCAGCGGTTAACAGGGGATAAAATAAACAACCCCAAAAGCATAAAGATCACTGTCGTTTCCGCCGTTAACTATTGCTATGCAAGCGACCTGCCTCCCTCGCACTGTGCTACCGTACTCAGATCGTCAACGAGGGGGCAGCTAAACCAGCAGGTCGCCTTTCAGTGGCTTTCAGCAGTATTAGCCGACATTTCCAGTCAACCAGAGTGAGGACTGTTATGAGAGGTTCCGACGAGAAGCCGACTAGAATGAACGCCTTGAGACCAGCTATATCAGAAATAAATCATGGCGACCGAGAAGTTCGGAGATTACGCATCCTTCTTTTGGTTTTGATGTTGGTTGAAGTAATCGCGGTGTTTGTACCGAAAATTTCCACTCAGTGGCGGAGTGAGTTCGGATTTCTTCCGCAAATACTGATAGGGTTCGTGGTTTTGGTGCTAGTCCTCACTCTTCATCTGTCCGCACAGCGCAAATTGCTGAGCGAAGTCTCCACGTCTCTCATTGCGGCCACCTCGTATGTCGATAGGTTAGAACAGTTGTCCATCGTTGATCCTCCAACTCAGCTATTCAACCGGAGATACCTCGACGAATTGTTCAATCATCAATTAAATTGGGTAGTCCGCAGCGGCAAGTCGGCCACATTGTTGCTGATTGAGGTACTTCCGACCGGACAGAAGTCGGTAGCAGAGATTGTCGTCGAAGCGTCATTCGTCCTGCGGTCGAATTTTCGCGGCTCCGACTATGTTGTGCGCTATTCCACTGAGCAAGTTCTTGTCGTGCTGCCTGATACTAACGAGCAGCAGGCGCAGATCGCTCTGAGTCGATTGATCGAAAAGGTAGACCAGTCGAACCTTGCAAACGCAAAGTGGAAAATGGCGCTCCGGCTCGTATTGAGCACCTGTTCTCCGGACGAACACCTCTGGGAGAAACTCAGCGAGATAGAGATGAGAATGCAAAATAAGTCTGACGTCGGGGTTCGGACGCTTACTCCGCTGAAGCCCGCTGGATGTGAAGCTAACGAGCTTCGCTCTCAAGAACAGCTCGTCCAATAGTTTGTTCGGAGGGAAGGGCCATGTGTAGGCGTTGTCAGCGTTTGCGCTTGTCCCCTTCGGCTGACACAAACGGTTAAGACACCGTTGGCCGTTCGATGAAAATCAATCGACCGGTAGGTTAACTTTACCGCAGACTGTGAAACGGTTGGTGAAGCGGAGGCGGGCAATGCTGGAGAGCAAACCGCCAAGGAATAGCCAACCGGAGACTCATCCGGACGATGAGACAGGGCGTATCCCGAATGGGGTGCGCCTTGATCGTTTGGAAAGATTACATGAACGACATCGAAGGTCGGTTGGTGATCCGGGTTTCCGGCACGCCGTTTGACCGTTCGCGCGTCGTCCGCAATGGCTCTATGAAGAGGTGTACTGTCAGCGTGGCGAGATAGAGAACAGAATAAAAGAACTGTGCACGATCTTCAGATCGATCGCACCAGCTGCAGCGACTTCTGGGCCAACCAGCTCCGTGTCTTGCTGACCGCTGCCGCTTACGTGCTTTATGCAGGAGCTGCGTCTGAAGGCCGCGCACACCAGCTGTGCACGAGCTCAGGTCTGGACACTTCGCGAACGGTTGCTGAAACTGGGCGCACGGGTGCTAGGTTCGGTTCGCCGGGTGGTCGTACATCTGCCCGCGTCGTTCCCGTTCCTGTCCACCTTCCGGCAAGTGGCACTGGCACTTGGAGTTTCGCCGGGATAATGCTGCCTCCATCCAAAACATAATTCGGAGTTATGCGGATGGCAGTTCGGGGATGCACTGCGCCAAAAAGGCTCCGCGCTGCCCGGTTCCGACAAACTGTGATCCGCGCAACTCACAGCACTGGACGTTTCACGCTGCCATCAACACCGTCGCCCGCAATCTCATCCCAGAAGTCCAACTCCGGCAGTGTTCATGCATAAAGCAGGCTAGAGCCATGGGGCTTCTCGTGAAAGACCACCTGTCCCGATTCCAGAATACAGATAACGGCAGTCCCAGGCCTGTTTGGAGGGGAAGAAAAACAAAGCCAAGATTCCCAATCAAACCAGCCACTTACGTTTTACTGTCTTTGGAAGGTGGCGTGCACATGACGTTGATATGGCTTCCAGAGTACTGGTAGTGGATGACGACGAAGAGTTACTGAATGTGATCAGCGAATACCTCTTATCTCTCGGACTTGAGGTGCATCGCGCAAGCGAGCGCGAGGAAGCTGAAGCACTGCTGAATAACATCAAGTATTCGCTGGTAATTACCGATCTATCCCTTACCAGCGTCGGCATCGAAGGGCTTGATCTGCTCAAACGGATCTCATCCTTAGTTCCCCGGCCCAAAAGTATCGTTCTGAGCGGACACACCAGCGCGGCCCATCGGTTCGCGGCAATGGCGTCTGGGGCGAGCGTGTTTATCGAGAAACCATGTTCGATCACGCAACTGGGCGATCATGTACGCGCGTGTTTGGAGATGGAGCAATGAGCTTGTCCATGCTGGACAGAATTCTGATACCGAAGGGGCTGACTTCTTATGCGCAGCCAATTGTGCGCGTGAGCAACGGCATGTGCCAAATTGCGAGCATTGAGTGCCTGACTCGAGGTCCCAAAGGCACGCCCTTCGAGTCGCCACTCGTCCTTTTCGAATACGCGCGGTTGAAGAAGGCGGAAGCGGTTGTGGACCGTCATGCCGTCGCGACCGCGCTTACTGCGACAAGGTGGGTACCGCCATCGGTTGGGATATCGGTCAATGTGCATGCCTCCACACTAGGGCAAGACACCGGGTTTGTAGAGTTTCTGATCGCTACGGCCCGCGAAAATGGCATAGAGACACGGCAAATTACTGTGGAAATAGTCGAGCACTCCCCGGCCTGGAATGCCGCAGAATTCCTCAACAGCCTTTGCCGACTGCGCGCGGCAAACATTCGCATTGCACTCGACGATGTGGGTACGGGACAGTCAAATTACCGCATGATCTTGGATGCGCATCCGGACTGCTTCAAGCTGGACTCGTATCTTGTGCAAGGGGTTCACGCGGATAACAACCGCCGTTCGGTGCTTGCTTCGATCATCGGGCTGGCGAAAGATCTTGGCAGTTCAGTCGTCGCTGAAGGAGTTGAGACCGCGGAGGACCTGCACGCACTCCTCGATCTGGGCGTACACCTGATCCAAGGATACCTGTTTTATAAAGCGGTTCCGACCCAGGAACTTCTTATCGATTCCGCAAGGTGGGCTCCCTGGGTTTTCTTTGTGCCAGGTTCAGCGGCTCCCAGCCTGTGCGTCTCCGCGGTTGCCGGCACAAAGGGCGACGGGATGTTGCAGTGCTCGCTCCGCTCAGCGTCGGCCACAGAATCAGTCCCGGTGCAAGCGCGAAACTAAACGCATCCCCGTTTGTGGGGGAGTTATCAGGAGCATGAAATGAGTGCAGCTTCGGCCCTGGCGCCGGTAAGCAATTCGCAATCTGGCGCGCCCGCGATGCCCATTCAAACAGCGGCGCTGATCGTGGCGTTAGTCAAAAGTTGCCATGGATCAAGCGATTTGATCTTTTCGCCGGGTCGCATGCCGCAGGTGGAAGGAAATGGCCGGTTGATGACGCCCGTCATCGCGGGACTGAATGTGCTAACACCAAATGACACGGCAAGAATCGCCGCTGACTTGATAGGACAGAACCGCGTTGCGGCGCAATCGCTGAAAGAGGAAGGCTCCGCCGATCTGTCCTACAGCATTCCTCAAGTAAGCCGTTTTCGCGTGAATATCTTCCGCCAGCGAGGAAGCTATGCGATTGTGATGCGAGTCATTTCGAGCAACATCCCAACGTTTCAAGAACTGCAATTGCCCGAGGAATTAAAGAAAATAGCATTGCTCAAAACGGGTGCCGTGCTGGTCACTGGCCCCACCGGGTCGGGAAAGTCCTCTACGCTAGCTGCCATCATCGACCTGATCAACTCCACGCGCTCCGAGCACGTCATTACCATCGAGGATCCAATCGAGTTCATCCATCCTCACAAAATGGCGACCATCCATCAGCGCGAACTCCACACCGATACGATCAGCTTTGCCTCAGCCTTGCGGGCGGCCATGAGGCAGGCGCCCAAGGTGATCCTGGTTGGTGAAATGAGGGATAAAGAAACCATAGAAATCGCACTCTCCGCAGCGGAGACCGGACACCTTGTACTTTCAACACTGCATACCATTGATGCCTCGAAGACCGTGGAGAGGATCGTCGGCTCGTTCCCGCTCGCCGAACAAGGCGCGATCCGTACGCGCTTGGCGTCAACATTCCGCTACTTCGTCGCGCAGAAATTGCTTCCGCGAAAGAACCAGGAAGGACGCGCTGCCATCTTCGAGATTTTGAAATCAACGCTGCGAACCCGCTCCTATATCGAACAAGGGGAGAAAGAGGGAAAGAGTTTGTTGGACGCAATCCGAGACGGAGACCAGGATGGAATGCAGTGCTTCGATGGAGAGCTGGAAAAAATGGTCAGGGCAGGCAGAGTCGAGTTGAGGACAGCATTGCAGTATGCAACCAATGAGGGCAACCTCCGGCTTTTGCTTTCCGACTGCGAAGCAGAGCCCGTGCCGGATGCGGAATAGGATTCCGCAGAATATGTATGAATGATGCACGTAATCGAAATCGAGATTCACACCAGCGCCGTGGAAATCGGCGGCACCTCGTCGACAAAGTCTGTTGAGCCATAGGAGTGATGATCCGGAAATGACACGGCCTGAGCTGAACCTGATGACGAAAGCTACTGTGCTGCTTGCGGCAATCAGCGTGAGTGTGCTGCTAGTCATGAGCTTTCTTGTGCTGCACTATCAAGAAAACTCGCTCAAGAACACCATTCTCGAGGGATTAGATGGCCAGGCGATGGCTACAGCGCATGGAATTGATTTGTTTCTGGATGAGGGTCTTCGAGATTCTTTGGCCATCTCCTCAGGCCTACAGGTTGAGAACTTGTCTTCAGGAAAATTGAGGCAAGTAGAGTTTTACTTAAAGCAAATGCAAGGGGTCTTTCCCACTTTTCGGAGCGGACTTTTCGTTCTCGACAAGCAGGGAAAGCTCCTGGTCGACTACCCCAGTCATCCGGAACTGCATTGCAAATCATTTGCATTCCGCGAATACTACCAGCGCACCATAAAAGAACAGAAAGGAGTTATTAGCTCGCCCTACCGATCAGAACGAATGCAGTCACCCGTGCTCACGTTTACCGCGCCAATACGAACTTCTCAAGGTCAGATTATAGCCATCATGTGCGGCTCGATGGATCTGCTTGCCCCGGATGTCTTGGGTGGCTATGCCAAAGAACAGTTCGGAAAGACCGGCTATCTGTATGTTTTTGACAGGAACCGCCTATTGCTCCTGCATCCGGAACGCGATCGCATATTGACCTCGGTTGAAATTGGAAAGAACAGACTCATGGAAGCCGCGGTCAAGGGTTTTAACGGAGGAGGAGAAACTGTCAACTCCATGGGAGTTCCCATGCTGGCGTCAGTTCGGCACATCCCCAAGACCGACTGGATCGTCGCAGTTCAGTTGCCCGAGAAAGAAGCGTATGCACCGGTCTCTGAAGCGAGGACTAGGATCCTTTGTACATCGGGCCTGGCTATATTCTTGGTTACGGTTATCGGCGCAATAGCGATTCGTCATGTATCCAGGCCCCTTCAACAGTTGGAACAAGTCTCCTTGCAGATCACCGCGAGGCTGGAAGAACTCGCGCTAACCGGCGTCTCCCGATTTCTAGATTCTGATGTAGACCGGCTCAGTCATATTCGATCACGCGATGAAATTGGCAAGCTGGCGTCATCGTTTTTGAAACTTGCGAATAGACTGCATTCGACACTTCACTCCTTACACTCCACTAACCTGCAACTGTTGGAAGCAAAAGAAGCGGTTGAGGCGGAAGCCAAGCATCGCCAATTTCAACACTCCCTGGTTCGCGCGATCCAGGAGGTGTCGCTCGACGGAATTCTTGTCGTGGACAACGACGGCAACGTTGTGTCACACAACCAAAAGTTTTTGGATGTTTGGCAGATTCGCATTCCTGACATTCCAGCTAATCTATTCGACAATTCCAGGGGCATCCGAGATCGTCCAGTCTTGGCAGCATGTCTCCAACGCATCGAAAATTCCGGGGATTCTTTGAAGCGCATTCAAAGCCTTTACGACCATCCGGAAGCGAATGACCATTTTGAAGTCAAATTGAAGGACGGCAGGGCCGTTGAATGTTATTCCACCACCCTACAGAGCGAAAGAACTCTGGGGCGCGCTTGGTTTTGCCGAGACATCACTGCTCGCAAGCAGGTAGAAATGAGCCTGCAAAAGGCCAGGGATTTGGCCGAATCCGCTAGCCGCGCGAAGAGCGAGTTCCTCGCCAATATGAGCCACGAAATCCGCACGCCGCTCAACGGTGTGATAGGAATGACCGATCTTGCACTCGACACAGAGCTTACCTCAGATCAACGAAATTACCTGGACACGGCCAAGTTGTCCGCCGAGTCACTTCTCGCAGTGATCAATGACATCCTCGACTTCTCGAAAATGGAAGCAGAAAAGATTGAGTTGGAAACGATCGACTTCAATCTGCACGACTCCCTAGAAGAAACTCTAAAGACAATGGCATTGCAGGCCGATGAAAAGGGACTCGAGCTTCTGTGCGATATCGCACCCGAGGTGCCGGAAATGGTACAGGGGGACCCCCAACGGCTTCGGCAGGTCATTCTCAATTTAGTAGGCAACGCAATCAAGTTTACTCATCAGGGGGAAGTGGCCTTGAGTGTGGGACTCGATAAAAAAGACCACGACATCAGAGTCGTACGATTTACCGTATCCGATACTGGCATCGGCATCCCTTCCGAGAAGCAGAAGTCTGTCTTCGATCCCTTTACGCAGGCAGACTCGTCGACGACACGCACCTATGGTGGCACCGGACTCGGCTTAACTATTTCAACGCGCTTGGTATCGATGATGGGAGGAAAGATGTGGCTCGAAAGCGAGGTCGGGCGGGGTAGTCAATTCCACTTCACCGCGAAGTTGAGATGTTCAACGCAAGACGCTGAGTCAGTGCCAGTGTTTCCGATTGATACCTTGCTCAATATGAGGATCTTGGTGGTCGACGACAACGAAACGAACCGGCGGGTGCTGGAGGGAATTTTGAAGCGTTGGGAAGCGCAGACGACGAGCGTGGAAAGCGGCGAGCAGGCATTGACCGAGCTAGTTTCCGCACACAACGCAGAAAAGCCATATCAGCTGATTTTGACGGATATGCACATGCCGAAAATGAATGGTTTTGATCTGGTTGAGGAAATCCGGCTCAGGCCGGAATTGTCAGCGACGGTCATCATGATGCTCACCTCAGCCGGTCACCGCGGGGACGCGGAGCGTTGCCGGGAGCTCGGGATCGCATCCTATCTTTATAAGCCGGTCCGTAAGCAGGAGTTGCTTTCTTCGATACAAAATGCGTTCGGTCAATCCAAGGCCGTTCCTTATACCGCAAAGGTTCAACTGGCCAAGCCAACAGTTCCGAGCAGGAGCTTACACATTCTCCTGGCCGAGGATAACCGCGTCAATCAAGCCGTTGCTATCGGCATGTTGAAAAAAATGGGGCACCGCCTTGTCGTCGCCAACAACGGAAAGGAAGCTCTTTCGCTGCTTGCGATTCAACCCTTCGATCTCGTGCTCATGGATATCCAAATGCCGGAAATAGACGGATTGATGGCAACCGGGAAGATTCGCGATGGGGAAAGACAGACTCAATTGCACTTACCTATTATCGCCATGACCGCTCATGCCATGAATGGAGATCGAGAGCGCTGTCTGGCATCAGGAATGGACGGATACATCTCGAAACCGATAAATGCCCGAGAGCTGGAACAAGCTATGGCCGAAGTTATTCACGGGCTGGAAGACACCAGGGTTGAACAAATAGCTAAGGCTCAGGAGCAGGATTCCGCGCCAGACTGCGCGACCGCCTGGAATGTTTCGCAGGCTTTGGAACGATTGGGCGGCGATGAAGTGCTTCTGCAAGAAGTTATGGAGATTTTTCTGGAAGATGGCCCCAAGCAGATGACCAGTTTGCGACATGCACTGGCGGAGGGAAACGCGAAAGACGTAGAAAAGACATCCCACAATCTTAAGGGGGAGTTGGGATACCTGGGAATCTCCGCTGTTTCACAGAAAGCGGGAGAACTGGAAGAAATGGGCAGAAAAGGCAATCTGCAACGCGCTGCAGAAGTGTTCAGTAGGTTTGAAACTGAGATCTCTGAAGTGCTTATTTCGATGCGCGAGATCAATAGCCGAATTCTGACGAACCTGGGAGTACGCCAATGAGCGTCACCGAACAAAAAGCGTTTCAAAGCCTTGAAAGTGAGTTTGAATCGAGGATTTCGTGCGACCGAGTCCTGATTGCCGAAGATGATCCTATTTCGCGCAAGATCTTGCATAACTGGCTGGAGAGTTGGGGGTATGAAGTCACCGTGGCTGAAGATGGCGCAACAGCCTGGAAGATACTTCAAAATGAGCACCCTCCCGAACTACTCATTCTGGATTGGTTCATGCCAACAATCGATGGCATGGAGTTGTGTCGGAGAATTCGCGGCAGACAACAAGCTCCTTATCAATACATTCTCTTGGCCACTTCAAGGGACGGGAAACACGACTTGGTGAAGGGTTTGGAGGCGGGTGCCGACGATTACCTCACAAAGCCGCTTGATAAAAATCAATTACAGGCTCGACTGACCGTAGGAAAACGAATCCTCGCCCTTCAGCGCGGTCTGATTCAAGCTCGCGAGGAACTTCGTTTTCAGGCCACCCATGATGCGCTTACCGGAATATTGAACCGAGGCACAATATTGGACCTACTTCACCGCGAACTAGAGCGCGGGTTTCGATCCAAAAGCACCACTGGAATTATGATGCTTGATTTGGACCACTTCAAACTGGTGAACGATACGTTTGGGCACCTGGCTGGCGATGCGGTGCTTAGAGAAGTTGCGCGACGAATGAACCAAGCTGTCCGATCCTACGATTTGGTGGCGCGCTATGGTGGAGAAGAGTTCCTGATTGTTCTACCCGGCTGCGACAAGGATCAGATTAAGGAATGCGCTGAAAGGATCCGATCATTGATTGCCAGTTTCCCGGTCATTCACAGCTCAGAACTGTCCATTACGGTTAGTATTGGCGCGGCAGTTGCGGCTCCCGGCACCGCTACCGAGATAGAAATCCTTGCCGCCGCCGATGCGGCCCTGTATGAGGCCAAAAATAGTGGACGGAATCGAGCAGTTCTATCCAATGCGAGACGGTAGTTCAGTTGCGACCTACTGCGTGGTGCGAGCCACCGATGAGTTTCTTTCGTTAATGCCCGGGCGGGACTCTCACCCTCTGAAGACCAGCGCCTTTTCACGGCGCACATGAGACGGGTTCTAGCGTTTCAGTCTTGATATGAGGAGATGCGGGGCTTGGTCTCGGGAGACAGAGGCGCTGAGGTTTGTTCTCACAAAGTCGGCTTGGCTGCCACAAAACTGTAGATTTGTGGCCAGTTCTGGACAACGCTTTTGGGCGGCCTATTTCCAGTTACTTGAAAAGGTACATTTTTGAACCCTTCGTCGCACCGCATTCTGCCGATGATTCTCTATTCCACTGACCTGCCCCGATTCTCTCATCCATTGATAACTGGAGATTCTCGGTTCAAGTTTTGCTGCGAGATCGGCTCGCAGCCGTCGTCGGGACGGTGGGAAAGTGGTAAACGTGAAGCGTTTTCCAAGGCGGCAAGGCCGCCGTCTTTTCCACGGTCCAGTGTCAGCCGGAACTCCTCCGGCGTCTTGTAATCCAACCCGCTGTGCGGCCTCTCGCAGTTATATTCCTGCCGCCAGTTCTCCAGTGTTGCACGTACATCGTTCAGCGTGCGGAACCAATGCGCATTCAGACATTCGTCGCGCAGCCGCCCATGAAAGCTCTCGACGTGCCCATTCTGCATCGGCCTGCCGGGTTGGATGTGGACCAGCATGAGTTTGTTCTCTTCTGCCCATCCGATCATCCTTCGCGAAGTAAACTCCGGACCATTGTCAGAGCGCACATTCTCCGGCACGCCACGCTCCATGATCAACCGTTCCAGAACGCGGATCACGCGACCGCTGCCCAGACTGGTGGCGAGTAACACCATTATCCAGACGATTGTGAGCGAGAATAAGCGCGGGCGGGTG
>VFSW01014360.1_pt1 | contig 10949 bp, 9 predicted proteins | sample 5358111 | NCBI WGS metagenome assembly VFSW01 (sample SAMN11554181, study PRJNA540505) | mine drainage metagenome | isolation source: sediment from site ElyBrook_90M | place: USA: Ely Copper Mine, Vershire, VT | collected 2017
ACCGGCATGATCATCCCCAGCAGCACGGTACGCGCACTGCGCAGATAGGCCCTCAGGTTGTACATGGACTGCGCGAAGCTCAGTCGGATGAACCTCATTCGTCACTCTCCGTCGCGCCGAGAAACACGTCGTTAAGTGTCGGACGAACAACCTCTAACCCGCGTAACTTCGTCCCTCTTGACTCCGACCACGTGAGAAGGCGAAGCAGCACATCCTGGACACCGCCCCCTAACAACACCGAAACCACATTGTCGCGCTCGATGAAGTCCGCGCCAGTCACCACGCGAATCGCGTCCAGACTCATGTCGGTTGAAAGTTCAAAACGAATCGTCGTCGCCCCGAGGGCACTTATGAGCGATGACGAGGTTCCTTCGGCCACAATCCGGCCTCGAGCCATGATGGCCAATCGATCGCAGAGTCGCTCCGCCTCTTCCATGTAGTGCGTCGTCAAGACGATCGAGGTTCCGGCATCGCGCAGTCCTAGGATGACCGACCAGAACTCCCGCCGAGCCACGGGGTCGAATCCGGTCGTCGGTTCGTCAAGAAAGAGCAGCGCCGGGTTGCCCACGATGCCCAAGGCGACGTCCACCCTTCGTTTCTGCCCGCCCGAGAGTCGTCCGACTCTCTCACCAGCCTTGTCGGCGAGGCCAACCATTTCGAGAGTCTCGGTCACATCTCTGGGATTGGAGAAGAAGCTGGCAAAGAGCTTCAGAGTCTCCGTCACCGTATGCACTGGGTCAAACTCCGACTCCTGAAGCACCAAGCCAATTCGATCACGCCAATGACGATGAGCCTGTCGAGGATTCACACCGAGGACCTTCACCGAACCGTGATCAGCACGCTGGAAACCTTCGAGGATCTCGATGGTCGTCGTCTTGCCGGCACCGTTCTCGCCCAAGAGGCCGAAGATCTCTCCCTCCCTGACCGCAAAGGAGACGTCATCCACTGCCACGAGTGACCCAAACCTCTTGGTGAGGTTCTCGACCTCGATGACGTTGATCATGCGACACCGACGTGAAGGATGTGTGTGCTCACGTCGCGCCCACGCTCGCCCAGCGCGCTGGCACACTGCACCAAGGTTGACGAGACCCTCTCGCGAGGTAGCGCCACGGCACGGGACTGCACGGTGACGAACGAGACAACAACTGAGTCGCTCTGCACTGCGCACCTCCCGTCGTAGGACGTCCATGCGGCACTCTCGGTTTCCTACGCGAACACCGAGGAGCAGTCCCATTATTGTGCGAGTTCTCCCGCTCGTTGTAGGGGCCAATGGCTCTTTGTACAAGCTCCGATGGCCCAGTCTCCAGACACGAACCAATGCTCTTGCCAGGGACCGGGGTTCCTGGTGGCGAAATGGTCGCCGATTAGCCTTCGGCGTGCTCGACGAAAGCGCTGAGGGTACCTATCAGACGCATCTCATCAATGGTCCTCGCTCGAGAATTCAGTAGCTCCTCAGTGCAGACCAGATAGGCCAGACACCGCGCCCTACTCACCGCAACGTTCAGGCGATTTCGCGAAAAGAGAAATTCGGGGCCCCTCGGCATATCAGCCCCCGACGAGGTCGTCATCGTGAAGAAGACGACGGGTGCCTCGCGCCCTTGGAATTTGTCGACCGTACCCACTTGGACGCCCGAAAGCCCGGGAGTCGCCTCCACTACTTGTCGCAAGAGCCGAACTTGGTCGTTGTAGGGAGCAACGACCATGAAGTCCCCGGCGCCAAGTGGTGCCACCTCGCCACGTTGATTCACCCATGGAGTGTCGATCATCGCGGTGATCTGTGCCGCCACCAATTCGGCTTCCTCGGCCGACTCGGTAGAGCATTCGGTGTGGTAGGCCCGCAACCACCGCAGCCCCGTCCCGAACCGCGTACCTTGCTGAGCACAACTGGCATGACTCGTCAGTCGATGCTCATAGATCTGGCTCGAGATGAACGCACACACGTCGGGGTGCATGCGTCGCGTCTCTGCGATGAAGATGCCTTGCGTGTTTGGTATCGTCGCGTGGTCTACCACCACCTGCTCGAGAAAACACCCACCCGATACCCCCGGGTGGTCGGCCAGCGCAACATGTGCGAGTTGGGGCGGGGGGCCAAGGAGGATCAAGTTGCGCGCGGCGTTGGCCGAAGCGATCGCGTCGGCCAGTGAAAGCTGACCAGCCTCGTCAATGACCAGATAATCAACCGGATGCGCGCGCATGTTCGAACGCGACCACAGCCACGTCGTGGCCCCGATCAAGTTGTACCCGTCGCCCTCAGGGCTCGTACCGGACTTCTCGTACCTGACTCCCTCGAGCGCGCCGCTCTTGGGCTTGGCATCTCGTCGTAGAGCCCTAAGGAGCGACAACTCACCTTTGGACGCGAATACCTCATGGGTCGCCTCGAAGAGATTGTCTATGACCGAATGGCTCATGGCGGTGATCCCCACCCGCTTGCCCGCCTTGATCAATTCGTAAATGATGTGCGACCCGCTGTAGGTCTTTCCCGTTCCCGGGGGACCCTGGATGGCGATGTAACTCTCATCAAGGTGGCCAATCCACGTAAGGGTTTCGTCGAGATCGTCGGTGAAGGTATCGCCGGTGGGTCCGTAGCCCACCTCAAAGCGCGGTGGGTCGCCTCCCAACAGCGCGAGTGACACGCGACTCGCGCGGTCCGCCGGGTCAGGATTCAGTACCTGGCTGGCTAGGTGAAACAACACTCCCGGCTTCTCGTTAGGTGAGATGTAGTCGTCGAGCGTCATCACTAACGGCAGCGCGCCAAGTTCTTCGTGTCGATCACGCCAACGCATACGAAGTTCGCGATTCTCCAGGTCAATGCTCGGCAGGTAGCCATAGCCATGTTCCACACCCACACCAGTGAACAGGATGCTCTTCTTCGTTCGAAACGCCGAGTCCACCACTTGTTGGGGCCAGCGAAAGACAGCGTTCTTCACCACATCGCCGCCGCGGCCTTCGACCTCCTCGAAGCCCACGAAACTCAAGTTCGCGATGTAGTCTCGGTCGCCGTAGAGTGACGCAAAATCTGATGCCGCCTTGGTGAACTTGGGCGTGACGTTCGCCGCACGCTCGCGGCGCCAATAGTTGAGCAGGTCCCCGAGCAGGTGTTGCGGACTTCCCTCTCCGTACTGCTTCAGTCGCTCGACAATCTCATCCGTATCGAACTCTCGCACTTCGACATCGAGCACGGGCTCACGCCAGGCGAGATCTGACGGTCGTTGCCCGACCAACCAATCGCGAAGTGCCTTCGTCGCGATGACGTCGTCTCGGTTGTACACCGCGATGTCGTCAAGTATCTCCTGGTTCTTCGACTTCATGTATTGCTCGTACTCAACCACTGCGCCCGCGCCCTGCTCAATACCGCCGCTGCGGTGGTAGCCGGTCAACCTCTCGAGATACTTCAGCCCGTAGGACTCTGTACCGACTTGGAGCGCGTTCTTAGCAACCACGAAGAGATCAACGAACAGACCGGAGTCGACCAATGACGTGAGCAGGCCCTCCGTCTCGGTACCTCTCGTCAAACGCTCCAGCGATGAACGCTCAGTGTGGTTGTAGTGGTACACGTGCATGCCCGGGTAGCGCACGCGTCGTGACGCGAAGAACTCAACCAAATCCTTGATCATTTGATGTTGTTGACCCAAGTCATGGGCCCAACGGTCGTCGTAGACCCACTCCCCTTCGCCATTGGTCAGATAGAGCCCACTCAAGAAGAAGAGGTCGCACTGGGGAGTCCAAAACGGGTGACCTTCGAAATCAAAGAAGATGTCGCCCTCGTCGGGCGCGGGCAACAGACTGAACCCGTGGCCATAGACGGGGTCATCAGTTGGCGCCACGAGTTCGAATACCGGTGGGGCGTCGGGGGCGTCGCGCGAGGCCACTTGCAGCGATGCCTGATTGGCGAGTCGGCGAAGGTTCTCGTCGTGAAGATCCGCCACCGGCTCGTGACGAGTGGCAAGTTGCACGATCGTGCGCACGTTCGACCCCTCGAGCGCCGCACGCTCGGGTGCGCGGATATTGGCGACGTAGACGAGTGAATCCTCTCGACGCCACTCACCCTCGCAGCGCATTTTGAATTCGCAGTAATCGCAGTGGTCACACGGCTCTGGAAAGGATGGCGCGATGTCGTACTCGTTCAAAAGTTCACTGAGTTGTCGACGTAGCCGGCGCCAGTATGGTCCGAACTGTTCGACGAGTAACGACTCGCGATCGCCCGTGCCGAGCCAGAGGTGCATCTCCCGAGGTGCGACGCCCGTGAGCGCGCTGATCGCATCGGCGTAGAAGCAGAGTTGCAGCACGTGTCCGGGTTTGCCTTCCGCACGTGCCAGCTTGGCGTCAATTGGTTCGTAGTTCGAATAACCGTCGACGTGGTCGTCCGCACGAATCAGGAAATCAGCGATTCCCCGGATACCTTCGTGCGCGAAAGGCATCTGATAGATGACGTCGTAGCCTCGTTCCATCGGATTACCGATCCGCTCCACCCAGGTCTCGAACGACTCATCGGGGTTACGACCAGGCACTTGGTAGACCTCGCGTCCCTGGTCCTCGAGGTCCTGCAGGCAGTTCAACTCGTGGGTCGCGCCCTTTTCGATGAGCAGATCCGCGAGCGAGCCGCGCGGTGTGGGTTCCAGCTGAAGGATCCCCGCGTCGACTTGATTACGAAGCGAGAGAAAATGTCCGCATTCCAGCCACGCCGTGATCTTGGACGGGGTCAAGAGACGCTGCGACATGTTCCCTCACTGTATGTTGTTGCGCACCGCGTTCGCGGTACCGTTCCAGCCTTCTCGAACGGTGTGACACGGGCTATTTCTAGCCGCCGAGGCGCTGGGTCAACGTGTGGATTTGAACTCGCAACCTCTCGTCCTGCTCCGCAGCCGGAACCGGCCCGGCGCCGCCCGGCGAGCTCCGCCGTTGTAGTGCGACCCCCCGGTCGAACAAAGGTGTGAACCGAGCGAACTCCTCTTTGTTCGCGACGACCTCGCGTAATGAGATTTGTCGTTCGAATGCCTCGCCCACGAGACGCCCGACGATTTCGTGCGCCTGGCGGAAGGGAACGTTCTCGCCGACCAGCATCTCGGCGATGTCGATCGCCACGAGATAGGAATCGCTCGCCGCCACCTCGGCGATCTTCACGTTGAACGCCAAGGAGCGATAGGCGCCCGCGAGCGAGGCGAGTACCAGATGCACCGTGCGCAACGAGTCGAAGAGAGGTTCCTTGTCCTCTTGCAGATCGCGATTGTACGACAACGGCAAACCCTTCAGGACGACCAGGAGGCTCGTGAGATTGCCCACCAATCGACCGCTCTTGCCTCTCGCAAGCTCGGCGACGTCACTGTTCTTCTTCTGGGGCAACATTGACGAACCGGTCGTGAAGGCATCACCCAGCGTTGCGAAATCGAATTCAGCACTGGTCCAGAGCACCAACTCCTCGCCCATCCTCGCGAGGGGTATGCCCAAGAGCGCTACGTCGAAAAGCGTCTCGGCGACGAAGTCACGGTCACTGACCGCGTCCATCGAATTCGCGAACGTCTCTCGAAACCCGAGCAGCGTGGCGCTGAAGTCTGGATCAATGGCGAGCGAGGTGCCCGCGATCGCGCCCGCACCGAGCGGGGAGACGTTCAGGCGCTCACGTGTGTCCAGCATCCGATCGATGTCGCGCAAAAGAGCCCAAGCGTGCGCGTGGAGGTGATGGGTCAGCAGCACCGGCTGGGCACGCTGGAGATGGGTATAGCCGGGCAGAAACGCGTCAGGGGTCTTTGCTCCGACTTCGTCCAAGGCTGCGACCAGATCGAGCGTCGAACGCGCGAGTTCGTCAAGGGCGTCACGAGTGAACAGGCGAAGAGTCGTCGCGACCTGATCATTACGGCTTCGTGACGTGTGGATTCTCGCTCCTACCTCGCCCGCTAGCTCCGTGGCTCGACGTTCGATTGCCATGTGGATGTCCTCATCGGAGCCCACTCGGACGAATGTCCCCCGATCAAATTCCGCCTCGATCTCATCGAGTGTCGAGAGCAAGATCTCCATGTCGACTTCGTCGAGTAGTCCCGCCTCTCGCAGTCCTCGTACGTGGGCCTTGGAGCCCATGATGTCATGGTGGTAGAGCACGTGATCGAAGGAGTAACTCTCCGAGAGGTTCCACAACGTGGAGTCCATCGACGCGGAGAATCGTCCGCTCCAGAGAGTCATGACTGGGGAGGCGTGGCGTTCTTGGCGCCCTGACGTGCGGCCCAGGTCTTTACGCCGAGACCATAGATCTTCACGTAGCCCTCAGAGTCCGCGTGCTGGAAGGTGTCAGCCGCGTCGTAGGTGGCCAAGCCGTAGTCGTAAAGCGCCTTGGGGCTCCGGCGACCGACGATGCGCATCAGTCCGGGTGCCTCAAATCGAATCCGCACATCACCAGTCACGTGGCGCTGGGTCTCGGCGATGAACGCGTCGAGCGCTTCCTTCAGTGGCGAGAACCACATCCCGTCGTACACGAGTTCGGCCCAACGGGTTTCCAGGCGGGCCTTTTCGTGGTGGACGTCGCGCTCGAGCACGAGGTCTTCGAGGTCGCTGTGCGCGCCGATGATCGCCAGGGCCGCGGGGCATTCGTAAACCTCGCGGCTCTTGATGCCCACCCGACGGTTTTCGACCATGTCGATGCGTCCAAAACCGGTCGAACCAGCACGGTCGTTGAGAGACTAGATCAAATCCGCAAGCGCCAAGTCCACGCCATCGATGGCGACTGGTACGCCCGCTACAAAACTGAGCACAAGTTCAACGGGGGTAGTGTCGCGCATCTTGGTGAGTGTGAAGGGCTCTTCGGGTGGCGCCGCCCACGGATCCTCCATCGCGCCACATTCGATCGCGCGTCCCCAGAGGTTTTCGTCGATGGAGTAGATCTTCTCCTTGGTCGCCTTGATCGGGATGTCCCACTTCTTGGCGTAGTCCACCGAATCGGCACGGGTCATTCCCCAGTTGCGTGCTGGCGCGAGGACTTCCAAGTCGGGGGCGAGCGCGTGCGTACCCACTTCGAATCGGACCTGATCGTTGCCCTTGCCAGTACAACCGTGCGCCACGGCCGTCGCGTTGAACTTGCGCGCCTGATCGACGAGGTGCCGCACGATTACTGGTCGCGAGAGGGCCGAGACCAACGGGTATTTACCTTCATAGCGAGCGTTGGCGGCGATGGCGTTCGCACAGAACTCGTCGGCCATCTCGGCTCGCGCGTCGACGATGACGCAGTCAATGGCGCCCGCGGCGATGGCCCTCGCCTTGATGTCATCGAAACTCTCGGAACTCTCGGCGTCCTGTCCGACGTTGACGAGGACGCACACGACTTCAACGTCCCACTCCTCGATCATCCACCTCACGGCGACCGAGGTGTCGAGACCCCCGCTGTAGGCCAGAACAACACGCTTACTCATGATTGCTACCTTTCATTGTTGACGTCGTCAACTCGTCGAGACCGGCCAGAGCACGAAACTGCTCGGCGAGTGAACTCCCGCCCAGCGCCTCGCTTGCAATCACCAAGATCGTGTCGTCACCGGCAACGCTACCGAGGACGCTATCGAGGGCGCTGCGGTCCAAAGCCGACGCGACCACGTGGGCGCAACCCGGTGGCGTACGCACTACGACCAAATTCGCCGACCTCTCGACTGAGACGACCCACTCACCCATCAGCCGGCGCAGGTGGTCGAGGGGCGCGGGGCTGGACTTAGCCGCCGTCGCGACCACGATGCGCCGCGTCCCGTGTTCGTCGCGAACTTTGATGGTACCCAGTTCCTGCAAATCGCGCGTCACCGTCGCCTGGGTCGCCGAGATCCCCTCACCCTGCAGTCGGGTGACCAGCTGCGCCGCCGTAGAGATGACCTCTCGCTCGATGAGCTCACCGATACGGTGCTGACGTTGTGTCTTAGTCATTGGTCCCCTCTTTGATCCATCGCAAGACGCCCAACATCGCTGAGCGCCGGTGAAACACCTGTCGCCACACGAGAGACTGTCCACTGTCCAGTACTTCGTCCGTGATCTCATCACCGCGGTGCGCGGGCAGACAATGCAACACCGCCGCGCCGGTCTTCGCGTGGCCAACCAGTTGACGATCCACACGAAAGGCCGCCAGGTCGTTACGACGACGCGCGGTCTCGGCTTCGAAGCCCATCCAGACCCACGCGTCGGTGTAGATCACGTCGGCGTCGCGCACCGCGTCATAAGGCGAGTCAACCTGGCGCAAGTGTCCGCCACCGAGCACTTGGCTGGGGTCTTCTTCGCCTCCGGCGACCAGCTGGTAGCCCTCTGGAGCACCCACGGTGACATTCGCCCCAAGACGCAGGAGCGCAACCGCGAGCGAACGCGTTACGTTCGTCGCGTCACCGACGTAGGCCACGTTGAGTCCCGCCAGCTTGCTCACGTCGCCACCGGCAAACCGTTCGGCGATCGTCAAGACGTCCGCCACCGCCTGAGTCGGATGGGCCACATCGCTCAACAGGTTCACGAGCGACATCCGTTCACGCGTCGCCGCCCGCACGCGAGCGAAGACGTCATGATTACGCACACGCATCGCACAGATTGAGTACATCTCGGCCAGAGTCCGACCGATGTCCTCGGCTGATTCGCGGCTGTCGAGTCCAATCTCTTCGTCACTGAAGAACGTCACGAATCCCCCGAGTTCGTGCACCGCGGACGAACTCGACGCGCGCGTTCGCAGGCTCGGTCGTTCAAAGACCAGCGCCACGCCCTGTCCCTTCAGCGTCTCATCGTTGAAAGGCGACGTGGCGTGCTTATAGATCCTCTTGAGATCGTGGGCAGACAACTGCTCGATCGTTGTGAAATGGCGACTCATCGCACTACCTCCGTTGTAGGGATATGACTCTCGAGTGCGTCACGCAGTGCGTGAGGGCGCTTGCCATTGGCGATGACGATGCGAGCCGCACCGGCGTGCAGCGCGTCGAGTGCGGCCGCCACTTTGGGGCGCATCCCCTCCTTGATTGCACCCGTCTCAACCAGCTTTTCCACCTCGGCGACGCTCACCTTCGCGAGCGCGCTCGAGGGATCGTCGACGTCCGCACGTAATTGGTCGATATCGCTCAACAACACCAGTAAGTCCGCGTCGAGTGCACCCGCGAGTGCCCCAGCGGAGGTGTCCGCATTGCAATTGAGCAGTTCACCTTCGGCGTCGATTGCGAGCGGGCTGATAACGGGACTGAAGCCACTCGCCCAGAGCGCACTCACCAGTTCGGTGCGCACCGTGGGTGTCGCGCCGGCGCGAAGCCAGGGTTCTCCGAGCGACACCGAAGTGAACAGTGAGCCGTCGCCGCCACCGATGCCCACGCTCGAAACGCCATTGTGCGACAACGCGGCGGTGATCAAGAGATTGACATGTTGCAGCGCCATGGCGACGTACATCATCGTGACCGTATCGGTGATCCGAAGTCCGTTCACGAATCGGCTCGCCAGACCTGCCGTGTCCAGAAGATCAGCAATCTGGGGACCACCACCGTGCACGAGTGCGACATCGATTCCACGACTCTTCAATTCAGTGATGTCGTGAGCGAGGTCAACGAGCACTGGCGCAGTGGGTCGGAGCGAGTCGAGGGCGTGACCGCCCAATTTGACGACGACGCGTCTCACGGCGTCACGCCACTCAAGGGCAGACCCGTAGTCTCGACCCGTCCCGTGGCCACGTTCCACGCTTGGATCGCTTGCCCGGCGGCACCCTTGATGAGATTGTCCAGCGAACTCATGGCCACCAGCCAGCCCGTGCGTGGATCGACGCGGGCACTCACGAAACACAGATTGCTGCCCACCGGATCCTTCAACGTGGGTGGCTCGTCGGTCACTACTACGAACGGATCGTTCGCGTACGTCGTGCGCAGCAGTGCCAGCGCGTCGGCCGTGGTGAGAGTTCGGTCGAGCACCGGCGCGTAGGCGCTCACCAACATGCCTCGACTTACAGGCACGAGGTGTGGGGTGAAGAGCACCTCGGCGCCGATTTCTTCTTGAATCTCAATGGTGTGACGATGGTGTAAGAGTCCGTAGGCCTCAGCGTTAGCGGCGAGGCGAGAAAAATGGAGTCGGTCACTCGTGGCACGCCCGGCGCCTGAGGCTCCGCTCAGAGCATTGACGATGATGCCTTCACGTCGTACGAGGGCTCGGTCAAGGAAAGGACCGAGGGCGAGCGAGGACGCGGTCGGGTAGCAACCCGGCACCGCGATGAGCCGTGCTCCGGGCAATTGGTCGCGGTGACGCTCGACCAAGCCGTAGACAGACTGCGCGAGGAGGTCCGTCGCCTGATGGGGCTCGCCGTACCAGTCCAGATAGTGCTCGGGGCTCCTCAGGCGAAAATCGGCGCCCAAATCGACGACCTGGACGCCGCCTTCGAGCAGGGACGGCACGAGAGCCTGACTGTGCCCATGGGGCAAAGCGAGAAAGACCACGTCGAGAGGCGTGTCAAGAACTTCGGCGGTCTTTGCGTAGACAAGATCGGGAAACAGTCCCGCGAGGGCCGGCGCGTGTTCGCGCACACTTCGTCCGGCGTTACTGTCGCCGGTCGCGAGGACCACTTCAAGGTCCGGGTGCGACGCGCTAAGACGAAGGACCTCCAGACCTGCGTAACCGGTCGCTCCTACTATGCCAATTCTCATAGTGCCATTTTATGCACATCAAGGTACAAAAGTGCAAGGTCACCGACGAGAACTAGGCTCTACCCATGACGCGGCGCGGATGGGTCCTCTTTACGGCCATGGCCGTGATCTGGGGCATCCCCTATCTCCTGATCCGCGTGGCCGTACGCCAGGTTGACCCGGGATTCTTGGTACTCGGACGCACGGGCCCGACCGCTGTCCTGCTCTTGTTGCTGGTGATCACCCGACGTCAACTCCCCCTCCTGTGGAGCAACTTCAGGTGGATCGCACTCTTTGGGGTGGTCGAGTTCGGCGTGCCGTGGTTCTTCATGGCGACCGCAGAAAAGCACATCACCAGTT
>VFSW01014361.1_pt1 | contig 10948 bp, 9 predicted proteins | sample 5358111 | NCBI WGS metagenome assembly VFSW01 (sample SAMN11554181, study PRJNA540505) | mine drainage metagenome | isolation source: sediment from site ElyBrook_90M | place: USA: Ely Copper Mine, Vershire, VT | collected 2017
CACATGCGCTTCGGCGTGGATCGCAAGGGGCGCGCTGGCCTGACCGCGCGTGGAACGCATCGCGTCATCCCGCTAACTGACTGCCCCATCGCCCAGCCGCGCATCAACGAGGCGCTGGCGGCGCTGGCCGAGGAGCCGCAGCCACAGCCGCAGGCGCTCGTGCGCTATGGCGTCGCCACCGGGCAGATGCTGCTGCAACCCGCGCCGCAGCCCGCGACGTGCGCGCGCCTCGTCGCCGCCGGAATGGACTTGCGCGATGAGACGATGGAGGAGGAGATTGGCGGCGTGCGCTTCCGCATCCGCCCCAGCTCCTTCTTCCAGACAAACACTGCGCAGGCCAATGTCATGGCGCGGCTGGCGCTGGCTGCGCTGCCCAGCGGGCCAGCGGTGACGTTGGTGGACGCCTACTGCGGTGTTGGTGTCTTCGCCCGACTGATGGCGGAGCGCGCAGGGCGTGTGCTGGCCATCGAGGAATCCGCCAGCGCGGTGCGTGACGCGCGCTGGAACCTGCGCGAGACGCCACAGGTGGAGATCATCCAGGCGAAGGTGGAGGATGACCTGCCCCAGCGCGCCGAGCGCATTGACGGCCTCATCATTGATCCGCCGCGCGCAGGCTGCCAGCGTCCCGTACTCGATGCGCTGGCGACACGCCGTCCGCCGGTCGTCGTCTACATCTCCTGCGATCCAACGACACTGGCGCGCGACCTCGCCTACCTCTGCCACACGACAGGCGCCTATCGTCTGCGTTCCGTGCAGCCGCTGGATATGTTTCCGCAGACGGCGCATATCGAGAACATCGCCACACTCGATGCCGTGGAAACGGAGACACAGGTATGATCGAGCGCGTGACACACCTCTATCTTGCCTCCGCTTCGCCACGCCGCAGCCAGCTCCTCGCCGAGGCGGGCATCGCGTTCGAGAAGATCGTCGTCCCAGTGGATGAGGACGCGCTGAGCGCCGCCTATCAGGGGCCACTACTCCAGCTGGGAGAGTATCTGGCGCGGGCGAAGGGGCTGGCTGCGTGGCGTGCGCTGCGGGCGCAGGGACGCGATGGCCGTGTGCTGGCCTCCGATACGACGGTGCTGATCGGCGGGCGCTCGCTGGCCAAGCCCGCCGACCACGCCGAGGCGGCGGCGATGCTACGCGAGCTGCGCGGGCGCGAGCATACGGTGGCGACGGGCGTGGCGCTGCTCGATCCAGCGCATGCGCTGCTGCGCTCGGCGACCTCGGCCACGCGCGTGCGGATGCGCGAGTACAGCGACGAGGAGATCGCCGCCTATGTCGCCACGGGCGATCCGCTCGACAAGGCGGGCGCCTACTCGATCCAGCATCCCGACTTTCAGCCGGTCGCATCGCTCGCGGGCTGCCATCTCGGCGTGATCGGCCTGCCCGTCTGCCTCGTCAGCGCGCTGCTGCATGCGGGCAGACCCGCGCGCATCGTCCACGCGCCGCTGCCTGCCGCTGCGCCCGATTGCCCGTGGTCGGCGCAGTGCCGTCCACCCTACCCCTTCGCGCTGTCGGGCATCCATACCATGCCGCTGCCCGACAGCGACGATACGGCGGAGGCGGGCGGATGAGCGGGCGTAGCGATGCGCTACGTGGCCGCTATGCGCCGTCGCCCACTGGAGCGCTGCACCTGGGCAATCTGCGCACGGCGCTGCTGGCGTGGCTGCTGGCGCGCGCGGCAGGTGGATCCTTTCTGCTGCGGATAGAGGACCTCGATACGCCGCGTGTGCGACCCGGCGCGGCGGCGCAGATCCTCGCTGACCTGCGCTGGCTTGGCCTCGACTGGGATGAAGGGCCGGACTGCGGCGGCCCCTATGGCCCCTATGTCCAGAGCGCACGCGCAGCGATCTACCTGGGCGAGCTTGCCCGACTGCGCGCGCTGGGTCTGCTCTACCCCTGTTATTGCACACGCGCCGAACTCTACAGCGCCGTCCGCGATACCAGCGCCAGCGCGCCGCATGCGGGAGAGCAGCCGCCGCGCTACCCCGGAACCTGTCGCGAGCTGTCGGCGCGTGAGCGACGTGCGCGTGAGGCGGCGGGCCGTCGCCCATCGCTGCGCTTCCGCGTCCCCGCCGCGCCCATCCATTTCACTGACCGCATCGGGGGGCTGCGGTCGGAGCGTGTGAGCGAGACGACCGGCGACTTCATCGTGCGGCGCAGCGACGGCCTGATCGCCTACAACCTGGCCGTGGTGGTGGATGATGCGTTGATGGGGGTGACGCAGATAGCGCGCGGCGCTGATCTGCTCGGCGTAACGGCGCCACAGCAGGCGCTGGCGCTGGCGCTGGGGTATCGCCCTCCCAGCGACTATGCCCACCTGCCCCTCGCCACTGATGTGGCGGGCGCCCGCTTGGCCAAGCGCGACGACGCCGCTGGGGTTGCGGCGCTGCGGGCGCAGGGCATGGCGCCGGAGCAGGTGGCGGGCGCGCTTGCCGCCAGCGTGGGCGTCTGGCCAGCGAACACGCCAGCGTCCCCACGCGCGCTACTCGCCGCCTTCGACCCTGCGCGTATCAGCCCGCTGCCCTCGGCGATTGGGCTGCGCTAGCGTGGCATATCACCGTCAGTCATCCACGGCATGCGAGGGGCGCGTCATGCGAACGCACAGCGCTACCTGTTTTCACTGGCGATATGGCCGTGTTCGTGGAGCCAGCGCAACATCTCCCGCACGCTCGCCGTCGCCAGCGCAATGCTACTGTCCGCCGCACCGTAGTAGATGGCAAGCGTGTCGCCGTCGTCGCCGAGCGTATGCCCGCATGGGAAGACGACATTATTGACGTCACCCGTCCGCTCATAGTCTGCCTCAGGCGCGAAAACCCACTCGTCTCCACGCAGCAGGCAGCGCTCAGGCTGTTCCAGGTCAAAGAGCGCCAGGCCCAGCCGGTAGAGCGCGCCGGATGCGGTTGGGCGCACACCGTGGTAGATCATCAGCCAGCCCTCGGCGGTCTCGATCAAAGGACCAGACAGGCCGATTTTGTTGGCGTCCCACCATGCGCCCTGCCGCGCCTCCAGCATCAGGTGATGATGGCCCCAGTATTCCAGGTCGGACGAGTACGAGATCCAGATATGGGCGCCGCTGGGGCCGATGGGCCGATGGATGAGCGCCCACTGGTCGCCGATGCGGCGCGGCAGGAGCGCGGCGTCTTTATCCTCAGGCGGCATGATCGCGCCCAGTCGCTCGAAGTCAACAAAGTTCCGCGTCCGTGCTAATGAGACGCCGGGGCCATAGCGCGAATAGGCCGTATAAGCGATGTAGTACGCCTGGTGTTCCGGCGCAAACGTGATGCGTGGATCTTCGATCCCAAAGATTTCCTCAGGGTAGTGGATCGGCTCAGGCGACAGGGTCGGCTCTGTGTCAATCTGCCAATCGTCTATGCCATTCCGCGACCGCGCCGCGCAGAGGTGCGAGTGGCCGCGCAGGTCTTCGACGCGACAGAGCAGCAAGGTCGTGCCATCAGCGAGCCGCGCGACACCGGGATTGAACACCGTGTTGATCGGATAGGGCCAGTCCGCGCGACTCAGGATGGGATTGCCAGGATGTCGCTGAAACAGACTCTCATGCGCCTTGTGTGTGTAGGTCATCCATACTCCTTGATCTCTCCGTTTCAAACAATCTCACACAGGCGAGCCAGCGACCGCAGACTGTGCGAAGAATAGCTCATCGGCTACATCTCTGGCTGCGCTGGCAATCACATCTACCTTAGCCAGCCGCAACTCTAATGAGGCAAGCAGAAATGCGAGGGTTGATTCGGCGCCTTGATTCTGATTCACCCGGTCGGGTTGGAGGCCGTCGCAACACGCGCCCGTCTGCGCATCGTACAGCGCGAGGCCGAGATCATTGTTACCGAGGAACCAGCCAAACACGCGAGCCGCCTGCCGTCGCCATTGCGCATCGCCGGTCGCGCGGAACGCATCCAGATAGGCGGCGATGGTCGCATACGCCTCGATCGGCTGCTGATCGAAGCGTGTGCGCGCTTCGCCCTGGCGATAGAAGCCAAGACAGCCAATCGGCACAAATTGCCCATGCTCGCCAGCCTGCACGCCTGCCAGCCAGGTCAGCGATGTCAGCGCCGCCTCGACATACTCGTCCCGGCGCATGCTCACGCCAGCGAGCAGGAGCGCCCGCGACAAGGTAGCGTTGTCGTAGGTCAGACGATCCTCGAACCAGGACCACTCCGCCGTATTCGTCGCTTCGTACAGGCGCATGAGCCGACCTGCGAGTTCGTCACGCGCCCGCTGGACGCCGCGATCCTCGCTGAAGCGCTTGAGATATTCGTCAATGCCCAGAAGAGTGAACGCCCACGCGCGCGGAGACGTACAGGTCAGCGCAGCGGGAAGCGCCTGGATGAAGAGTGTGTTCGCCAGGCTGACCCATCCCTGCTGCGTCGAGCGCCCGATCACCGCGCCGAGCGCCCAGAGCGCGCGACCGTGGCTATCCTCAGAGCCATTCTCCTCCAGCCAGCGCCGGTCAAAGGATAGCATATTGCGAAAACGTCCAGTCTCGCCGTTGAACGCATAGCTGATGAATGCCAGATAGCGCGTCGCCAGATCGCCCACCACGACCGAGCCGCTGGTAGCGCCCAGTTCATCCAGATAGGCGGCGGCGAGCAGGCCACGCGCATTGTCATCCAGCGAATAGCCCTCACGGTAGTTAGGGACTGAGAAGGTGGCATGCTGTACCAGACCCACTCCATCGGTCATCCGGCGTAGGTGGTCGAGGCGAATCGGCGACAGCTCAGTGACATGCAGCGCCCATGCGTGGGTATGCGCAGACTGGGGCTGGAGCAGATTCTCATCGAGGATCTGGAGCAGGAGGCGCTCATAATCCTCCGCCACACGCGGCCAGATCATCGTGCGACCGAGTGTGTAGGCGCGCTTGCGCATAGCATGCCGTGTGGCCTCGTTGTCGAGCGAATCGGTCACCTGCTGGGCGATAGCAGCCGAATCGCGGAACGGCACGAGCATGCCACGTCCCTCGCCGAGCAGTTCTGTCGCATGGACATAGGGCGTTGAGATGACGGCCTTGCCTGCGCCGACTGTATACGCGAGGGTACCGGAGACGACCTGCTCAGGATTGAGGTAGGGCGTAATGTAGAGATCCGCCGCGCCAATCCACTTGACAAGCTCTTCCAAAGGAACGAACTGGTCGTAGAAGACGACGCTCCGGTCAACCTGTAACTCGCGCGCTAGCCGCTGGAGTTCCAGGCGATAGGCTTCGCCCTGCGTGCGCCGGACATGTGGGTGCGTCGCGCCAAGGACACAATAGACCACATTGGGGTGACGCTCCAGGATGGCGGGCATCGCTGCGATGGCGTACTCGATACCCTTGTTGGGTGAGAGCAAGCCAAATGAGAGCATGACGACCTTGCCCTCGGCGTCGAACTGGTCTTTGTAGAAGTTCGGATCAATGAAGGGGACATCGGGAATCCCGTGGGGGATATATGTGATCTTCTCGACCGCCGCCGTATAGTGGTCATGCAGAATGTCGCGGGCCTGGTGACTCATGACGACCAGGCGATCAGACAGCCTGACAATCTCATCCATCACCTGGCGCTGCGTTGCGTCTGGCTCGCGCAGAACGGTGTGGAGCACGGTCACGATTGGCGCATGCGTCTCTTGCAGCAGTTCGAGCACATGGCTGCCAGACGGCCCGCCGAAGATGCCATATTCATGCTGGAGGATGACCATATCCACGCCATTGGTGTTAAGGAAGTCGGCGGCGCGCTGATAGGACGCGATGTCCTGCTCCGCAATCTCGAAGCGCACACGCTCTGGATAGGCATAATTCTCTTCACCATCATTGATGGCGATGGCGAAGATATTGGTATCAGGGAGGCGCAGGGCTAGAGCCTCACAAAAATCGGCGCTAAAGGTGGCGATACCACAGCGTCGCGGCAGATATGTGCCAATGACCGCGATCTGGCGCAGTGGTGAGGTTTGTGGATGATCCATGTGTTTCCTGTCTGTTGATGTTCTCCAGAGCAGCTACCGCAAGCGCGTATAGCGCGTAAGAGACCTGGTGGAGAAGCGACGTCATGTCGGGCATCAAACACTGTTGACGCCTGGCGTCTCGCTACCTTTCGATGAGAGTCATGTCCTTGCTCATTCCAGGCAGCGTCGCGAGGAAGCACAGGATTACCCTATGGCAGAACCGATGTGGTTCGCAAAGAGCGACGGTCTAGGAACCGCCAGGAGCTACATCCGCGTGGCTCGTGATCCCCGCCATCAGCGATATGCCCTCCTCAGTTGGCGCGAACCGTGGTGAGTGGGGTCAGTGTCAAGCCAGCGGGCTTCGTTTGCTGTTCGATCTGCTCGCGGGAAAGATCCAGCGTAATCGTCTCAACAGTCGCCTCGATGACCTGGCGCATTACCGCGCCACAGGGGCCACAGGAGCCACTGTAGCCGCCTGCGCCGCCGTGAGCAGGCCAACATGATTGGGGCACAGATAGCGCGCTGGGGTTCCAAGGCCGATTCCGGCATAGGCTGGACGCGGCCCAACTGGCATCAGCGTGCGGTGGTCAGCGCAGATGGCTTCGCCGCACTCGTTGCACCGAGTGAAATGCTCGACGAGCTGAGCGCAAAATGCACACTTGTTATCCATGATCTGCCAGCCTTCTCATCGCTCTGTCGCAGCGCCTGAGCCATTACGCGGTCGAAGGCGCTGCGTATGCGTCAAAAGCCCAGTCGGCGCGCCTGAGACACCACGCAGTTCTCATCGTGGACGCCGCTGTAGCCGAATGTGCCGCCGCGCCTGAGCGAACAGTGCGGGCATGATTCGATCATCGTGACCGCATCGCGGCACATGCGCGCCTCGGCGATGCGCAGCACAATTGGGCTCATCGCCGTATGCTCGGCTTCCAAACGCTGCACGAGCAGCCGTAACTCGTCAATGGTCATCTCGTCAATCGGCCCGGTCTCGGGTCGCGCTGCGATGGATCCTGTGTTCATCATCTCTTGCTCCTTATGTGCTGTCTACCCGCTGTGCGTCTCGCCCATGTGCGCCTGGCGCGCATGATCCACTCGCGCCTCCCGCGTTGATGCGCAGTGGCGCAAGCGTCCGCTCCGAATCACGGTCGCATGGCTGAGGTGCGCTTCCATGTCGCGCTTATGACTGTCATGCGGCCACGACAGAGCCGCAGGCGTCTGTGCGTCTGTGAGGCGCTGCGAGACATCGCCACGGTCTGCTGGAGCGCAGGAAGAGCGCGCTATCGGCGCTGGCGCCTTCGCAAGGACTGCCGATCACTCCAGCGAGGCTTCAGCGCTCCAGCGGGGGGAGCTATGCCTCATCGCGCGCAGGTGTCAGGTGTGGTAGGCATCTGGCGATAAAGAAAGGGGGAGTATCCAGGAGACATCTCAAGGACGCTGCAAATAGTTGTAGCACAGGGAGTATAGCACATCGCCACGCTGAATGACGCCATCGCGAGCGGCAAGCGCTCTACAACACAGCGGTGGGCAGGCCGTTCCGCCTACGGGCGGCGGCGCATTCCTCCGCACGGGCTAGAAGCCCGGTGGCTTCCTGCGCCGTTTTCTGTGATGGAGTCGCCGAGGGAGCGTGCGCTTGCTGGCGTCTGTCGCACATCGTATGATGCAGCCAAATCTATCATTCTACCTGCCACGCATGCGGACGCAGCGGCGGGCGCTGCGCACGAGAGGGGGCCGTGTTTCATGTCAGCCGTCGTCACGCTACCCATCCCCAGTAGCTGGTATGCGGTTGCGTTCTCGAATGAGCTACGCCCAGGCGCTGTGCTGGCGCGCACCGTCGCCGGGCGTGCGCTGGCGCTCTTTCGCACACGCTCCGGCGCGGCCTGCGTCATGGATGCGTATTGCCCGCATCTGGGCGCGCATATGGGCATCGGCGGGACAGTAGAGGGTGAGTCGCTGCGCTGCCCATTCCACGGCTTTCGCTTCGATACGACGGGCGCCTGCATCGCCACCGGCTATGGCTCCAAACCGCCGCCAACCGCCCGCGCCCGCGTCTGGCCAGTGCGCGAGATGAATGGCGTGGTGTTCGTCTACTACGATAGCCTCAGCGACGACCAGAGCGCCACGCCGCCGTGGGAGCCGCCAACACTGGAGACGGCAGGCTGGACGCCGCTGATTCATGAGACCTTCAACATTCGCGATCATCCGCAGGAGACCGTCGAGAACAGCGTGGATCTGGGCCATTTCGCCATCGTGCATGGCTACTCGGATATGACGATGCGCGAGCGGATGAGCAGCGAGGGCGCGCACTTTCACATCGCCTACGCCGCTCGTCGTCCCATGCCACTAATTGGGCGATTTGGCGCGCGGGTACGGTTCATCTTCGACATTGATATCTACGGCATGGGCTGCTCGATTGTGACCATCACTGTCGCGCAGTTCGCCGTCAAGGCCCGCCTGTTCGTGCTGGCGACGCCGACCGTCAGCGAGCGGATCAACCTGTCGCTGGCGCTCAGCCTGCGCGAAATCAGCGATCCTGGACAGGTTCATCCGCTGGCGCGCCTGGCGCCACGCCCGCTCTTGCAGCGGTTCATCGCGTGGACGATTCACCAGAGCGTGATTCACGATGCCCGCCAGGATGTCCCTATCTGGGAGAATAAGCGCCACATCCAGCCGCCCGCGCTGGCGCAGGGCGATGGGCCGATTGGGCCGTTCCGTCTCTGGGCGCGGCAGTTCTATGCGCCAGCCGCCGCGCAGGCGGTCGCCGTGACAGTGGCGGCCACGACGACTCCCGACACGATGGCCTGACGCGGCGCCGTCACTGGCTATTCACCCTTCTCGATGGGCGCGCCGACGAGGTTGCCCCACTCCGTCCAGGAGCCATCGTAGTTGCGCACGTCTGGATAGTCGAGCAGTTGCGTCAGCGTGAACCAGGTGTGCGCCGACCGCTCGCCAATGCGGCAGTAGGTGATGATCGGCTTGTCTGGCGTCACGCCCTTGCCGCCATAGATCGCACGTAGCTCATCCGCTGACTTGAACGTGCCATCGGCGTTGACCGCCGTCGCCCAGGGGATGTTCTGCGCGCCGGGGATGTGGCCGCCACGCTGCGCGCCCTCCTGCGGGTAGTTGACCATGTGCAGCAGGCGACCGGTATATTCGTCAGCTGAGCGCACGTCCACCATTGCGCCCTGCTTCGCCGCCAGCGCATCCTCTACCTGGCGGCGGAACGCGCGGATGTGTGTGTCGGCCTCTGGCGCGGCATAGGTCGTCGCGGCGAATTGCGGGACATCCTTGCTATAGGGGCGAGCTTCCGCCTCCCACTTGGTACGCCCGCCGTTCATCAGGCGCAGGTCGCGGTGGCCATACATGCGGAACAGCCAGAAGCTGTACGCCGCATACCAGTTGTTCTTGTCGCCGTAGAACACCACCGTCGTCTCAGGGCTGATGCCGTAGCGGCTCATCAGCGCCGCGAACGCCGCCCGGTCTACGAAGTCGCGCTCCACCGGGTCTTGCACATCCACATGCCAGTCCAGCTTCACCGCGTTGCGGATATGCCCAATCTCGTACAGCAGCGGATCCTCATCCGCCTCTACGATGCGCACGCGCGGATCATCCAGGTGGTCAGCCACCCACTGCGTATCCACCAGCGTCTCAGGGTGCGCGTAGCCCTGCGCGCTCGCTGTCGTCGTTGTCTCGGTATCCGACATATTCTATGCTCCTGCCAGCTCTATCCTCGTGGCGCCCTGGCCCACGCAGATCCGCATAGCGCGCGGGCATGGGGCCGGGGCAATCTCCAACGTACCTGAGTATAGGCGTCGCATTGTTCACTATTCAAGTCAACTATAGCGACAATCAGGACGCCGCCATATCACAGCCCCTCCAGCTCGTGGCCTGGGAGGCGCGGCCCACGTAGGCGGTCGGCCAGCCCGGTGTAGCGCGCCGCCCGCTGGCTATTCTCTACGGCATGGCGCAGCGCGCGGGGATCACCCACCAGCACACACAGCCGCTTCGCCCGTGTGATCGCCGTGTAGAGCAGGGTTCGCTGCAAGAGCAGATAATGCTGCGTCACCAGCGGCATCACCACGCAGGGATACTCGCTGCCCTGCGCCCGGTGGATGGTGCAGGCGTAGGCCAGCGCCAGCTCGTCCAGCTCATGCGGCTCGTAGGCTACGCTGACGCCGCGCTCCGTCGTATCGGGGAAGGTCACTGTGACACTCCCATTCTCGCCATCCACCGCCGTCACAAAGCCGAGATCACCATTGAAGACGCCGCTCGGCCCTTTGTCATAGTCGTTGCGCGCCTGCATCACCTTGTCGCCAAGCCGCAGTGTGTGGTCGCCATACGCCACTGTGTCCTCTCCCGCCGCGCCCGAGGCGCCCGCCGCCTGATGCGCTGGATTCAGCCGCGCTTGCAGCGCCAGGTTGAGCGCCGTCACGCCCACCGCGCCACGATACATTGGCGCGAGCACCTGGATATCGCGCACAGGATCGAAGCCATAGCGCGCAGGCAGCCGCCGCGCCACCAGATCCACCACCAGCCGCTGCGCCGCATCAGGCGACTCGGCGCGCAGGAAGAAGAAGTCGCTCGTTGGCTCCGAGCGCAGCGCCGGAATCTCGCCCGCATTGACACGGTGAGCCGTGACGATGATCGCGCTCTCCTGCGCCTGGCGAAAAAGCTCCGTCAGACGCGCGCAGGGCGCCCGCTCGCTGGCGAGGATGTCGGCCAGCACGGCTCCCGGCCCCACCGAGGGCAACTGGTCGGCGTCACCTACCAGCAGCAGGCTCGCTTCGGTCGCGACAGCCCGTGTCAGCCGATACGCCAGCAGAATGTCGAGCATTGAGACTTCATCCACGATGATGAAGCGCTGCGGCAGCGGACGCCGCTCATTGTAGGCGAACTCATAGTTTCCTGGCTGAAACTCCAGCAGGCGATGTAGGGTGCTGGCGGGGCGTCCGGTGGCCTCGGTCATGCGCCGCGCCGCGCGGCCCGTCGGCGCCGCCAGCGCATACGCCACTCCCTGCTG
>VFSW01014362.1_pt1 | contig 10946 bp, 11 predicted proteins | sample 5358111 | NCBI WGS metagenome assembly VFSW01 (sample SAMN11554181, study PRJNA540505) | mine drainage metagenome | isolation source: sediment from site ElyBrook_90M | place: USA: Ely Copper Mine, Vershire, VT | collected 2017
GCGAGCGTGTTGGTGATGGCTTGGTAGCAGCGCACATTATAGCTCGCGTGCACTCAGAGGTTGAAAACATCTTGCCCGATACGGTTGCTAAATAATTAAAAATAATTTGAACATATATTTACCAGAGGAAGGAGTACTAAAAATGGCAAACGTAAATGGAGTAGCACTGGGCATGATTGAAACCCGCGGTTTGGTGCCGGCAATTGAAGCGGCGGACGCGATGACGAAGGCGGCGGAAGTTCGTCTGGTCGGTCGTCAATTTGTTGGTGGTGGATATGTCACTGTTCTGGTAAGAGGTGAAACCGGTGCAGTCAACGCAGCGGTGCGTGCTGGTGCTGACGCATGCGAGCGTGTTGGTGATGGCTTGGTAGCAGCGCACATTATAGCTCGCGTGCACTCGGAGGTTGAAAACATCCTGCCCGCTAGCCCTGACTCAGGACGTAGCGGTCTTGACGGCGACTTGACCTAAGCCATATTGACGAATTGAATGAAGGAATTTACATGCAGCCCGACCTAAGATTAAGAGGATATCTGGGACGCGCCCTCAGTCATGAACTAGCGGCAATACAGCAGTATCTGATGCAAGCTAAACTGGTCGGTCTGTGGGGAATGGCTGAAATGAGCGAACGGATTTGCAAGGATGTGCAAGAAGAGTTGATACATGCAGAACGTCTAATGGAGAGAATGCTTGTTTTGGGTATCCCTTCCAATGCCACGCTATTACCACCTGTTCGGACGGGACGTAACGTGGAGGAAATGTGGCAGATCAACCGATTGCTTGAAATTGAAGCCATACATTTATATGAAGAAGCATCACAATATTGCGCACGTATACGTGACACTGAGACGCAGTTATTGTTCGACGAAATCATGCGAGAGGAAATGGGTCATTTAGGTGAGCTTGAAGGTTTGCTGTCGACACAACGAAAAGGAAGAAAGGCATGAACTTGATAAAAGAAAACAATACTGTTACCCAATCCGGATCGGAACGCGTGGCAGCGTTTAATCAGCGTTTCGACTTTGGTAGTTATGGCGAGACTCGGCAGTTTCTAGATCAATTAGCCGATCTTTCAAAACGTGAAGACTATTATCCGGATGTCAGTTTTGGAAAAACTTACGTCAATATAAGTATTGATGGTACTGGGCAAACCATACTGCATGAACGCGATTCCTCATTTATCTTGGATATGCAAAAGCTAGCAGGACAGATGCGAAACTAACCATGAGAAAGTAAGGTTGCTTCTCGGTTTTATACTTCTGTTTGGAGAACAGAAATGACTAATCGCATTATTGCTGTTATCAACCAGAAAGGCGGAACCGGCAAAACAACGCTGGCGTTGAATCTCGCTTCGGGTTTATCAAAAACTGGAACTGTTCATTTGGTTGATGCCGACCCACAGCGTTCGATTACGCATTGGGTGAGGATGGGGGGTGGCAGTTCGTGTTTACCAGAAGTTTCTCAGCTGGTCGGTAATCCTATGATAGTACTGGAAAGATTGACATATAGCCATCGTTTTGTAGTTATAGATTGCCCCCCCACAATGCAGGATAAAACAGTTACCACCATTATGCGCATGGCGCATCAGGTGTTGATACCAGTATTACCATCACCGGTGGATTTATGGGCCAGTGTGGATATGATAGCCGCAGTAAACGAAGCAAAAAAACATAACCCTGGCCTTATCGCGCATCTGGTCCTGAACCAGCTAGAGACACGAAATGCGTTGTCACGCGATATGCGCGATGCAGTGGCAGTGTTTAATGTGTCGGTACTGGCTGCATCTATGCAACGACGAGCCGCTTATCGTACTGCCGCGATTGAAGGTCAAAGTGTCTATGGCTTAGGGAAACGCGGTGTGCAGGCGGCAGCAGATATTGATGCAATCATCAAGGAGGTTTTATGTCAGTAAAAAAAACAAATTCAAAACTAGCGCAAGGTGTACGTCAAGTAATGGAACAGGGAAAAACTCTTGATTTAGCTAAGCATAAGGTGGCAGCAAAAACTTCTGAAAGTATGAGCAAACTCACACCTGCGAAAACTAAGATTAAGGACCCGGTCAGAGATAGTGATGCTAACTATGAAATTTTGCATCCGGAACGTATCTGGCCAGACTAGAAGTCTGTTTGGATTTCCTGTTCAGCCGCGTAGTAAATTCGGTAGCAGAAAAAACTAAATCTAGTGTTAATTATCAGGAATAATCATGAGTGTTATTGCCGAGTACAACATCGAAACACAACACTACTATGGTGTAGTAGCTGACGAGATTGACCTATGTGAATCAGATGGTTCTGCGCGCATACCAATGATATTGAAAAGGCTGACTGGATACGGCAGGTCACGTTTTGTAGAGTATATGGGATGGAAACTGCAGGGACCATTGATTATCCTAACCTGTAATGAAGATATGATCCCATCGAATCCAGTTGGTTATTTGCTATTTGATACTTTCCTCACACGCTTTCAGGATGGACCACTGACCGTCGTAGCCAGATTGGGAGAAATTTTCTATCGGGATGAAGTGGCCGAAGCGAGCCAGAACACTACTTTTGTGATACATCCTTTGATCAACGTACGTCGCATATTGCCCCTGGGAAAAAAGGGCAAGCTAATACATGCACATCCGGATTTTTGGTTGCTAAGTGTCTATCACTCCGGTTATCAGTCATTAATGAAACATTTTAAACAGTCCTACAAACAGCGTTTTTGCCCACTTGATGTTAATTATTCGTCAAATGATATCGAGGTAGAAACTGTTGAATACGACACCAAGGTATCTCTGAATGCCACTAATAAACCGCTGTCATTTACCAAGCATGCATGCAAATTAAAGGGACATAGTCTCGAAAAAGGTATCTCTATCCGTATGCTGATTTATGCAGACAAGCTGATTGCAAGTGACATAAATCTGTTATTCGGCCTCGATGTGACACTGGTGCAGCCTATTAATGGTGAGCTGGATAGGCGGGATGCGCTAGATGTTGTAACTAACACTTTCTTTTAACACAAAAAATGAACAGTTAGCCTCAACCACCATAGGAGCTTTAGCATGGCAGTTGAACTCGAAAATTATCAGGATATATTGGAAGAGCTCGGAGAGCACGCAGGCGAAGTCTTACGAGCCTCTTGGGGTGAAGCTGCTCGTGTATTTAGCTCGCGTGGCATCGAGAAATATTTCCTTGAAGCAGCAACGGGGCTCAAATCCCTGGGTCGTGGTACCGATCTGGTCGTGTCATTTATCCAAAGCGCACCGGCAGTAGCGCGTGAACTGGGCGAGGATGCGATCAGCGATTTACTGGCCACAACCATCAAGATGTATTCCAAAACCAGTGCTTCGGTTATTGCTGCCATCTTTTCAAGTAGCCCGGTGGCAGCAGCACGACTTGGCGATCCCGAACTTTTCCGCTCTTATCTGCATTTACTGGATACTCTGCTGGCACAGGCACCGCGCGGTTTGAAACCGATGCTAGATCACCTTGATGTATTGCTCAGCCAGCTTACGCTGGGCGGTTTGCGCCGCTGGATCATGTGGGGAGCACAGGCACATAAAACTAATTTTGAAGATCAGCTTAAATACTTCAGTCTGGATAGTCTCGAATCCATGAGTGTATTGCAAAAGGAGCGTAAGGGCACCCTATTTATCGACGTGCAGCGTCGCATCGGCATGTATTTACGTGCGCTGTGGGCGCGCGATTTTTTTATGCGGCCTACCAGCGGAGACTTTGAAAAACGCGAAGGTTATCAACCTTATATTGATGGTTACATCATACACTTACCCGACGCCTATGATGACTACGTTTATACCACGGTAGAGGGCGAAGAAAAACGTGTCACTGGTATCGAATTGTATCGTGCCAGTGCTGCCCATGCGGCCTGCCATCAGGTGTATACCAGTAAACAATTTGATGATACCGGTTTGAGTGCATTACAGAAGGCATTGTGTGGTCTGATTGAGGATGCGCGTATTGAAAAACTGGCAATGGAAAAATTTCCAGGTCTCCGGCAGACTTGGTCGGAATTGCATACCGCCACGCCACAGTCTGGTGAAACTTCTGTTGAACTGATGAAGAGACTGGCGCGACGTTTGCAAGATAAACATTATTATGACAACCATGCCTGGGTGACACTCGGGCTTCGTCTATTTAATGAGAAAAATAAGCAAGACAATGTGACGGAGTGGGTCATAGAAATCGGTAAGGAATTGGCAGCCGAATTACAACTCTTGGGCGTTACTTACAGCCAGTCCAAGGATCAGATCGACATCCCCTATCGCGACGATAACCGCTATATGTGGGAGTTTGAGGATATACGCGAGACCACCCAGGTTATCGCCGGCATGAATTCCCATCAGATACGCAAAACGGTCAGCGTAATGGAAATGATTAATGCGCTCGACGTACCGGGTGCAGGTGACGATGCCAATGAAATATGGGTTCTGAAAAGCGAATTCTTTCGTGATGAGGAAACTACCAGTATTAACCAGCAGGAAGGTCGCGAGCCGCCTCCGGAACCCTATCACTATGCCGAGTGGGATTACCAGATGCAGTTGGACAGGCCTGACTGGTGCACCGTGTTGGAAAAACGTGCAAAGCCGGGTGATGTGAAAATTATTAACGACATCGTGGTTAAGCATAAACCCATCATCGGTCGTTTGAAGCACCTCATCGAAGCTATGCAGCCGCAAGGGGTGCAACGTATCCGTAAAGTGGAAGATGGCGATGAGATCGATCTGAATGCAGCAGTGCTGGCGATGACAGAAATGCGGAGGGGCGAACAACCCAATCCCCGCATCATGATACGCAACGTTCGCAAAGTACGTGATTTATCAGTACTACTACTAATCGATTTGTCAGAGTCTACCAATGATGCTGTGATGGGTTCGGAAAGTACCGTGTTGCAACTGGCACGTGAAGCGACTGTGCTGCTGGCTGATGCGCTGGACAAGATTGGCGATCCGTTTGCGATACACGGTTTCGATTCAAATGGTCGTCATGATATTGAATATTTCCGTTACAAGGATTTCGGTGCGTCTTATAACGACCATGCCAAGGCCAGACTAGCAGGCATGAGCGGACAACTTTCCACTCGTATGGGAGCGGCAATGCGCCATGCAGGCTCGATACTGAAACGTCAACCCAGCAGCAAAAAATTATTATTGGTCATTACTGATGGAGAGCCTGCAGACAATGATGTACGCGATCCACAGTATCTACGTTTCGATGCAAAAAAGGCAGTAGAGGAATTAACACGAAACGGAATATTGACTTATTGCTTAAGCCTTGATCCTCGTGCTGATCAGTATGTGTCGCGTATCTTTGGTGCAAGAAATTATATGGTGGTAGATCACGTGCAGCGCTTACCTGAGAAGTTACCTATGCTTTATATGGGCTTGACACGATGAATATCGAAAAATTAGTTTTGTTTAAATTGATTACTGAGGTACAGAACGAGCAGTTTTCAATCAGAGATACTACTTGGCTGACGTTTTGTGTTACGCAATTACTGAATACTTTCCGTTACCCCAAGGTATCAGGGAAGTATGCTTTTTAGCCCTTTTTAACATTGCAAACGGAGATTGTCATGCAATCCATATTTACCTTTCTTACACCTGCTCTGGTGCTGTTGGCCCCATTAGTCTTACTGTTGGCGGGGTTGATACCGACTGCTTGGGCCAACCAGCGTCCGAAATTCATGGCGCACCTGAACGGAAATCTTGCTTGGTTAGCTTGCTTTTGCGCCTTATTGGCTGCGGTAGTCTACAGCGTCGATGGGGCACGTACTTGGACCCTCTACACTATCGACCTCCCGGGAAATATCGGTGCCTTTTCCATCACCGCCTATGTCAATACTGTCACTGTTATCATGCTCGTTTTAGTCTCCTTCGTTGGCGCCGTGGTGACCCGCTACTCTCGGAACTATCTAGATGGAGATCTCAATCAGGGTCGCTTTCACAAGTGGCTTAGCCTGACTCTGGGCACCATTCTAGCTCTAATCATATCGGGCAACATGCTCATGTTCTGGCTAGCCTGGATCACCAATAGTTTATGCTTACACCAGCTGTTAATGTTCTATCGAGAGCGTCGTGCCGCTCAGTTAGCTGCACATAAGAAGTTTATCGCTAATCGGATCAGTGACCTGAGCCATCTCACTGCTATTATTCTGATCGGGTCGACCCTACATAGTCTGGAGTACTCGAACTTATTAAGCAGCGTGGGAAGGATGCAAGGATCACTCCCGCTTGCTTTGCAGTGTGCAGCTATGCTGATCGTACTGAGCGCTGTTCTCAAGTCTGCCCAATTTCCCCTCCATGGCTGGCTGATCCAGGTTGTGGAGGCGCCTACGCCAGTTTCTGCACTACTGCATGCTGGCATTGTCAACGCAGGTGCTTTTCTAATCATCCGCATGAGTCCCATTATGTCCCAGTCTGAACTCGCACTCGGTACTCTGGCAATTATCGGGCTGGTTACCCTTGCCTTAGCCTCACTTGTAATGCTCACCCAGACTAGCATTAAAGTGTCGTTAGCTTGGTCTACCACTGCTCAGATGGGATTCATGCTTCTAGAGTGCGGACTCGGACTCTATAGCCTAGCTATGCTGCACTTAGTAGCCCACTCCCTTTACAAGGCCCATGCCTTTCTTGCCTCTGGTAGTGGCGTGGACGCCTTTCGGGCACCCACCATAGTGACCCGTAATGGAGACTTCAGATTTGGACGCCTGCTCATTGCTCTGGTAACCGGGTTGTCCATGACAGTAAGTGTGGGAGCGGTCTTTGGTATCACACCAGAGTCACAACCGTCCTTGATCGCTACAGGTAGCATCGTCGCGATCGCTATCACTCAACTATTATTACAAACGGCCAGCGTGATGGACAACGGCCTATTCTTGCTACGCGGTCTGGGGTTGGGTGCCTTAGTCTGCACAATCTATTTCAGCCTGCATTCCCTGTTTGATATAGCCCTACACGATAGCGTGTTACCCATACAAAATACGACAGGGCCTTTCCAAAAAGTATTGGCACTTGTCGTCGTCGGTATTTTTCTAGCTCTGTTGATGCTGCAGAAACTTCTTAAATATGCCCCAGCGTCATGGATTGACGGACTTTACATGCATCTCTATAACGGTTTGTACATTGACGTATACATTACCAGGTTATTGCAACGAGTATGGCCTAGCCCTACGCCGATTCAGGGCAACCTATCCACACCCTTTGCCACAGAAAGATCTCACAAAGGATAATCATGAACACAAACGTTATTAACGCCAAGAGCGGGACTGAGAGAGCGATCTTCGAAGATCCTTCGTTAGGAACTAAGACAGAACGAATGCTAAAAAACCAGTCGGATAAACTGATGGCTCCCGATACCGCAGAACTGAACAGATGTATCGACGCAGCTTGCGGGAGGATCGCACCGCTGTGGCCGCTAAAACACTTCATTGCCGTTAATCCTTTTTTCGGGCTAAGCGACCACAGTTTCCAATCTGCCTCCGACACCCTGGCTCGTATTACCGGCACTAATCTTTACATGCCGCGTGATTATTACCGCGAGCAATTGGTAAAAGGCCGTATTTCGCGAGAAGACCTGCAGCAAGCCATCGTTCGCTGTGGTAGCCAGCTTGATATATCCATAGTTGAATGGACTCTGGCAGCCTCGGCGCCCCGACCCAGATTGGGTATGGCCTCGGTCAGCGAAGTACTGGAGCAGGTGGAGGGTGGACTTTGGTCAAGTTTTGTCACTGAGCGCATCAGCCTGCACTGTGCTGCCTACTTTGATCTGGGTCAAGCCATCGTAGCCATGCCCTGGCGAGATCAGTCTCTGTATGCATCCTGGCTCAAAGCTGCCGCTATTGATCGCAGTCCCGCGATGATGGGTTTGCAACACTTCCGCTCGGAAGTCGCCTTGCTGCCTGCAGATCCGCGTACCGCCATCGCTTGGGCCGTTACCCAATTGGGTATCCCAGAGGAAGGAATGGAACGCTATCTGCATGCCTCGCTATTGAGCATCGGTGGCTGGGCGGCCTGGGCCCGTTACTTGCGCTGGCAGGCAGAACTGGGCGGTAAGAGGGACGATTCCATCGTCGACCTATTGGCAATCCGTCTGATTTGGGATGTATTACTGTTTAGGGAAAAAGAGTCGGTAGCTCTGGTAGCGCGGTGGCGAGAGATGTTGGCTGCCTGTATGCGTCCGCCCTCTGCTAAGCGCCAAGCAGCAGCAGAGATTGATCGTATTATGCTTAACGCCATGGAAATTGGCTTTCAACGTACTATAATATCGAGCCTCAATAATCCACCACGTAAGGGGGAGCAAACTCGGCCAGCAGCCCAGGCTGTTTTCTGTATTGATGTGCGTTCCGAAGTGTTTCGCCGTTGCCTAGAGACTGTGGCGCCATCGGTGCAGACCATCGGTTTTGCCGGTTTCTTCGGGATTTTTATCGAGTATGTTCCATTGGGTGCCAGTGTCGGTCATAGCCATGTGCCAGTCATCTTCAATCCGGCCTATCGCATATACGAAAAGGTGAAGGATGGCGACCAGCAGACAAATCATGCGCTGACTAAGCGGCGCCGTCGTATTGGTTTATTCAAAGCGTGGAAGGGTTTTAAACTCTCGGCGTCCTCCTGTTTCTCCTTTGTTGAAGCTGCTGGGTTAATGTACGCACCTAAGCTCCTGACAGACAGCTTAGGCTGGAGCAGGCCAGTTCCAGATCCATATACCCAGGGTCTCGACCTGAGTATTCTCGATCGCATAGAACCTTCGTTGGCAGAGATCCCCAAGGCACAACTCTCCCCTCACCATGAAGATTCAGGAATACCAGAGTCTGATTGGGTTGGGCATGCCGAGCGTATCCTGCGTGCAATGTCGATGACAGACAATTTTGGGCGTTTAGTATTGTTGGCTGGTCATGGTAGCTCCACTGTGAACAATCCCCATGCCACTGGTTTGGACTGTGGCGCCTGCGCTGGACAAACTGGCGAAGCTAGCGCCCGAGTGGTGGTTGCACTGCTCAATCAACCTTCAGTGCGGCGCGATTTGCAACAACGAGGCATTGTCATTCCTGAAGACACGTGGTTCCTGGCTGGTTTGCACGATACTACCACTGACAAGGTGCGTTTATTCGATACCGATGACGTACCCCATCAGTTACTGCATGATCTGGAGAAACTCCGTCAGTTGCTAGAGCAAGCAGGAGAGCTGACCCGTATGCAACGCTCAGTATTACTGGGAATTGCCGGCCAGACTGACCAAGCAGTAGAGGCTAATGTGCGCCAACGTAGCCTTGACTGGTCCCAAGTGCGGCCGGAGTGGGCTCTGGCCAATAATGCTGCCTTTATTGTCGCGCCGCGGGAACGCACGTCTAGCATGGATCTGGGTGGAAGAGCTTTTCTTCACGATTATCAGTGGCAAGCTGACAATGGTTTTCAGATTCTAGAGCTGATCATGACCGCGCCTATGGTGGTAACAAACTGGATCAACATGCAGTACTACGGCTCAGTAGTTAATAATAAACTCTTCGGCAGTGGAAATAAGGTACTACACAACATAACAGGCGGAGCAATCGGTGTGCTGGAGGGTAATGGCGGTGATTTGCGCGTTGGTCTACCCATTCAGTCTCTGCATGACGGCAAGAATTGGGTTCATGAACCGATGCGACTGAGCGTCTTCATCGAGGCCCCTCAGGCAGCCATGGATGCCATCATCACTCGCCATGAATTGATTCGTCAGTTGGTTGAGAATGGCTGGTTACACCTGTTCCAGATTGACGAGGACGTTAGCGTCTACCGTCGAGTATCTGTTGCCCAGTGGGAACGAGTCTCACCTGTTGCGACCGACTAGCGTATGACTGTTGTTTGGAGTTGCTATGACATGGGGTATTTATTCTCAATTCTGGGACTGAAATGAGGTAGGTCGTCAATAGTGGACACGAAAGGGTTCAAGCTACCAATATCTTAACGCCATGTTTATCCAGATTACATATTTAAAAATGACTTAGGTAGCTTTTTCGACTCAGGTTAAATTGTATAATGAAATATGATTAGGTGAACATAATAACCAGTAGCCACTAGATCAGACTGGATTTAAATGAAAAATAAATTATATGCGGGCGTTGATAAAGATAACAAAGGCGGACTAACCCATCTGGGGCGTATTGTGCGTGATGCATGGTTATTTGGTATTTTGCCTGAAACACAAACCTGCGAGGGATGGAATGCTGCACAAATGCAGAATTTGTATGAAAAGGTCCATGCGGCTTGGAAACCCTATGCGCATATACCTAGTCACCTACCAGATGACTTACGGGAAAAACATACCAAATTGTATGCCGACGCAATTATAAAGGCTCGCAAGAATGGTTGGGATCCGGAGTTGGGTGAAGACGAGTAATGGGTTTTCCTCACTGTTGAAGACGTTTCTCGGTTTTCAGTGGGCTACCCACAGTGTGTAACCTCTTAAAAACCATCGGGATCAGTTGATTTAAATAGCTGCACCTGTGGGTTCGATTACAGAACACTTCGATATCATTACAAGTATACGATTTGGTTTCCTCCTTATATGGCGTAAATTTGATATTTGATTCGTTCATTCTTCATATTGCTCAAGAATGATTCAACCACTGAAGTGACTTACCAATGATCTCGCAGTATCTCTCGTTCTGTTGGGTATGAGGGAGTAAATGATGCAATATGGAGCACCTTTCACCGTTTAGGGTGCAGAGGGTGGTTGAGGGTGGAGAGTCACCTTTTTTCGCAGCAATGAGGGAACTGCTGCGGGTCGATGTTAGGGTAAGATACCAAGGGAAAGTTCTCCGCAATTTCTGGCAAAGCATGATGCCGACTATAAGATTTCCTCCTGTAACTTGTTACGGATATAGGGATAACCCTCAGGGAGTGTAGGATAACAAGGTTATAGTTATGATATTGTAACTGCCTAGCTATTAAAATTAGTTTTAATGT
>VFSW01014363.1_pt1 | contig 10946 bp, 8 predicted proteins | sample 5358111 | NCBI WGS metagenome assembly VFSW01 (sample SAMN11554181, study PRJNA540505) | mine drainage metagenome | isolation source: sediment from site ElyBrook_90M | place: USA: Ely Copper Mine, Vershire, VT | collected 2017
CGTCGTCATCCGCCTGGGCGATCCCCCGGGCCGGCGGGTGGACCTGGCAAGAATAGAGCGCGCGCTGGCGCGGGCGGCCTCCAACTGGCAGGCCGGACTGCGCGAGGCGTTGACGGCCAGCATGGACGAGGCGGCGGCGCTGGTGCTGTGGAGCCGGTTCGCCGGCGTCTTCCCTGCGGCCTACACCGAACAGGTGTCACCGGCCGCCGCGCTGGCCGACATCGCCGAACTCACCGCCCTGGGACCCGAGCCCGCCGCCATGCGGCTGCGGCTGCACCGCGCCAGCGGCGAGGCCGATACGCAGCTGCATCTGACCCTGTTCCGCCGCGGCGCCGCGATTTCCATTTCCGATGTGGTGCCGGTGATGGAAAATTTCGGCCTGCGGGTCATCGCCGAGCAGGCGTACGAGATCCACTGGCCCGCGGGGTCATCGGTGCGGATCCAGGATTTCGAGCTGGCCCACGCTACGGCCTTCGACATCGGAAGGCTCGGGGCCAAGCTCACTGCCGCGATCGAAAGTGTCTGGAGCGGCGCCACCGAAAACGATGGCTTCAACCGCCTGCTGCCGCTGACCGGGCTGGGCGTGCGCGAGATCATGGTGCTGCGCGCCTGCGGCCGCTACCTGCTGCAGACCGGCCTGCCGTTCAGCCAGGCCTACATCGAGCGCGTGCTGCAGGCAAATCCGCGCCTCGCGCGCCGGCTTTTCCAGCTATTCGACCGGCAGTTGAATCCGGCCCGTTCCGCCGCCGCGCATGCCAGGACCCGGGTGCTGGAGGAGGCCATCGGTCGCGACCTGGAGGCCGTGACGAGCCTGGACGCGGACCGCATCCTGCGCGCCCTCCTGCACGTGATCCGCGCCATCGTGCGGACCAACTTCTGGCAGACCGTCGATGGCGCCGTGCGGCCCTGCCTGTCGTTCAAGCTCGACTCGCGCGCGATTCCCGAGCTGCCGCTGCCGCGGCCGCTGTTCGAGGTCTTCGTCTACAGCCCGGAGGTGGAGGCCATCCACCTGCGCATGGCCCAGGTGGCGCGCGGTGGCATCCGCTGGTCCGACCGGCGCGAGGACTTCCGCACCGAGGTGCTCGGACTGATGAAGGCGCAGAACGTCAAGAACACGGTCATCGTGCCGATGGGCGCCAAGGGCGGCTTCGTCGTCAGGCGGCCGCCGGCGACTTCGCAGGAGCTGCAGCAAGAAGGCATCCGCTGCTACCGCACTTTCATGCGCGGCCTGCTCGACATCACCGACAACATCGTCGATGAACAGGTCGTGCCGCCGCCGCAGGTGACGCGACGCGATCCGGATGATCCCTACCTCGTCGTCGCGGCCGACAAGGGCACGGCCAGCTTCTCCGACATCGCCAACGCCATTTCGGCCGAGTACTCCTTCTGGCTGGGCGATGCCTTCGCCTCCGGCGGCTCCGCCGGTTACGACCACAAGAAGATGGGCATCACGGCGCGCGGCGCCTGGGAGTCGGTGAAGCGGCACTTCCGCGAACTCGGTCGGGACATCCAGGCCGAGGACTTCACCGTGTGCGGCATCGGCGACATGTCAGGTGACGTCTTCGGCAACGGGATGCTCCTGTCCCGGCACATCCGCCTGCTCGCCGCGTTCGACCACCGTCATATCTTCCTCGATCCGGCGCCGGATGCGGCGGCGAGCTTCGCGGAACGCGAGCGGCTGTTCGCCCTGCCCGGCTCCTCCTGGGACGACTATTCGCGGGCACTGATCTCGAGCGGCGGCGGCGTATTTGCCCGCAGCGCGAAATCACAGGCACTGTCGGGTCCGGTGCGCGAGCTGCTGGGGATCACGTCCGCAAGCGCCACGCCACTGGAAGTCATCCGCGCCATTCTGACGATGCCGGTGGACCTGCTGTGGAACGGCGGCATCGGGACCTACGTGAAGGCCACGACCGAGAGCCATGCCCAGATCGGCGATCGCAGCAACGATGCGCTGCGGGTGAATGGCGCGCAGCTGCGCGCCAAGGTCGTGGGCGAAGGCGGCAACCTCGGACTGTCGCAGCAGGGCCGCATTGAATACGCCCTGCAGGGCGGCCGGCTGAACACGGATTTCATCGACAATTCGGCGGGCGTCAACACCTCGGACGTGGAGGTGAACCTCAAGATCCTGCTCAATCCGCTGGTGCGCGCCGGCAGGCTGCGGCTGCGGGACCGGGACCGGCTGCTGATGCGCATGACCGCAGACGTCGCCGCCCTGGTGCTGCGCAACAACTACCTGCAGAGCCAGGCGCTGAGCATCCTCGAAGCGCAGGCCGTCACGCGGCTGCCGGAACACCAGCACCTGATGCGACAGCTGGAACACAGCGGTGATCTGGACCGGCGCATCGAGTTTCTACCCGATGACGAGGCGGTCGCCGAGCGGCACAAGCAGTCCAGGGGCCTCACGCGCCCCGAACTCGCAGTCCTCCTGTCCTACAGCAAGATCTGGCTCAGCCATCATCTGGTGCAGTCCGATGTGCCGGAGGACCCGTACCTGTCGCAGGAACTGGAGCGCTACTTTCCCGAGGCGGTGCGCAGCCGCTTCGCGCGCGCCATCGGCAGGCACCGGCTGCGCCGGGAAATCATTGCGACGGCGACCACCAACAGCCTCGTGAACCGGATGGGGCCCGCCTTCGTCAGCCGTGCTCAGGAGGAGACCGGCGCATCCCCGGCGCGCGTGGCGCGCGCCTACACCGCCGCCCGCGAGGTATTCGAGACCCGGGAGCTGTGGACGCAGATCGAGGCGCTGGACAACCGGGTGCCGACCCGGGTCCAGTACACCATGTTGAGCGAGACGAGCCGGCTGCTCGGTCACCTGAGCTACTGGCTGCTCAGGCATCGGCGGAACCTGTCCATCGATGCGGCGGTCGGCGAACTGCGCGGCCGCGTTCGCAGCCTCGCGTCCCACCTTGCCGAGGCACTTGCGGGCCTGTGGCGCAGCAACTACCAGTCAGCGCTTGCGAGCTACGCCGGCGCGGGTGTGCCGCCGGCACTGGCAAAGCGCCTGGCGCTGCTGGATGCCCAGAATTGTGCGCTGGACATCGTCGAACTGGCCCCGGCCGCCAGGGTGGCGGTCAACGATGCGGCGCAGGTCTACTTCGGACTCGGCGCCCGCCTCGGGCTTGACTGGATCCATGCCCAGCTTGAGGCGCTGCCGATCGACGGTCACTGGCAGGTCGTCGCGCGGACCGGACTGCGCGACAGTCTGTATCAATCCCATCGCGCGCTCGCACACAAGGCGCTGACCCACGCCGGCCGCGGCAGCCCGGCCGCGCGCATCGAGGCCTGGTACGGTGCAAGCGCCCGTGACCTGGCGCAGTGGGAACGCATGCACACCGACATGCGCACGGCGGGCGCCGCGGACTTTGCCACCCTGTCGGTCGGCATCGAGGCACTGCGACGGTTGGCGGTCTGAGCGGCTGACGGCTCCGCTGCTGTGCGGTAGAGTACCAAGACCACGACGCAATCCCACCCGGAGGCCGAATCACGTGCCTGGAAAACTCATCCTCGTCCGCCACGGCCAGAGCATCTGGAATGTCGAGAACCTGTTCACCGGATGGCACGACGTGGATCTCTCCGAGCAGGGACGCGCGGAAGCGCGCAGCGCCGGTGCGCAGATCCTGAAGGAGAACCTGAGCATCGATATCGCGTTCACCTCGGTGCTGAAGCGCGCCATCCGGACGCTGTGGTTCATTCTGGATGAGACCGATCGCATGTGGGTGCCCGTGGAGCGCAGCTGGCGGCTCAATGAGCGCCATTACGGAGCGCTGCAGGGCCTGAACAAGGCGCAGACGGTGGCAGAGCATGGCGAGGCCCAGGTGAAGATCTGGCGCCGCAGCTACGACATACCGCCGCCGGCGCTGTCCCTGGATGACCCGCGCCATCCGCGCCATGATCCCCGGTACCGCGATGTCGATCCGGCGCTGCTGCCGGCCACCGAGTCGCTGAAGGACACCCTCGTCCGGGTGCTGCCCTTCTGGAAGCAGCGCATCGCTCCGGAGCTGTCGGCGGGCCGCAATGTGCTGGTAACGGCCCACGGCAACAGCCTGCGCGCGCTGGTGAAGATGCTGGACAACCGCTCCGAGGCCGACATCGTCGAGCTGAATATCCCGACGGGCGTGCCGCTGCTGTACGAACTGGATGCCGCACTTGCGCCCATGTCCAGCCGGTACCTCGGAGATCCGGTCGCGATCGCCGCCGCCGCCGAGGCCGTGCGGCGCCAGACGGAGAAGCGCTGAGTCATAGCGAAGGCTTGGAGGTCATCGGCACGACCTGCGCCGACCAGCCGTCGTAGTGCCCACCATGTTCCCTGGCGAGCGCCTGGAAGTGCGCCGTCAGTTCCTTCATGCCCGGCACGGACAGCCGGATCGACTTGGTGAAATGCAGGCTGAAGGGCTGATCGCCGGGGTTGTCGGGCGCGGGCTTCACATCGACCCGATACCCTTGCGCCTCCAGCAGCGCCGCGACGGTGCGGCCGGCGGCTTCCGACGGCATGGCCATGAAGAAATCGACCTCATGGGGCTGAAACGGGTCGGTCCCGGCGGCCCGCAGGCGCTCGATGAGCCTCGTGTCCCAGTCCTTCTCGGCCTTCTGCTTCAACTGCCGGATGCCGTAGTAGATGCGGCCGACCAGCACCGCACCCGCCACGAACAGCAGTGTCAATACCCAGGTCATTCGTCCGGGGCGACCGTCACCCGCAACCCGGCCAGCGCAGCGGTGAACTCGATCTGGCACGACAGGCGGGAGTTCGGCTCGCGGTGCGCGAGGTCGGCCAGCAGCTCGCGCTCATCGGACATCATGGCCGGCAGCCTGGCCACCCATTCCGGATCCACGTAGACATGACAGGTGGCGCATGAGCACATGCCGCCGCAGATCGCCGCCACCCCGTATTCCAGGTCGCGCAGCGTCTCCATGACCTTGAGGCCGGTTTTCGCCTCAACCTGATGTTCCACTCCGTCCCGATCAATCACTCGCAGCAAAGGCATGAATCCGCTCCGGCAAATCTCAACGGCCAAAGCGCCTAGTGTGCCGGGGGCGGGTGGCGGCGGGCAAGTTCCAGCCGCCGGTACCACAGGTCCGCGGCCAGGCGGTAGACGCCGGCCAGGTCCGTCAGTGCCGAGAGCGTAACCGAGCCGGCGAGGCCGCAGCCCTGCAGCAGCAGCGGGGCGTGCGGCAGGATCTGCGGGTAGTAGGCCAGCAGACAGGCTGGATCCGTCAGGGGGTCGCCGACCGCGGCGTACTCCCAGTCGACCAGGCGCACCGGGCGGGTACCGATCAGGTTCGAATGTGCCGGATCGCCATGCACGATGCAGGCTGCGCGGCCCGCATCGGCCTGCCGGGCCAGGATGTCCCGGGCGTGCGCCACCTGCGGCGCCAGCCGCTGCCCGGCCTCACGGTCCAGCGTGGCGATGCTGCCGGCGTGGCGCTCCAGAAGCGCCGCAAGATCCAGCGCCGGCACCGTGGGTGCGGGCAGTCCGTGCAGTTGCCCCAGCGTGTGCGCCAGCTGCCGCAGTCTGGCCTCATCGGCAAGATCCGCGGCCTGCCAGGGCGATCCGTCCAGGAATTCGCTGACCAGATAGCGCCCCGAAGGATCCGCGGCGATCACCCGGCTGGCGAGCCCGGCAGCGGCAGCCGCGGCGTGCAGCACGGCCTCGCGCCGGCGGTCCACGCCGAGGTCGGCGGCGTACGGTTCGTGCAGGCGCACGCCGAACGCGCCCTCCGCGGTCGCGACCCGGAAGGTGGCATTGGTGGTGCCACCGGCCAGCGGTGACACGACCAGGTCCCGTGAGGCGTGAGCACCCGGAACCTGCGCCCGCGCCTCCTGCCAGAGCGGGGTCTGCACGCGGATCATGCGGCAACCGCCACCGCCGCGCCGGCCTGCTGGCGCCAGGTCCGCCACCAGGATCGATGTCCGATGATGATGACGACCAGGGTCGCAGTGGTCATGAGACCCACCAGGTACAGTTTCTGTTCGAAGAACAGGAAGGCCTCGACCCCATCGATCACGAACCAATAGGCCCAGTTCTCCAGTTTGACGCGGGCCACGAGCCAGGTGGTGAACAGACTCCCCCAGGTCGTGAGCGAGTCCAGGTACGGCCACGCCGCCTGCGTCTCGCGCCGCAGGTACTGTGCCGTGAGCACGCTCACCAGGACCACCGCGGCGGCGCCCGCCAGATGCCAGCGCAGCGGCAGCAGGGTCACCGCCGGACGCGGCACCTGCGCGTCGGTCCAGCGCCAGTAACCATAGAGGGACACGATGACGTAGTAGACGTTGAGCCAGGCCTGCATGGGCAGTGCCTTCTGCGCCGACAGCCAGATCATGATGGCCGAACTGATGCCGCCGGCCACCCAGCACCAGCGGCTGCGCCTGACGGCAAGCACCAGGTACACCACCCCGAGGATCACCGAGATCACTTCGGCGATGGACATCGCCCGCAACGCGGCGACGATGGCCTGCCTCATGTGATGAGGCCGGCGTTGGTCAGGGGCCCGATGACCTTCATCACCACCACCGCCTTGTCGACGCCGTCGAAGGTCGGCCTGAGCTCACGCGTCAGCGCCGCGAACACCAGCTCATACGGACCGACCACCTGGGTGCTCAGGCTGTTGGTGACCACCCGCACGCCGCTCACGGCGTTCAGCCGGTCTATGAAATCCTTGATCTTCGGCACCCGATCCTGCTCCAGCGGATACAGGCTCAGTTCGACGGCGATGTCCATGCGGCGGCACTCCCTGGGAGGTTACTTGAACGAGTACGCCACGGTGGCACCCACCTGGCGCGGGGCACCCAGCTGGACGAACTGCTGGGATGGAAAATTCGGCGGCACATCACCGAAGTAGAAGCCGCGAACCGCGTAGTTGCGGTCCGTGACGTTGCGCACCCAGATGTCCGCCGACCAGCGGTCACGGAGCAGCCCGGCCTTCAGGTTCAGCAGCACGTAGGCATGGCTGGCATAGGGATCGAGGGCCGGCAGGTCATAGTAGAAGCTGCCGCGCCCGGTCAGCTCCGCGCGCAGGAAGCTGCCTCCCCTGCCGTGCAGCGGTCCCGACAGCGCGCCCTGCCAGCTGGGGGCATGCGGCAGGGCCCGGTCCGGGAGTGTCGCGCCATCCAGCGTCAGGCCATGGTAGCTCGAGTTCAGCAGTCCCAGCGAGGCGCCCAGCTCGATCAGCTTCGCCGGTGTCCAGGCAAGGTCCGACTCCAGGCCGTAGTTGCGGCCACTGGGCGCATTGACGTTGTACAGCACGAAGGTCGTCGGATCATTCGGTACCAGCTGCTCCCCGGTCTGCAGCTGCAGTCCCGTGCGGTGCGTGTAGAAAACGTCCGCGTCCACGCGCAGCCGATGCCCAAACAGATCCGCCTTGTAGCCCGTCTCGAAGTTCACGTCGGACTCGGGCTGGAACAGAATCTGGTTTGCCGGCAGCCCCGGCCCCAGGTTGAACCCCCCCGCCTTGTAGCCGCGTCCGACGCTCAGGTACAGGTTCTGCCCGGGCGCCGCCTGATACTCGAGGGAGGCGTTGCCACCCCACATATGGTCGACCGGCGAGAACGCGTGGGTGGCCGGATCCGGATTATCCAGGTCATTGCTCAGGTCATGGTAGTCGGCCGTGCGACGCTCCGCCCTGGCGCCGACGCTCCAGTGCCACCGCTCCCCCAGCGGGCCGTCCAGCGCACCGAAGATCGCGGAATTCACGGAATGAAACCGGCTGTCCGTAACCAGCAGCGTCTGCGAATCATTTCCCGGGTTGCCGGGATCCGCATACACACCCGGCGCGGTGTCGGCCAGGGCCTCCTGCAGATCAAGCAGGTAGACCCCCACGAGCCAGTTCACGGCGGTGGGCGTCGTGTTGGCCAGGCGCGCCTCCAGGCTGTGCGTGCGCCGTTCGCGCACCTGGGAGTCCGAGTACTGGTAGGTGTACGGCGCCCATAGCGCCGGATTGCCGAAATCCGAATCGTACGAGTAGCGGATGTGCGAATTGGCGAACGTGCCGATGAAGGTCAGCGTCGCGGGCCCGAGTCCGGAATCGGTGACTTTCAGGGAACCGGCGGCGGAGTCCTGGGCATCCCGGCCTGGCTGGTCGGTCAGGGTGATGCGGTTGTTGGCGAGGTTCCAGGCGTCATAACCGTCATTGATGCGGATGTCGAACACCGTCAGGTCCATGCGCAGCTCATCAGAGGGCTGGTAGCGCCAGCGCGCGCGCAGCGTCAGCTCGTCGTTGCCATCGGTGCTGTCGCGACCGAGGTATTCGTTGCGATAGAACCCGTTGCTCGAATACTGCTGGACCGCGATCCGGAATGCCGAATCCAGGGCGGTGACCGGACCGGTCACCATTGCCCCGTACGAGCGTGTGTCGTAGTCGCCGCCGCTCAACTCCACGCGGGCACCGAAGTCGTCGGCCGGCGCCGCACTCTGCATGGCGATCAGTCCGGCCAGCGCGTTGGCCCCGTACCGCGTGCCCTGCGGACCGCGCAGTACTTCGACGTGATCCATGTCGAACAGCGTCCCGACGGTGCCGATGCCGCTGAAGTCGACGTCATCGATCAGAAAGCCCACGGACGGGTTCGGGGCACCCTGGTATTCGTCGAGCTCACCGATGCCCCGGATCTGGAAGTACCGTGGCCGGTTGGTGTCACCCGACCAGTTCAGGTTCGGCACCATGCCGATCACGTCCTCGAAATGCTGCGGCTCGATCTGCTTGAGCGTTGCGGAGTCAAGCACCGTGATGCTGCCGGGTACCGACTGTACCGGCGCGTCCCGCAGCAGCGTGGCCGAAACCACGACCTCCTGCAGGTCGGGGTCGGCGGCGCTGGCGGAGTCAGCGGCGCAGGCAGGCCTGCCGAACGGTGCAATGCACAGGAAAAACGCCAGAAATGCGGCGATCGCGCGAGTAGTCACACCTGCTCCCTACGCCGGCATTACCCGGATCAGGTTCAACGGGTTCGCAGGACCATCCTGCGTCTCAGGCTTCCGACTCCGCGGCACTCGGCCGTCGGAAAAAAAGCCACCCCAAGGTTCTAAGGTGCGTATGTTAGTGACTGTGAGGCCCTTTGCAAGCACGGAATTGCGCTGGAAGGGCATACAATGCGCGCCAGCCCTGCATTCACCTTGCCCTGCGCCCAGGAGCAGCCGAAGCATGCCGCGCACCATTCAGGTTCATCAGGTCGACGCCTTCACGCGTATCCAATTCACCGGAAACCCTGCCGGGGTGGTGCTGGAAGCCGACGTGCTGTCCGACGGCGAAATGCTGGCTATCGCCCGTGAGCTCAACAATGCCGACACCGCCTTCGTCCTGAAGGCCGATGGCGCCGACCACGACCTGCGGATCAGGTTCTTCACGCCGCGCACCGAGGTCGCCTTCGTCGGTCACGCGAGCGTGGCGGCCCACTACGTGCTTTCCGCCGCCGCCCATGCCACGCGGCGCCTGCGGCAGAAGTCCCGCGCGGGCATCGTCGAGGTGGACATCCGCGGCGCCGATGCGCAGCGCCGGATCGCCATACGGCAAGGCGCACCGGCGCTGGGCCGCGAAATCAACGAGCGGGAGCGGTTGGCGGTCATGGATGCCCTGGCGCTGACCTCGCACGATCTGGACCCGCAGTGCCCGGTGCAGGTCGTGGGCGCCAGCAGCACCCGCCTCATGGTGGGCGTGCGCGGCGCCGAGCAGCTGCGGCAGCTGAAGCCGGATGTCTCACGTCTGACGACCCTGTCGGCGCAGCTGGGAGCCCAGGGTTTCTTCGTGTTTACGCTCGCACCGGAGCTGCCCGAGGTGCTCACCGAGTCACGGATGTTCTGTCCGGCCCTGGGCATTGCGGAGGATCCGGTGAGCGGCAACGCGCACGGGATGCTGGGTGTGTATCTGGCCAGCACCCGGCTGCTCGGAGCGGCGGCCGAACGGATGCAGTTCGCCGGTGCCCAGGGACATCACGTCAACCGTCCCGGCCGCGTCGAGATCGAACTGGAGCTCCAGGACGAGGCCGTCACGGGCGTGTGGATCGTGGGTCAGGCCACCGCGATCTTCGAAACCCGGATCAGCCTGTAGGTCAGGCCGTCGGGGCCTCCGCGTCCGCGGTGCCTGCGTCCGTCGAGCGCCAGAGCAGCAGCACGGCGGGCGCGGTGATGCAGGCCGCCGCGATGAAGGGTGAATTCGCACCCCAGATGGCATAGACGGGCCCGGCAACAAACGGACCGATCACGCGCGCCAGGCTGGTGGCAGCCTGATAGGTTCCCATCACGGCGCCGCGATTGCCGCCATGCGACTGGCGCGAGGCGAGTGCCGAGGCGCTGGGGCTGAACGCTCCTCCACCGGCGCCGCACGCCAGCAGCCCCAGCGCGGCCGCCATCAGACTGTGGCCGGCCAGTGCCACGAGCAGCAGACCGGCAACGTACGCCAGCACTCCGGCCTGCGCCAGGCGCCGCTCACCGATGCGCGGGACCAGGACCCGCACCAGACCGCCCTGCATGACGACGGCGACCAGCGCCGCACCGAACAGCGCAAAGCCGACGGTCCGCGGGCCGGCGCCGAAGCGGTTGAGGGCCCAGAGCGCGAAGATCGACTCCAGGATGCCCTGCGCCGTGGTGACCAGCAGCGCGGCGGAGGCGATCAGCAGCAGTCCCGGTCGCTGCCGCAGCAGCCTCAGCGGACCTTCGCGCACCGTCGGGGTCGGTGCCGGGTGCGCCTGCCGCACGCGACTTTCCGGCAGACGGAATTTCACCAGCGACAGTGCGAGCAGGCTCAGGCCCGCCGATGCCACCGCCGGCCAGAGAAAATTCGCGGTGCGCGCCTGGTTGCCGGCCAGGACACCGCCGATCGGCATTCCGAGCATGAAGCCGATACCGATGGCCGCGCCCACCATGCCCATCGACTTCGCCCGCGTCGCAGGCGTGCTCACATCATAGGCGTAGGCAAAGGCCGCGGCCATCGGCATCGGCTTCATGCTCGGTATGCCGATCGGC
>VFSW01014364.1_pt1 | contig 10945 bp, 12 predicted proteins | sample 5358111 | NCBI WGS metagenome assembly VFSW01 (sample SAMN11554181, study PRJNA540505) | mine drainage metagenome | isolation source: sediment from site ElyBrook_90M | place: USA: Ely Copper Mine, Vershire, VT | collected 2017
CGAGCCCGTCTATTCGCTCGCGCTCGACGCGACCACTCTCTACTGGGCCGACGAGCTGCCCATGGGGATGGTGAAGAGTGTGATGCGAAACGGCCACGGTGCCACCACCCTCGCGAAGCAGCGCACGTCGCCGCGCTCGCTGGCCGTGGACGTGCAGGCGATCTACTGGCTCGAGGGGCCGCCTTCGGGCGGACCGGGGCAGCTGGTCAAGCTGGCCAAGTAGGCCTCACTGCCCTTCGCGGCCGCCGGGTGGTCGGGGTCAGGGCTGGCACGGACTCCTGTTTCCCGCGTCCGGGAACACGGTGTCGACGCCCGAAGGGCACGGCGACAGGACCATTGGCGGATTGGGCGTCTGCGTGAAGTCGAACTCCGTGAGTAGATCACCCAGCAGGGGGACGTTCTCCCGAACCGTCGGCCGGTTGTCGGGCCGCCCGTCGGTCTTGGGATCGAGGCGCGCGCCGTCGACGAAGAGGTCCTCGATGAACCGCAGGTAGGCGTCCTGGCTGTAGACCGTGTGGTCGATCTGGCCCGGCTTCACCCAGGGGCTGATGGTCAGGGTGGGCACGCGGAAGCCGTAACCGTTCGCGTCGGCCGTTGGTGGAGCGACGTGATCGTAGAAACCGCCCCAGTCGTCCCACGTGAGGAAGATCACCGTGCTGTCCCAGAAGGGGCTCTGCATCACGGCGTTGATGAGGGTCGTGACGTAGGCCTGGCCGGTGGACACCAGGTTGAGCGGGTGTTCGCTCAGCTCGTCGCTGGGAATGATCCAGTTGACCGCGGCCAGCTTGCCGCCCATCAAGTCGGTGAAGAACGTGGTGGTGTCGGCGACGTTGGCCACCTCGTTGTCGGCCTTCACGTCGTCGAACCAGGGAAGGACGTTCCAGTAGCTCGGGTTCAGGTAGTGCTGCGTCCCGGCGTCGCACGTCATCGCGCCGTTCTCGCAGTCGGGCAGGGTGCCGGAGGCGACGTAGTAGCGCCAGCTCACCCCGCTCTTGTGCAGCAGATAGGTCACGTCCGTCCAGGCGAACTCGGGGTCGGGCGGCTCTGGCTTGATGGACGAGGTTCCCGTGTGCGCGGCATTGCCCGGGTTCGACAGATCGTTGACGCAGTTGGTGGGATCGTTCGCCGGCGTGCACGTCGCCGACCAGGCCGAGACCATGAAGAGGTGGTCCGGCAGGCTGTAGGACTCCACCGGTTCGAACATGTGATCGAGCAGCATGAAGCCCTTGGCGTACGCCCAGTAGTTCGGGATCTCACGATCGTCGTGGTAGCCCATCACGTTGCTCGCGAGGCCGAGCAAGCAGTTCGGGTCGCCCGTCACCTTGCACACACCCTTGGACGCGCTCTCGGCGCTCTCGATGAAGCCGTTCATCCCGCCGTCGGCGTAGCACGTGGAGAATGCCCCCGAGCCGTGCGGGCCGCCTCCGTTCCGGTCGGTGATCTCGTGGTACGGAGGGAAGCAGCCGCCGCCGTCCGGCACGATCGAGCACACAGTGGGCACGCCGCCGTCCATCGGGATGCCGTCGGCACCCGGGAACGTACCGAAGTAATGATCGAAGGAGCGATTCTCCTGGTTGATGATGATGACGTGCTGGATCTTCGTTCGCGCTGCGGCGAGCCCGGCGTCGGTCACCCCCGAGTCGGGCCCCACGACGGAAGAGTCGGTCGACCCTGCGTCCTTGCCGGTCTCCGTGGTCGACCCGCCGCAGCCATAGGCCAGCAGGCCTGCGCCTGCGGCGAGCGCTGCCGCAATCCCCTTCAGTAGCGTAGCTCTCATGAAGGCTCCCGACGGCGTGCAAAGTGCGTGCACGCGGCACGAACCCATTCCGGACCGAGATCCACGGAGGGCGAAGGTCTGCGGTCAGTGGTCCCGGTCACGTCCACTGGGCGGAGCGACGTTCATGCCGGCCGTGTGCTGGAGACGGAGGGTGCTACCTCTTGCGGGATGAGCGTGACGCACACATTCGATGGCGGCTGCCACTGCGGCGCGGTCCGCTTCCGCGCAACAGTCGACGAAGGGCAGGAGATCATCGACTGCAACTGCTCGGCCTGCACCAAGAAGGGCATCGTCCACTTCATCGTGCCTGAAGAGCGCTTCGAGCTCGTCCGGGGCGCCGACGCGCTCACCGTCTACACGTTCAACACTGGCGTCGCGAAGCACATGTTCTGCCGGACGTGCGGCATCCACGCGTTCTACAGACCCCGGTCGCACCCGGGTTGCTGGGACGTGAACGTCCGCTGCCTGGACGACGTGACCGTGCCCGAGCGCTTCCCCGTGAAGCACTTCGACGGACGCAACTGGGAAGCGCACATCGGCGAGATCCGGACGGATCCTTCGGTCGCCTAGCGGCTCAGTCGTCGACGTCCTGCATGGGGCCTTCGCCCGGGTTCACGCCTCCGTCCGAGAGCCCGAGCGATGCCAGGGATACGCGGCTACTGGAGCGAGGCGGAGCCCCGGGCTGAACTGCGCCCAAATCGCCCTTGGTCACGCCGATCTCCTCGTCGAGCTCCTTGTCGTGCCGGGAGGCTCGGTCCGATTCTTCAGCCATCTCCTCGCCTGCGACCGCTCCAGCCACGGCGCCGATCACCATGCCGGCGACGGCCCCGATCGGGCCTCCCGCGCTGCCGATGACCGCGCCGGCGATCTCTCCGGCGATGGCACCCGCTTCGGGCGCACCGACCACGTGGGGCTTCAGCCACGGCTTGTTCTTCTTCGTCTCGGTCTTCCGCTCCAGGAGCTTCTTCTGGGCCTTCATGGTGCACCTGCTCTCTCTCGCGCTCCGCGAGCAGCTCGAGCGACCAGCTCATGCTGCTGCAACCACATTAAGCATGCTCGGTGCCGTGTGCAGCGCTGGCGATTGTCCAGCTCCCGCTCCGCCTCGACCGAAAGGGCTGCGTGCGCGTGAAGCCCTTGCGCTTCAGCCCACGGCCATCACGAGCACGTCGTCGTCGTCGCGGCTGAAGCGCTCGACGACGCGCTGGGCGACTACCGCGGGGTGCTCCCGGAGCAAGTCGAGCTCGCCCGTGAGGTCGATGCGGGAGCGGATGCCGTCGGTGAAGAGCAGCAGCACCTCGCGGGCCTCCAGCTTGTGCTTTTCGACGGCGATCCGGTGCGCGCCTCCGGGCGAGCCCAGGACGAACGACGAGCCGCCGAAACGCCACGAAGGACTCTTGCCGTAGGCGTGCACGGACACGTTGCCCACGCCGGCCACCGTCACGTCCCCCGTTCCGTCCAGTCGAGCCGCAGCCATCACGGCCCCGCGCGTCCTCGCCAGCTGGCGATCGCAGTCAGCGAGCACGGCCTCGGGTGCTCGGTCCCCCCGCGCGAGCAACGCCCGCGCCGCGCGTGCGGAGGCCTCGCGGGCGGGGTCGCTGTGACCAAGACCGTCGACGACGCCGACCAGGAGGTGGGCCGGCGATCGCACGAACGCTGCATCATCGCCGCTCACCCGCTCACCCGGGAAGGAGCGGCCGAACACCCCGACGCGTGGGCGCCGCGACCCCGCCTCTGCGAACTTGCGAGCCCATACGCACGTGCCCTCGCCGAGGCGCACGTCGACGTCCACCTCGTCGGCCAGCTCGAGCACGGCAGCCAGACCCGAGCCCAGGCTCCCCTCCCTCGACGGCCGCCCCTCGAGAGCGCGCGCGATGTCCGAGATGCCACCCCCGCGATCGCCCGCCACGACCTCGACCCCGACGTCGGCCCCGCGCCGCGCGCTGCGGACGACGATGACCCCGTCGCGCGAGTGCCTGAGCTGGTTGTGACCGAGCTCGCTCGCCGCGCTCACGAGCGCCGCCGTCGGGACCTCGCCGAGACCCGCGCGCGCGCCCTCCTCGCGGACGCGTTCGCGGACGATCGAGACCGAAGCCTCGTCCAGTACCGGGATCCCCGTCTCGCCGGCGAGCCAGGTCTCGAGCGCGTCTAGCTCGCCTTCCACTTGATGATCTCCACCGTCGTTCCGCGACCTGGGGTCGACCTCAGGTCGAACGCGTCGACCAGTCGCCGGCTACCCGACAGCCCGAGGCCCATCGACCGGGCGGTGCTGTAGCCGCCAGCGAGGACGCGAGGCACGTCCTCGATCCCGGGCCCCTCGTCCAGGAACGTCACGCGGATGCCCATGCGGCCGCCGTTCACGACCTCCTCGATCACGGCCCGCCCCCGCTTCGCGTAGACCCACACGTTGCGGGTGAGCTCGGAAGTGGCCGTGGTCAGCGCCGCGGTGGCGAACGTGTCGAAGCCCTGCGCCTCGGCCAGCGCGCGCACGGCCTTGCGCACGAGGATGACGTCGTCCTCGCTCTCGATGGGCATTTCGCGCCGGATGGTGCCAGTGACCGCCACGAGCGCCCCCTCACTTCTCGACGCGGAGGCCGCGAAGTAGCGTCAGCCCTTCGTCGAGATCCATCGCCGCGCGCACTCCCTCCATGGGGTAGCCCATACGCACGAGCGTCGCCGCCACCTCGGGCCGCATGCCGCACAAGACCGTGTCGGTGCCCATCAGCCGCGCCATCCGCCCGGTCTCGGCGAGAATGCGGGCCACGTAGGTGTCGACCATGTCGAGGCCGCTGATGTCGATGACCAGACCGCGGACGTGGCCCTTCTCGATGGCGGCCAGCACGTCGGCCTGGAAGGCCTCGGCCACCGCGTCACGCAGCTCGACGTGCACCGTGGTGATCAGCACGTCACCGAGCCGCAGGATGGGGATCGATCCCGTCACGTCACGCCTGCTTGTCGGCGATCGTCTTGCCGACGAGATCGAGGGCCAGGTCGATGCCGTCTTGCAGGCGGCTGCGCGTGTGCATGGTCGAGATGTCGACGCCCAGCTGGACGATGGTCCGGGCGACCTGGGCGCTGATCCCGGTGAGGATGGTCTGCGTGCCGAGCAGGCGCACGGCCGCCGTGGTCTTCACGAGGTTGTCGGCGACCTTCGTGTCCACCACCGGGACTCCCGCGATGTCGAGGATGATGCAGCGGGCCTTCTCCTCGACCACGCGCAGCAGCACCGTGTCCATGATCTGCTGGGCACGCACGCTGTCGATCGCGCCGACGAGCGGCAGCAGCAGGATGCGATCGTGCACCCGGATGACCGGCGTCGACAGCTCCCGCAGGGCGGCCTGGTGCCGCTGCAGCGTCTCGATGTTGGCCGCGATGTAGGTGTCGATGGCGAGCGTCACGTCGAAGAACACGATCTTCTGGATGCTCGAGAACGCCAGCGTCGCCTCGCCGGGAGGCATCGAGGCGAAGAGCTTCTCGCGCAGGAGCTCGAGGTACTTCCGGTACGCCGCGAGGTACCACTTGGGCGCCAGGCCGATGCGTTCGTGCACGGCGCCGACGCGCAGGCGGTCTTCCACGTAGGCGATGTCGCATCGCCCCTCGAAGAGGCCGAGGAAGTACTCGCTCTGGGTGCGCTTCACCCGCCGGATGGTCGCCTCGTCCGGGAAGAACTTGCGGGTCTGCTCGTGCGAGAGCAAAAGGTCGTAGAACGCGTTCACCACCTCCGCCGTGTGCTTCTCGGCAAAGGCCCGGAGCCCTTGCAGGCGCGCGAGATCCTCGTCCCTGAGCTCGCAGAACGAGCGCCGCGAGCGCAGCTCGTCCTCGTCCAGCTTCAGCGTGATCATGTACCGTCTGTGGCTCATCGGGGTGCCGATACTACCCGTGTTCGACCTCTGCGCCGAGCCCGACGATGACGCCGTCCTGATCCAGGTGGATGCGGCGCGCGGCGGGGTCTCGAGGAAGGCCGGGCATGGTCGTGATCTCACCCGTGAGCGCGACCAGCATACCGGCGCCCGCGGCGAGGCGGACCTCCCGGACGGTCACGTCGAAGTCGCGAGGACGACCCAGGGAGCGCGGGTCGTCGCTCAGCGACAGGTGGGTCTTGGCGAAGCAGAGGGGCAGTCGGTCGCCACCCTGTGCCCGGCAGCGGGCAAGATCGGCCCGGGCCCGCGCCGTGAAGACGACGTCCCGGGCCCCGTACACGGTCCGTGCGATGGCTCTCGCCTTCGCCTCGGGCGGCTCGTCGAGCCCGTAGAGGAAGCGCGGAGCCGGAGGCGCAGCGTCGGTCCTGTCGACCACATCCGCCACGAGGCGGGCGAGCCCGAGCGCTCCTTCGCCCCCACGCTCGTGCGCATCGTTCGTGGCGAAGGGGATGCCGCGCGAAGCCATCGCGCTCGCGAGCGTCTCGGCGGCGTCCGGCGGATCGCCCGCGAACGTGTTGAGCGCGACGACGACCGGCAGCCCGAACGAGGCGACCGACTCCAGGTGCTTGTCGAGATGATCGATACCGCCCTGCGCCCGCAGAGCCCGGAGCGTGACCACCAGGACGACCGTGCGGGGCCACACGCCCGCCGCACGGCACTTGATGTCCAGGAACTTCTCTCCGCCCAGATCGAAGCCGAAGCCGGCCTCGGTGATCGCGTAGTCACCCAGCCTCGTCGCCAGCTGGGTGGCCCCGACGCTGCTGCACCCGTGCGCGATGTTGGCGAAGGGGCCCGCGTGCACGAGCGCGGGCCCGCCCTCCGCGGTCTGCACCAGATTCGGCTCGATGGCGTCGCGCAGCAGGGCGGTCATGGCGCCGGACGCGCGCAGGTCCCGGGCCGTCACCGGGGTGCCCTCGTGGGTCGAGGCCACCACGACGCACCCGAGGCGGGCCTCGAGGTCCGCTCGGTCGCGAGCGAGGGCGACGATGGCCATGATCTCGCTGGCGGCTGCGATGTCGAAGTGCTCTTCCCTCGGGACGCCGCTCGCAGGCCCTCCGAGGCCGATGACGCACCTGCGGAGGAACCTGTCCTCCGAGTCGAGCACACGCCCCCAGGTCACGGCACGAGGATCGATCTCGGCACCGCCGAAGCAATCGCGCCACTGGATGGCGTTGTCCACCATGGAGGAGAGCAGGTTGTGCGCCGACGCGATGGCGTGGATGTCGCCCGTGAAGTGAACGTTGATGTCGTCGGAGGGCTCGAGGGTCGCGCGCCCGCCGCCGGTGCCTCCGCCCTTGATCCCGAACAGCGGACCCAGCGACGGCTGGCGCAAGGCGAGTACGGGGCGCCTGCCGAGACGGCGCACCCCCATCGCCAGCGCGATCGCCGTCGTCGTCTTTCCCTCCCCCGCCGGGGTCGGGTTGATGGCAGAAACGAGCACGAGCCGGCCAGCCCGCTTGGCAGGGTCCCCGAGGGCACGCAGCGACACCTTCGCCTTGTCGTGACCGTACGGGGCGACGTCGTCCTCGCGAAGACCGAGCTCCCTGGCGACCTCGAGAATGGGGCGCATCAGCTGTGCCAATACGCCACGGGGGTATCCACGCGAAGCTTGCGCGACGACGCATTCCTCGCCGCATCTCTACCCACGACGTTGGACGCGGAGGCAAACCTGGGGGACATAGGCCCCGTCGTTGCAGCCGTTGCGCCAGGGGCGGCCGCTGGCGCGACCGCTGCTTCCCTGGAAGGTCATGGCCGAGCGCCCCAAGCCTCCCACCCTCCTCTTCCGCCTGCCGATCCTGGTCCTGGCCGCGACGCTCATCGCACTCTGGGTGATGCGCGGCGTGCTCACCGAGCCCGGCCCGAGGCACGTGCCGTACTCCGAGCTGCTGGCCGACGTCGAGGCCGGCAAGGTGAAGGAGGCGCGCGTGGAGTCGGACCACGTGGTCGCGGTGCTGAACGACGAGGGCGGCAAGAAGGGCGAGTCGATCGTCGCGGAGCGCATCCCGAGCATGGACGAACGGGCCCTGCTCGACGCGATGGAGAAGGAGCACGTCGTCATCTCGGGTCAGGAGCCCCGTCCTTCGTGGTGGGCGCCGCTCGCCTGGACGGTGCTCCCCCTGCTGGCGCTGCCGCTCGTGTTCTGGGCCATGGGCGGCGCGCTGGGGGCTGCATCGCGAAAGGGGCCCATGACCTTCGGTCGGAGCAAGGCCAAGCTCTACGACAAGCTCGCCGAGCAGGGCATCACCTTCGAGGACGTCGCGGGCGTGGACGAGGCCAAGGCCGAGCTGAACGAGGTGGTGCGCTTCCTCAAGGAGCCGGAGAAGTACCGGGCCATCGGCGCCCACATCCCGAAGGGAGTCCTCTTGGTGGGCGCGCCCGGCACGGGCAAGACGCTGCTGGCGCGCGCCGTGGCGGGAGAGTCGGGCGCGCCGTTCTTCTCGCTGAGCGGCTCGGAGTTCGTGGAGATGTTCGTCGGAGTGGGGGCCAGCCGCGTGCGCGATCTCTTCGAGCAGGCCAAGACGCGCGCCCCGTGCATCATCTTCATCGACGAGCTCGACGCCATCGGCAAGGCGCGGGCGGGTGCCGCCGGTTTCGCCGCGAACGAGGAGCGCGAGCAGACGCTCAACCAGTTGCTGGTCGAGATGGACGGCTTCGCCCCCGGATCCGGCCTGGTGATCATGGCCGCGACCAACCGCCCGGAGATCCTCGACAAGGCGCTGCTGCGCGCGGGCCGGTTCGACCGACAGGTCCTGGTCGATCGCCCCGACGTCCGCGGGCGCGAGGCCATCCTCCGCGTGCACGCCCGTCACGTGCAGCTCGGCCCCGACGTCGAACTCACCGTCGTCGCCCGGCGCACACCCGGCATGGTGGGCGCCGATCTGGCCAACGTGGTCAACGAGGCCGCCCTGGCGAGCGTCCGCCGCAGCGCCAGCGCCGTGGGGATGGGCGACTTCGAGGAGGCCATCGATCGGATCCAGCTCGGCCTGAAGAAGGAAGGGCGCGTCATGAGCGAGGACGAGAAACGGCGCGTCGCTTTCCACGAGGCCGGCCACGCCCTGGTCGCCCTCTCCGTGCAGCACGCCGATCCGGTCCACCGCGTGACCATCATTCCGCGCTCGATCGGCGCGCTCGGCGCGACGCTGCAGCTGCCGACCGAGGAGCGCTACCTGCTCACGAAGGAGGAGCTGGTCGACCGGCTGTGCGTGCTGCTCGGGGGACGCTCCGCGGAGGAGATCGTGTGCGGTGCCATCTCGACGGGAGCCCAGGACGATCTGGAACGCGCGACGATGATCGCGAAGCAGATGGTCTGCCGCTTCGGGATGAGCGAGGCCCTGGGGGCGCTCACCTGGGGTCGCGCCGACGCCATGCGATTCCTGCCGGGCGCCGAGGCCTACGAGCGCGACTACAGCGAGGAGACGGCCCGGGCCATCGACGCAGAAGTGCGGCGACTGGTGGAGGAGAGCCATGCCCGGGCCATGTCGATCCTGCGCGATCGGCGCGCGGAGCTCGAGGCCATCGGCCGCGAGCTGCTGGTGCGCGAGACGCTGGATCGCGCGGAGCTCGAGTCGCTGGCGGCGCGCCCTTCGGAGCGCCGTCCGACCGCCGCAGCCGCGGGGTGACGGACCGGGCTGGGCGCCGACGGATTCAGCGCGGCGAGCCGCGCACCTTCCTGCTCTTCACGCGGGAGCGGCGGGCGCGGGCCGACGGAGCGCCCTGACGTACGCCCTCGGTGATGTTGCGCGCGGCGTCCGGCTTGGCTCTGTTCGCGCTGCCGCGCGTCGACTCGCGCGAAGGGCGTCCCTCCGAGGTTTCCATGGCGTGCGTCGCCTTGCTTCCTGCGTGCGCCTTGTCGTGGCTCCACTCGGCCTTCTTCGCCTTCTTCTTCGACGCGTGCTTGGGCTTGCCGCTGCGCTGCGAGCTGCTGCGAAACTGTTCTGCTCTTGTCGCCATGTCCTGTCCTCCGGAGGCCGCGCCATCACCATAGCCCGGTGCGCATGTTGCTACGACGGCCGCACGTGCCTGGCGTCATGCAATCGGTGGGAGTGCAAACCGCGCGAGGGTGGCTACGGCCGCCTCACGCCTCCGCCCGAGCCCAGGGCAACGCCCGCAGCCGCTCGAGCCGGATGGGCCGGCCGCTGGTCTCGCTGATCCCGTAGGTCCCGTGGTCGAACTTGGCGAGAGCGTGCTCCACCTCCCGCAGCTCGGCCGAGTCGTGCGCCTCGAGAGCGGCACGCTTGCGATCCTCCAGCACGGCCTCGGCTACGTCGCCGACGTCGCCCAACTCGATCTGTGCGAGTTCGACCTCTTCCCTGCGCGCCTCGTGGGCATGCAGGAGCCTGTCCCTCACGGCGACGAGCGCCAGACGGAGCTCGGTGCGCTGCGCCTCGGTGAGCGTGGTGCCGGCGGAAGCCGCGTACTTGGGGGCGTGTTCGTTCCTGGGGGTGGTGCGCATGCGAGATCGACCTTCAAGGGTCATGCCCGGATTCATGCGAGCTCCACCGGGCATGCCCGGAGCGCCCTCGCGAACTGCACGCGACTCGAGCGAGGCCCATTGGTGCGCGAACGTGCAACCCGTGCAGCCCAGCTCGGGCGGTCCTGCGCGAGATTCCAGTCGAAGATCGCGCCGCCGTGATCGGCACGGATGATGCGACCGAACGACGCGCCACCTGCCAGTCACAGGTCTGGAGGAAAGGAACGTTCACTCATGGCAAATATCGAAATCCGCAGGGTCAACGGAAACAAGCCGGCCCCTGTCGCGACGGCCGAGCCCCGCTGGGAGCCCGGACGCCTCATGCGCGATCTCCTGGGCTGGGATCCCTTCAGGGAGATCACCCCCTTCGTCCCGCAGATCCCCGCCGGCTTCATGCCGTCCTTCGAGATCAAGGAGACCAAGGACGCGTACGTCTTCAAGGCGGACATGCCCGGCGTGAAGCAATCGGACGTCGAGGTCACCGTGACAGGCAACCGCCTCTCGGTCGCCGGCAAACGCGAAGCGGAGAAGGAGGACAAGACGGACACCTACTACTCGTGCGAGCGCTCGTACGGCGAGTTCACCCGTTCGTTCACGATGCCCGACGGCGTGGACATGAGCAGCCTGCAAGCCAACCTGGGTGACGGCGTGCTTACGCTCACCATCCGCAAGATGCCCGAGGCGCAGCCGAAGAAGATCGAGGTCCAATCCGCCGCCAAGAAGAGCTGAAGAGCTGTCCATGAATGGGGCTGGCGGGCTCTCCGGAACGCCAGGGCGCCG
>VFSW01014365.1_pt1 | contig 10945 bp, 8 predicted proteins | sample 5358111 | NCBI WGS metagenome assembly VFSW01 (sample SAMN11554181, study PRJNA540505) | mine drainage metagenome | isolation source: sediment from site ElyBrook_90M | place: USA: Ely Copper Mine, Vershire, VT | collected 2017
ATACGGACATGTCGTACCTGCAAGATCCGCCGAAGGCAAGCATCCTCTACGCGCTTGAGGTCCCACCGGCTGGAGGCGATACGTACTTTAACAATATGTATCGCGCCTACGAATTATTACCCGATGCGCTGAAAAAGCGAATCGAAGGCAGGACGCTCAAGCACGACGGGACCTACAACAGCGGCGGCTATGTGCGGCAAGGAATCGCCGCCATCGACGATCCGGTTACATCTCCCGGCACGTTCCATCCCCTCGTTTGCACGCATCCCGAAACCAATCGGCGCGTGCTGTATCTTGGGCGCAGGCGCAACGCGTACATTGACGGACTTTCGCTCGCGGAGTCTGAATCGTTGCTCGATGAGTTGTGGTCGCAGGCCGACCGCGAAGAACTCGAATGGCACAACGAATGGCGCGTAGGCGACCTCGTCCTATGGGACAACCGGTGCACCATGCATCGGCGCGATCCTTTTGACGCAAGCTCGCGGCGAGTCATGCACCGTACCCAAATCAAGGGCGAAACACGCCCGAGGGCTTGATCGAATTCGAATGAAGTCGATTGGATGGCCATTCTTGCGATCGGGTGCGGCCTGCAATCCCGATTGCAAATGAGGTCTTAAAGTAAATGGGCCACAAAAAACTTTCCATTGCCATTGCCGGAGCGGGAATCGGCGGAATGGCCGCGGCGGCCACGCTTCGCCAAATAGGCATCGACGTGCGCGTTTACGAGCAGGCGCCGCGCTTTGCGCGGATTGGCGCCGGCATTCAGATGATGCCGAACTCGATGAAGGTTCTGCGCCGCATCGGCGTGGAGGAAAAAGTTCTCGCTGCCTCGTTCAAGCCTTATTCTCATTTGAATCGGAAATGGGACACCGGCGAGGTGATGAGAGAATTGCCCATGCCGGAGAGCCTTTTCGGCGCGCCGTATCTTTGCATGCACCGGGCCGACCTGCACAACGCCCTCGCCGCCGTGGTGCCCAAGGACATCATCCATCTCGACAAGAAGCTCGTGGGGTTGGAGCAACGAGCGGGACAGGTCACACTTGCGTTTGCCGATGGTACGCGCGCGCATGCGGATGCCGCGATTGGCGCGGATGGCGTTCACTCCGTTGTGCGCGAAATTATCCTCGGTCCCGATTTGCCGATCCACAAAGGGCGCATCGCGTACCGCGCGATTTTTCCTTCGGCCTTGCTCAATGGAATGGAGATTGGATCCTCGCGGACTAAATGGTGGGGCCCCGACCGGCATATCGTCATCTACTACACGAACGCCGCTCGCAGCGAACTTTATTTTGTTACCAGCGTGCCCGAACCAGCGGAGTGGGTAACGCGCGAATCGTGGTCGGCGAAGGGCGATGTGAAAGAGTTGCGCCAGGCGTACGAAGGTTTTCACGCCGAGGTGCGCGGGGTGCTGGAAGCATGCCCGGATTGCCACAAATGGGCGATTCTGGAACGCGAGCCTTTGCCTCGATGGAGCGATGGGCGCGTAGCGCTCTTGGGCGATGCTTGCCATTCCATGACGCCCTACATGGCGCAAGGAGGGGCGACCGCGATCGAGGATGCCGCGGTTCTCGCGCGTTGTCTCGATCAAACCGGCGGAGAAGACATCGAGGGTGCATTCCGGCTTTTTGAGGCTCATCGCAAACCCCGCACTTCCCGCATTCAGGCCATCTCCAGCGCGAACACCTGGATGAAAGGGGGAGATGAGGACACAAGTTGGCTGTACGGCTACGATGCGTGGAACGTGCCTTTGACTCCCGCCGAGCCCTTTGTAAAGGCGATCTGAGAAAAAATGACAAATGACTTTCAAAAATTGACCTTCACAACTTCCGATAACTGCGCCATCGCGTATACGCTGCAGTCCGCGCTGCGCCCTGGCGCGCCGCGATTGGCACTCATCCATTCCCTGGCGCTGGATCGCGGCATTTGGAACGGCGTCGCGGCGAAGTTGGCCGGCCGGGCCGAGATCCTTACGTACGACTGCCGGGGGCATGGGCAATCGGATCGGAGTTCCGGACCCTTCACCACCGAATTGTTCGCTAGCGACCTTGCGGAATTGCTCGATCATTTGGGTTGGCCGGCCGCCGTTGTGGCGGGATGCTCGATGGGTGGCTGCGTCGCGCAGGAGTTTGCCGGCTTGAATCCCTCCCGAGTGAACGCGCTCGGGCTGATCGACACGACGGCATGGTACGGTGAGGACGCGCCCAAGAATTGGCGGGAACGCGCCGCCGCGGCCCGTTCGAAAGGCCTTTCAGGGATGGTGGAGTTTCAAGTCTCGCGATGGTTTAGCGACGCGTTTCGAACCGCGCACCCCCAGATCGTCAAGGAAATGACCGATATCTTTCTGGCCAATGATTTGGATTGCTACGCTGCGACTTGCGTAATGCTTGGCGATGCCGATTTGCGCCCCGTTTTGCCAACGTTCCGGATGCCGGTCGCGGTAATCGTCGGCGATGAGGACTTCGCGACACCCGTAGCCATGGCGCAATATTTGCACGAAGCAATTTCCGGGTCCACGCTGACCGTACTTCCCGGCGGGCGGCACTTGACTCCGGTGGAGTGCCCGGACCAAATCGTGTCGCAGCTATTGGCGCTCATGGAGCGGTCCGATTCTCAAAAGACCGCGGCTGAGGCATAGCCGCCGTCGCCTCAATACCGCGCGAAGTTCGGGTGTTACCGGATCTTTCGAACTTCGCCTTCGGTTTGATTGCGAGATCCAGTGGATTACATTGACGGTTCGATGGGCGCCGAAACGCGCGAGGGCGAGCGAATCCGTCACGGCGCTACTGACGCGGCTAACCTGCTCGTGCGAATGGAGCGGGTGCCATTCTCGCGATGGCACAGGAATGCGCGCCTCGTCATGGGCAGCGCAACTTTCTTCGATGCGTTTAATGCCTTATCGCTTGCGTTTGCGCTGCCCACGCTCATACGGCTGTGGCACATCTCCCCCAAGCAAAGCGGCCTCCTGATCTCGGCGAGCTACGTTGGACAATTGGCCGGAGCGTTGGCGTTCAGCGCGCTCGCGGAAAAAGTCGGACGGATTCGCGGCACGACGGCCGCGATCGCGATCATGTCCATCATGAGTTTCGGGTGCGCGATGGCCGCGAATTTTCCGGCGCTGCTCGCTTGCCGCCTCGTGCAGGGCATCGGCGTAGGCGGCGAAATGCCGGTGGCGGCCACCTATATCAATGAGTTGTCGCGAGCGCACGGAAGAGGAAGGTTCTTCCTCCTGTATGAAATGATATTCCCGCTGGGACTTATGGCCACGGGACAGATTGGCGCTTGGCTCGTGCCGGCCTTCGGATGGAAGTGTATTTTTCTTCTGGGAGGCATTCCAGGATTGGCGATTACATTCCTTGTGGCACGCCTTCCGGAATCGCCGAGGTGGTTGATCTCCAAGGGGCGCATTCGGGAAGCGGAAGCGATCGTCGAGCGGATCGAAGCCAGCACAGACCGCAGAGTTCCGGCCGCGGCGATTCCCGCCTCCGCTTCGACGGCAAGCCTGCAGCAACGCGGAAGTTGGAGCGAGCCTCTCTCGAAACTTTATCGGGGACGCACGTTGATCGTATGGACTCTTTGGGCGAGCGCCTACTTTATCGCCAACAGTTTGAATAATTGGATGCCGAGTCTCTACAACACCGTTTATCGCCTGAGTTTGCGGCAATCGCTGCGCGCCGCTTCGATGACCAACGTCGCGCAAGTGGCGGTCCTGCTCGGTTGCGCATTTAGCATCGACCGCATTGGCCGCAGGAACTGGACGGCCGCGGCCTTTGTATTGGGCGGAGGAATCCTGGCGTTCCTGGGAATCGTTGGCGCGCAAAATGTTTGGAGCGTGATAATTTTGGGCACGCTGGGTTACGGGGTGATCGGATCCATAAACGCCGTTCTGTATCTGTACACGCCGGAAATTTATCCTACCCGCATGCGCGCAATTGGAACCGGGCTGGCCACCTCGTGGCTTAGGATCGCCTCGGCGGTAGGTCCAGCGCTCGTCGGTTTCATGGTCGATGCAAAAGGCATCCACTCCGTTTTCCTGATGTTCGCCGGGGTTAGCGTCGTGGGCGCGCTGGCCGCAACTGGCATGGTGGAAACAAGCGACCGGCCCCTCGAGGAAATCGCTCCCTAATCAGCCATTTTCACAAGGGATGGACGCGCATCCTGCATCGGAAACGCGGTTGCTCATGCAACAGCAGGCCTGCGTGTTAACTGTGAGGGCGGAGGGCGCGACATGTCGTGCCGCTACGGCTGCGACACGGCCTCCTGGGCTGTGATTGACCCTGAATGGCGGCGGGCGTATCGTCAATTGGAGAGATGAAATCAGATTTGGAAATCCTGCTTAGACAATGAGAGATCTACTAAAGCGGTACGCTAAATTGGCGTTGGGCCGGCCGTTTTCGCCGGCCTTGCTGAATATTCTGGTGACATCCGTGTGCGACATGCGCTGCACGCACTGTTTTTTCACCGAACAGCTCGATGACGGCCCGCGCAAGAAGCTTCAAATGAAAACGCGCGAAATTGAAACGATTTCCGAAACGCTCGGCGGAAATCTCGGCGTCTTGATTCTCGCCGGCGGCGAGCCGTTCACGCGAAAGGACCTGCCGCAAATCGCGCGAGCCTTTTACGTGAACAACAGGCTCGAATCGATCTACATTACTTCCAACGGCCAGATTCAGAAGCGAATTCTTCCCGATGTCAGCCGCATTCTGGAGGAGTGCCCGCAACTAAATGTCACCGTGGCTCTCGGCGTTGACGGGCTGAAAGAGCAGCACGACAAGATTCGCCGGAAACCCGGATCGTGGGACATCGTCATCGACACGGCGCGCCAGCTTCAGGCCATGAAGAGGGAATATCCGCGCCTCGACGTGCAAACCTGCACCTGCTTCATGAACTCGAACCAGGACGCGATTTTTGAATGGTACGATTTTTTGAAATGCGAGTTGAAGCCGGACAAGGTGAACTTTAACTACATCCGGTCTCCCGCCGCCGATTCCAGGGAGTTGGAAATCGATGGCGCACGATATGCCAGGCTCGCCGCCAGGATCGATGAAGATTCGCGCCGTGGCGCGATCAAGAACCATTACGCCGGCGACATCGGTTTTTTCAAAGCCGCACTGGACGTTTATATGCACGGTCTGATCGCCAAGACCCAGGAAACGCAGCAGGCCCAACTGACCTGTTACGCAGGGACCGCCGGCGGGGTGATCTACGACGAAGGAACGGTATCGTCCTGCGAAAATCTGGAGCCCGTCGGCAATTTGCGGGACTTTGGCTGGAATTTTCAGAAGCTCTGGTTTTCTCCCGCCATGCGGGAGCGCCGCAAGAAGGCCACGAATGGATGTTTCTGTACTCACGAATCGAATTGTTACTATCCTTCGCTGCCATTCAACCCGAAACATCTGATCCAGATCAAAAAGCTGGAAAGAGAAATGAAGAAATCGTGGAATGGAATGGACCATGCGGAAGCACAGGTAGACGGGATCGCGGAGACAAGCGCCTCAATCACTGGATGAATGTATCCAGAAACGCCCCAACGGCACGCAAAGCGGCCGATGAAGCGGACTCCTGAAAGATTCTGTAAGTTATCGCATAATCTAATTAAGATGAACGGAACAGACCCCGGGTCTGAAGACCCGGGCTACAGAGCTTGCCCGGCGCGCGGCCAGTTGCTGTGGGCCGCCTCTTCAAAGGCGGGGCTTTTTGCCGTACTCCGATGGCGAACGGCGAGGCGATGCCTTCGTTTCCGAGAGCATGACGTATTCTTTAAGCGTTTCGTCGAAGTCGCCTGTTAATTCATAGAGGGAAGGGAATTACGAATCGCGTGCTGGAGACCCAAGTCCTCATCGTCGGCGCTGGACCGGTGGGCCTCACTCTCGCTCTCGATCTGGGCCGGCGCGGGGTGCGTTGCACGGTGATCGAGCGCAACACCTCCACCATTCAGCTTCCGAAGATGGAGCGCTGTAACGCCCGAACCATGGAGATTTACCGCCGGTTGGGAATCGCCCAGCGGGTGCGCGACGCCGGCCTGCCGCGCGATGCGCCGATGGACGTTTTTCTGGCCCTCTCCATGGCAGGTCCTCCCCTCGTGCATTTGCCGTATCCATCGGTAGCCGCGGCCACCGCCGAGATCGCGGCGCACAATGACGGCGGATTGCTGGAGCCCTATCAGCTAATCTCGCAATACACCCTCGAACCCCTCTTGCGATCGATCGTGGAAACGATCCCTGGCGTGACCGTGCGTTTCGGTTGCGAACTCATTGCGTTCACGCAAGACGCAAGCTCCGTGACCGCCGTCGTCCAGTCGAACGATGCCGGGGAGGAAACGATACGGGCGTCGTATCTGGCCGGATGCGACGGCGGTTCCAGCACCGTGCGCAAGCAGCTCGGCATTCAATTGCAGGGCGAGGGCAATATCCGGAAGCTGCGGCAAGCTCTTTTCCGCTGCGACGATCTCTACGGGCGAATTCCAATGGGCAAGGGGCGCCACTACCACATCGCCGAAGGACCGTTGTTCCCGTTCATCATTCTTCAGGACAGCACTCGCCACTGGACTTTGCATGCGGCCGCGTCCAGCGACGGGGAAATGGCCGAGATTTTCAGGAAGTCGCTGGCCATGCCGATCGAGTTCGAGATGCTGTCCGTCAATGAATGGACGCAGCATCTTTTGTGCGCGGAGCGTTATGGGGAGGGCCGTGTTTTTATCGCCGGAGACTCGGCGCACCTGGTGATCCCCACAGGCGGACTCGGAATGAACACCGGCGTGGGAGATGCCGTCGATCTTTCCTGGAAACTCGCGGCGACGCTGGCAGGTTGGGGCGGCCGGCAGCTCCTGGCTTCGTATGAAGCCGAGCGACGCCCGATTGGTTTGCGCAACGTAAAAGCATCTCGCGCCGCGATGACCGGACGTCTCGGCTGGCGCGCGGCCTACCTCCCCAATGTAAGAGACAACACGCCCGAGGGTGCAGCCATGCGAGCCCATATGGCTGCGCTCTTCGACGTCCAGCAGCGGAAAGTCACGGAGATTTTGGGAATCGAGGCTGGTTACCGGTACGTGAACTCGCCGATCGTTTGGACCGAGCCGGGTGACGGCCCAGACCCGGACAACCCTTGCTACGTTCCCACGACGTGGCCCGGCGCCCGCCTCCCGCACGTATGGCTCGGCGAAGGCGCGGCGTTGCATGACCGCCTCGGCCCAGGATATACGCTGCTGCGGCTTGGCGGCACGCAGGCCAATACTTCAAGCCTGGAGCAATCGTTTCGCGAAATGCGCGCGCCGCTCGAAGCACTCGACATTGCAAACGAAAGAGCGCGCGAACTCTATGAATTCGATTTGCTCCTCGTGAGGCCCGATTTGCACGTGGTCTGGCGCGGCAATAAACTCCCGCAGGCCGCAGCAAAGATCGCGATGGCTGCCACGGGCCGGCTGCCGCCCTGCGCTTGAATCCTGCAATCCGGCGATTCGTAAGCGGTCGCCTGGGCAGGCGAAATCTTCCTGTCGCATCGCCCGTCGCGGATAATTTGACCATCTCGCAAGTCTCAGTATAGAGTTTCCCTCGGAAATTTGGATTGTGCGACCGATGCGCGGGACCTCAGCCGCCGCCTCGATGTTTGAATACAACGACGGCGTGAAGACGGACAAGAAGACTCGGAGAAAATTAATATAGGACTCTCATCAGTCGCCACAGCTCGCTGAAAAAGCTTTTATTTTGTCATTTCGAGCGAAGCGAGGAATCTCTCTTCGACTAAAGACCTAGAAAAAAAAGAGAGAGATTCCTCGCTTCGCTCGAAATGGCAAAATGCCGAGTTTTTCTCCGGCCTGGAAAGTCCGCAGGTGAAGCGGCTTTAAGCAGGGCAGAGCATAGCCAACCCGGCAAGGGCGGGGTCCCGGTTGACTGCGGCCGATGAGAGAAATTGCGAAGACTCGATCCAAGAAAAGAAATTTGAGGTGAATGAATAAGAAATCATCTTCAGGGAGCCCTTTCAAATCGCCCCTATTGCGGGCGTTATCTCGCGTTCGCTATCTGGGAATTCGGTCGATTCCAGGACTAGCGGCTTACGGACTGTTTTCAAAGTTGTTTCATTATCGAGCGATCCGTTGCGTATGGGTGGATTTTGAACATTGGCGTCAGGTTTCCGGCAACGCGGTTGCGCTTGAGATTCGGTCCCTCAACGCGGAAGAGATCGGGAGGCAAGCAAATCCGATTGGGGAGAATCCAGAGAGTATCGATCAAACCATTGGAGCCGGAGTGGAAGCTTTCGGCGCGTTAAGCGGCGCATCGATCGCTTCCTCCGTGTGGATTTCCCCTTATCCGCCCGCGTTGAACGACAGGCTTGTGGTGGAATTTGATGAGCGGCTGGCCTACTTCTGCAGAGCGTTTACTCTACCCGAATATAGAGGATTGGGTTTGATGCCCGCCGTCCTAGGGACTGCTTTAGAAAACTACGCGTCTCGCGGATATCGCGGGGCGGTAGCGTGTATTGATATCGCGAACCGGCCCTCATGGAAGGCCTTCCGATCGGCTGGATTCAAGACGGTCGCAACGTTTCGATTCGCCGAAGTCTTTGGGAGAGATTGGATTCACCCTACTAGCAGCCAAAAAAGGCCTCGCTTCCGTGTCCAGCGGATAACTACCGAAAATAACGGGGCTCCGCCACCTTTGCGTGATTGAGACATTCGCATATTTTGGCCGGATATCAGCCTGCCACATTCGTTCCCGCATTTGGGCGGAAGAAAGGCGGCTGGATTCGGTTGTACGAACGGGTTTGCAGCTATCTGGGTATGGTTGGCATGCGCGCGGAAGGCTAGTATTGTGGGCGCGATGGAGTCGAGAAAGGACAGGGGATGGCTAACAACACCAAGCGGAAAAAATACGGGCCGCTCGAAGGTCTGAAGGTAATCGATCTTTCACACATCATGGCTGGCCCGGCCTGCTCGATGCTGCTGGCCGACATGGGAGCGGACGTCGTCAAAGTGGAAAAAATACCGGGCGGCGACGATGCGCGACGCATGGTGCCCCCAACCGTTGCCGATGAATCCGCGGCGTTCCTGATCATGAATCGGAATAAGCGCGGCATCGCCTTGAACTTGAAGACAGAGGCGGGACGCGGCGTCCTATTTCGCTTGCTGAAGGACGCTGACGTGTTGATCGAGAACTACCGGCGCGGCACGATGGAAAAGATGGGTTTCGGTTACGATGTTCTGCATGCGTTGAACCCGAAACTGGTTTACTGCTCGATTTCCGGTTTCGGTCGGACAGGGCCGTACGCCGATCGCGGCGGATTTGACTTAGTCGCTCAAGGCATGACTGGATTGATGAGCATTACCGGGGAACGGCCAGGCTGCCCGCCCATGAAGGCTGGAGCGCCCATAACCGACATCACCGCCGGCATTCTCGCCTGCGTGGGCGTGCTTGCGGCTCTACATTCTCGCGAGTCCAGCGGGCAAGGGCAGATGGTGGACACGTCGCTGTTTGAAGCGGGGATCGCGCATACCTACTGGCATTCGGCCATATGCTTTGCGACGGGCAAGGCGCCGGGCCCGATGGGAACAGCGCATCCGTTGAATGCGCCGTACCAGGCGTTTCCCGCGTCGGACGGCTGGATCACGATCGGCGCCGCGAATCAGGAAAATTGGCTGCGGCTGATCGAGGCGCTGGAAGCGCCCGAACTGCGCGACGATCCGCGATTTGCGAGCAACGCGGAGCGCATGCGCAATTTACCGGCGCTGACTGCGGCGCTGACTCCGCTGTTCCAGCGACGCACTTTGGCCGAATGGCTGCGTCGTCTGGAGGAATCCGGCGTTCCGGCGGGGCCAGTGCTGGACATTGCGCAGATGCACGCCGATCCGCAGGCGCTCGCGCGGGAAATGATCGTGGAGACTTCGCATCCCACGGCCGGACAAGTGAAATCGATCGGCTTGCCAATTAAATTTTCGGATACGCCGGGGGGTGTGAGCCGCGCCGCGCCGGTGCTGGGCCAGCACACGCGGGAAGTGCTGCAGGAGCAAGGCTTCTCCGATGCCGAAATCGACGAAATGGCAGCGCAAGGCGCCATCCAAATCCCAGCCTCAACCAAGAAAGGCGCCACTCGATGAGCCAGGAAATTTTGTATGACGTCCATGATAGCGTTGGGCGCATCACTTTCAATCGCCCAGAGGCCCGAAATGCTTTCACTTTCCGGATGTACGAGCGGCTTGCGGAAATCTGCCGGGAAGCAGCGGACGATTCGTCCGTTAAAGTGCTGGTCCTGACGGGAGCGGATGAAAAGGCGTTCGCGGCAGGAACCGATATTTCCGAGTTTAGGAAATTTTCCACCGCGCAGGACGCGCTGGATTACGAAGCGCGAATCAACGGACTGCTGGACGCTTTCGAACGCATTCCCATTCCCACCATCGCCGCCATCGCCGGGGTCTGCACGGGCGGCGGTGCGACGATTGCCGCTTGCTGCGATCTTCGCATTGGCGCGGCAAACGCCCGCTTTGGCGTGCCGATCGGGCGCACTCTCGGCAATTGCCTGTCGATGTCGAACTACGTCAGGCTGGCGGCTCTGGTCGGGCAGGCGCGCGTAAAGGAAATTATCTTCACCGCGCGTCTGATCGATTCCGGCGAGGCCCGCGCGTTCGGACTGCTGAGCGAAGTGCTTCCCGATTACGCGACCCTGCAGAAGCGCGCGGACGAACTCGCGCGGACCGTGGCCTCGCTGGCGCCGCTCACTTTGCGCACCACCAAGGAAGCCCTCCGCCGGATCAAGGAAAAAATGACCCCCGAGGAAGACGGCAATCTGATCTTGACGTGTTACATGAGCCAGGATTTTCGCGAGGGCCTGGATGCATTCCTGAACAAGCGGCCTCCTAAGTGGACGGGAAAATAGACGATCTGTTAGGAGCGCCAATGATTACGACAGAGCGGCTGATTCTCCGTCCCTGGAAGAACGAGGATTTTCTTCCCTATGC
>VFSW01014366.1_pt1 | contig 10945 bp, 11 predicted proteins | sample 5358111 | NCBI WGS metagenome assembly VFSW01 (sample SAMN11554181, study PRJNA540505) | mine drainage metagenome | isolation source: sediment from site ElyBrook_90M | place: USA: Ely Copper Mine, Vershire, VT | collected 2017
CTAGTATCTTTCTACCGACAGCGTTTTAGAGAACAAATTGCAATATCTCCAACCGCGCTTCAAGAAGCTTTCTCACAGGGCATTTTAAATCCAAAGACTTTCTAAGGCCGCTTTAACCTCGCTTGCCAAGTATTTTCTTGGTGAGCTTTTTGCTATTAATTTTTTAGCTAAAGCGTTATGGAACCTGAATCAAAACAAAAAATAACTATATCACCATCAGTCGCAATTCTTATCGCGGGCGTTCTCATTGCAGGAGCAGTATTTTGGAGCAGCAAAGGCGGTACGAATAACAGTGTCGCCAGTGCGCAACCGACACAGCAAGCTCAGGCACAAGTTGCACCTCAAGTAGCTGTCGATATTAGCAAAGTCAACACTCAAGGAGAGCCATTTATCGGCCAGCCGAACGCGCCAGTTACCATCGCCTACTGGTCTGACTACCAGTGTCCGTTCTGCAAACAGAACGAGGAAACGGCAATGCCGCAGCTTATTAAAGAATACGTAGACACCGGCAAAGTAAAGATTGTATTCAAAGACTATCAATTCCTCGGGGCTGATTCGCAGACTCTTGGTCAATTTGGCCGTGCGGTATGGGCGGTTGCTCCCGATAAATTCTACCTATGGCACAAAGCGATATATGACAATCAAGGTACTGAAAATACTGGATGGGCTACGCAGAGCAAAATTCTCTCGATTACTACAAACGTTCTTGGCGGAAGTGATACCAGCAAAGTTGCGGCTCTCGTGAAAACAAATGGCGCTACGTATCAGGCTGCAATGGATGCTGATAAGGCAGAGGGCACCGCCATGGGTGTGACCGGAACCCCAGGCATGATTATTGGCACGCAACTGATATCCGGCGCACAGCCATATGCGAGCTTTAAGCAAGCAATTGATACCGCTCTCAAAACGACTCACTAATAATCTTATGAAACCAAAAACAATAGTCTACATAGCAATAGCAGTAGTTGTTCTCGGCGTCTTGTTTTCATGGAATAGTATCTTTCCATCAAAACCTCCAGTGGTAATTACCGATCCGTCGGGACTACCCGGCATGCAGATTGGCGACGCACCGTGGCAACCGGAACTTGCTCATCTCGCCGAACGTCTAAGAGCAATCGGTCTTCCGACACTGTCTTCTGAGGGAGCCGCGATGCACATTCATCAGCACATCGATATGTTTATCCACGGCAAGCCGATTGCAGTACCGGCAAATATCGGTATTGATCAGGCTGCCAACTTTATCTCGGATATTCACGTTCATGATGGATCAGGTGTGATTCATATTGAATCGCCAACCATACAGGACTTTACACTGGGACAATTCTTCGATATCTGGGGAGTACGATTTACCCAGCAATCTATTGGAGGGTACACCGCTGGTGCAAGTGATACCCTTAAGGTGTTCGTTAATGGTCAACCGTTTACCGGCGACCCTCGCACGCTTGTACTTGCGGCACATCAAGAAATTGTCGTGACCTATGGCACCGCGCAAGAATTACCGGCTCCGATACCCGCTTCGTACACATTCGGACCCGGATTATAGTCATCTAAAAATTCCTTATGGACAATCAACTTAAAAAACTAAAGCTCAAGATACACGGCACGCATTGTGCGAGTTGTGAGGTCTTGATTGAACGAAAGTTTGGAAAAGTACCTGGTGTGGAAAAAGTCCAAGTCAATTTTGCGAGCGGAAAGGCAGAAGTATTATCCTCTCGCGAGATTTCAGTGAAAGAACTTGATGAAATCGTAAAAAATGATGGGTACTCCGTCACTCGGTGGGAGGATCGCAATCAATCCTCAGTAATAACAAAACACAAAAATAGTCCGAAAGATTACGCCCAGATCGGTGCCGTATTTCTGTTTATGATTGCTGCGTATCTCATCCTCAAGCAATTCAACTTGATCCCAGAGAGCCTTGGAGTTACAAGCAACATGAGCTACGGCTTTGTCTTCCTAATCGGACTGGTTGCCGCGACGTCGACCTGTCTTGCAGTAGCAGGAGGATTACTTCTTGCCGCTGCAGCAAAATACAATGAGTTGTATCCGAATCTAACCGGCTATCAAAAATTCAAGCCAACGCTCTACTTCAACGCGGGTCGCATCATCTCCTACACATTCTTCGGCGCCCTTATAGGCACGCTAGGCTCAGTTGTCAGTCTCTCGGCAAGGGGCACTGGCATCCTCTCAATAATCGCGAGTTTGGTCATGATAATTCTTGGCTTCCAGTTGCTCAATCTGTTTCCATGGATGCGACACCTGCAGCCGAAGATGCCGAAGTTCATCGCCCGCAAAATTTATGACATGAGCGGAAGAGATACCCGGGGAGGTGCGTTCGTGCTCGGAGCGCTTACATTCTTTTTGCCGTGCGGCTTCACCTTGGCGCTTCAGCTCTATGTGCTCTCAACAGGCAGTTTGACTACCGGAGCACTTACGATGCTTGCGTTCTCTCTCGGCACTTTGCCGATGTTGTTATCGCTATCGGCCATTTCAAGTTTCGCAAAAGGATCGTTCCAAAAACACTTCATGCGATTCTCTGCTGTCCTAGTAATATTGCTCGGATTCTGGAACATTAGTAATGGACTCGTCCTAACCGGCATCAATATCAATCTTGCGTCCCTCGTATCACCCAGCGCGGGCGTTGCTCAGGCGGCCACTGCTCCAATTGTGGATGGAAAACAGGTAGTGGACATGACTGTGAATGGCTACAGCTACTCACCGTCGCAATTTACCGTTCAGGCAGGTATTCCTGTAGCGTGGAAGATTGATGGAAGCAAAGCAGCTGGCTGTGCTCAGGTCCTTACGATGCCTTCAGCTGGGATCACTAAATATCTTTCACCCCAAGGAATTACCGAGATCGACTTCACCCCATCACAAACCGGCACGATTCCTTTCACGTGCAGTATGGGAATGACAACGCGGGGTGCTGCGTTTACCGTTGTCCCTGCGACAGATCCTGCCTCTGTCACAGACGCCACCAGCACAGGTGGTGCGGATCTGTCAGCTCTTGCTAAATGCGACACTACTACCGCTAGCTGTGTTACTGCACAACAGGTCTCAATGGAAGTGTCGCAAAGTCGCGGTTTTTATCCGCAAGTTCTTACGGTTAAAAAAGGCATTCCGGTTGAACTTACAGTTGACGACCAGATTAATGTAGGAGGTTGCATGGGAGAAATGACTATCCCCGAATATGGCGTGGCTCAGCTTCTTCAGATCGGTAAAAACGTCATTAAGTTTACGCCGACACATACGGGCACGGTAGCTGTCGTCTGTCCCATGGGGGTGCAGCAAACCAGCTTTAACGTAACCGATTAAAGTATGAAAACAATCCTTACAATTAAAGGCACTCACTGCAAAGCGTGCAAAATGCTTATTGAAGATGTCTGCAAAGATAACAAAGAAGTCTCATCGTGCGTCGTGGATTTCGACACTGGCAGGACAGAAATCGAGCACAATGGCCTCCTTGATCTTGCCGCATTGAAAAAAGAAATCGAGAATGTCGGAGATTACAAGGTCAAAATGAGTTCTCAATAGAACTACAAACCTCATTGGAAATTCATTCTGTCCTAACCGAAGAAACTGTAGAATAATCATTATCAATTATTTTTAACCCTTATGATGTACGGACTATATAACAGCTATGGAGGATGGGGCGTGGGGAGTATGATGGGCTGGTTCGGTGGCGGATTAATGATGATTGTCTTTCTGGTTTTGCTTATCGCTCTTATTGTGTGGATCATGGGTCAGGTGGGTGGCAAGAATCATAGCTCTGACAGGGCGGCGTACAACATCTTGCAAGAACGCTACGCAAAAGGTGAAATTAATAAAGAAGAATTCGAGTCCAAGAAAAAGGATCTCAAATCATAACAATATGGAATACGGCTATAAACGAAAAGTAATGCTCTCATTTACGGAGGCGGTAGAAAAGACAAAAGCGGAACTTGCGAAAGAAGGATTCGGTGTGCTCTCTGAAATAGATGTAAAAGCGACTCTGAAGAAAAAACTCAATATTGATTACGATGATTACCTTATTCTTGGTGCGTGTAATCCCACCTTTGCATATCAGGCATTATTGTCTGAAAAGGAGGTTGGGCTGTTGCTGCCATGTAACGTGATTGTCTATGAAGAAAGCGGAAACATCTTTGTGACGGCAATAGTCCCCACTGTAGCTATGGGAGTGGTGCATAATGTGGCGTTGGGGAAGATTGCGGCAGAAGTTGAAGAAAATTTAAAAAAGGTTGTTAACGCAGTGTAAATGAGAGTCAAATGAAGAAACTAGTCCTAATAGCAGCAGGTTTATTTGTTCTCCATACGATAGAAGAATCTGTGTCCTTTTTTTGGAATACCGATCCTTTGACGAACATCGCCGCGCATGCTCTGCATATTCCGGCATTTTGGCTGTACTGGACGGGGCAAGTACTTCTGTATACGTTCCTTATCATCCTACTTTCTACCCACAATGCTGCAATTAGAAAATGGGGTTCGATAGTGCTCGGTATCGTTCTACTCCTTGAAATGGAACATATCGCGATAGGCCTGTACGTGGGTTACCCGATTGGACTCGTAACGGGAGTAATCTTGAGCGCGTATGGAGTCTTTTATTCGACGATGCTTGCCAATAAGTATTTGGAAAATATCAAGATTCCTATCAACGCGGACATCAAGCGCGATGCAATTACACTTACATTTCTTCTAGCGATTCTGTATCTATTAGGATTTACTACCTCTCTTGCTCCTAAAAATGCGTCCAATACTTCAGCACTCAGAAATGCCGACACAGTTCTCGCTAACGCATCTACGACGGACTATATGCTCTACAACGAGGTAGTAGCCGAAGTCTTGCCCAAGGAAGGCTTCCAAACAAAAATTGTCCTCGGCGATGTTGTGCCCTCACTGGTGACCGATGGAATCATAGATATGTCGAAAATGACCGCACTCTACAAAAATAACGGTGGCATTCCGGCTGATGAAATGAAGATTCTAACGCAACCATCCAATACACCTCTTGCTGTAAATGCAGAGAATGCATCCCGTCTTGTAAATCTTCTTTGGCCAATTGGGCTTTCCAATAAAATGGCTATCAATGACAGCAGCCCTATTGCCGGAAAGAATGTAAACAATTTCGCCTCGACTGGCGGATGGAGTTTGGGCAAACAAGATAGTGGGGGTGCGTATTTCAACGCGTACCCGCTTGTGCCACTGACTCCTCAGCAAGAGGCGCGAGTACAGCAAATAGCCGGAAGTACCTACCGCCCTTGCTGCGACAACTCTACTTTTTTCCAGGATTGCAATCATGGCTCGGCTGCTCTTGCACTTATCGAGCTTGGAGTGGTACAGGGATTGCCAGACGCTGATATATACAAGACGATTCTCGACTTCAATTCGTTTTGGTTCCCACAAAATTATATCCAACTGGGATTGTATTTCAAAGTAGTAAAACATATAGATTGGAAAGACGTTGATCCAAAAGTTGTGCTGGGGAAAGACTACTCATCTATAACGGGCAATTACAAAATTCAGGCTGAAGTCGCTAAAATCCCAAACCTTGTTCCTTTGCAGACAGGTGTCGGCGGAGCGAAGTGTGGAGCATAATAAATAATATGAGTATAGATAAAATCATCGTTACTGTAGTTGGCCTCGCAGGGATTGCCTTTACCTATTGGTTTTTCTTGGGTAAGAGTGAAAAAGAGGTAACTGTTTCTGATTCATCTGTCGATATAATAGTTGAAGGTGGGTACACCCCAGAAGTTATCTCAATCCCTAAAGGAAAAATGACCAAGGTAAATTTCATCAGAAAAGATCCAAGCAGCTGTCTTGAGGAAGTGGCACTTGGAGATTTCAAGGTTCGTAAATACTTACCGCTTAATCAAAAAGTGACCGTTGAATTGACTCCTCAGCAAACCGGAGAGTTTACCTACACATGCGGCATGAATATGCACCACGGCAAGATTATCGTTAAATAATATGACCACTAAAAAAACATTCTCAATAAAAGGCATGCACTGTGCCTCGTGCGTCACTATACTTGAACGATCCTTAAAGAAAGTAGAGGGCGTATCGCAAGCAGTCGTCAATCTCGCAACCGAAAAAGCAACAGTGTCCTACGATCCTTCAAAGGTTAAAGATGAACATCTGCAATCTGCTGTAGCAAACGTGGGTTATGAAGCACGTATATCCGAAGAAGGTAGAACTGAGGATCAAGAGCAAAAAGAAAAACAGCAAGAGCTGCGCGACTTACGCATTAAAGTTTCGGTAAGTCTTGTACTTGGCGGCTTGATCCTGTGGGGGAGCTTCCCCGGGCTCATGCAAACATCGCCTGCGTTTTTGCAGATATTCTGGGTCCAGCTTCTCTTGGCTACTCCCGTGCAATTTTGGGCTGGATTCGGTTTTTATCGAGCCACCATCTCGGCGCTTCGACATAGGACGGCCAATATGGACACCTTGGTTGCTCTTGGTACGACAGTGGCGTACGGATATTCAGCCTTTGTAACTTTGTTTCCTCAATTAGTCACAAGTATCGGCATTAATCCAATGCCGTATTTCGACACAGCCGCGATCATCATCGGACTCATCTTGCTTGGCCGCTATTTCGAAGCGCGAGCCAAGGCGGGTACGTCGGAGGCAATCAAAAAGCTCATTGGCATGCAGGCAAAAACTGCTCGCGTTGTTCGAGATGGAAAAGAGACGGATATTTCTATCAACGAGGTAATGATCGGCGATATTATCAGAGTACGACCCGGTGAAAAAATACCTGTAGACGGAGTTATTGTTGATGGAGAATCGTCCATTGATGAGTCTATGGTTACCGGTGAGAGTATCCCGTCTGATAAGGCCAAGGGCGACACGGTCGTTGGCGCAACGATGAATAAGACAGGCTCGTTTACATTCAGAGCTACCAAGGTCGGAGAAGAAACAATGTTGGCCCAGATCATCAAGCTGGTACAAGAAGCCCAAGGCAGCAAAGCGCCAATTCAGCGACTGGCCGACCTCGTGTCGTCCTACTTTGTCCCCATAGTAATAATGCTCGCCATCGGTACCTTTGTCGTTTGGTACCTGTTTGGTGCGGCCCCAGTGCTTACGTTCGCTCTACTCAATATGGTGGCGGTTCTCATCATTGCCTGCCCCTGTGCTATGGGACTCGCAACCCCGACAGCGATTATGGTCGGCACCGGCAAAGGTGCTGAACACGGCATTCTCATCAAAGACGCTGAGAGTTTGGAGACGGCGCACAAGATCAACACCATTATTTTTGACAAAACAGGCACGCTTACCAACGGCAAACCGGAAGTCACGGAAGTTGTTTCCACGGGCTCACTGTCAAAAGACGATATTCTCAAACTCGCTGCCTCAATAGAGAAAGGGTCAGAGCATTCACTCGCGGAATCTATCGTCAAGTCAGCTGAAACAAAGAACCTTGCCCTATCGAAAGTGGACAAATTCCAAGCTATTCCCGGACACGGCGTTGAAGCTGTCGTTGATGGTCAAAGAATAATTTTTGGCAACAAACGTTTGATGGATCGAGAGAGTGTAGACATAAAAGCAGTAATAGACCAAATAAGCACGATGGAAAGCGAAGGTAAAACAGTGATGATGCTCGCCATATCTAACACACTCACGGGGCTTATTGCAGTTGCCGATACTATTAAAACGAGTGCAGAAGAAGGACTCGCCGAACTCCAAAAGCTTGGTATTGAAGTAGTTATGATAACCGGAGACAATGAACGCACGGCTCGCGCTATTGCAAGTCAGTTGGGCATAAACCGTATACTCGCGGAAGTCTTGCCGGATCAAAAAGAAGCGGAGGTGCGAAAGATTCAAGCGGAAGGCAAAAAGGTGGCGATGGTTGGCGATGGAATAAACGATGCTCCCGCTCTCGCAGCAGCCGACGTAGGCATTGCAATGGGTACTGGTACAGACGTGGCTATTGAAGCTGCGGACATTACGCTCATCAACAAAGATTTGAAGTCGGTCGCGATGGCAATTACGCTTTCGAAGCAAACTATGGGGACTGTCAAAATGAATCTTGTCTGGGCATTCGGTTACAACATCATCCTTATTCCCGTAGCTATGGGTGTGTTGTACCCGTTCTTCCACATCCTGTTCAATCCGATCTTTGCGTCGGTAGCAATGGCTACTAGTTCAGTCTCTGTAGTTACTAATTCCTTGTTGTTAAAGCGCAGATAATAATATTTGGCAATCACTCTCACCTGTGGTGGGTCCCATCCCGAAAGGGGTGGTGGATGGCGCAAGTCATCGCCTGGCGGGGAGTTTCTGAAAGCAGAAAATTCCCCGAATGCCTCTAACAGGCCTCATTTTCTCATTATTGGTAACCCCCTTCGCAAATCCCCAGGGTCTGCTAGGGTACTGAGTGATAGCTCGATTTCAAGCTATCATGTAGCTACAACTGAATAAAAAGGACCTACCCCGCAACACTCGGTTTCGGCAAGGTCGTAAAGTCGTATAAGGAATAAAGAACCCATCATGGGGTCGCCTTATACGCCATATCGGGAAACTGGTATGAGTGGCTTCGGCCACTACCCGTGGTGGGCTTTTTGTATTTAAAGTCCACCGGATATTATTCGGTCATTTTTTGTATATATGGAAAACCAAGACGGTGCTCCGCAGAAAAAAGGAACGAGCAGAGGCGTAAAAATATTTGCCTGGGTTCTTGGTATCGGTATCCTCCTTTCAATCTTGGCCGCGTCCGGTAACAGTGGTAGCAGTTCCAATTCTCCCGCGACGGCGGCTTCCAACGCGCCGAGCGATCCAATCACCGTCGCGTGCCAAGCGTCATCTAGCCCGCAGACCATAAGCTACAAGAATCTTGAAAAAGACCCCAACTCCTTCCAAGGACAAGCTACTACCTTTACCGGACAAGTATTGCAGATACAAGAATCCAACGGAACAGGCGCGATGCGTCTTGCGGTCGACAAAGATTCCTATGGCGATTGGAACGTAGGCGATGCGGTATTAGTGCAGTATGACGGCCACACTCCCGCAGTCCAAGATGATGTCGTAACTGTTAGCGGTGTTATGGAAGGAACGCAGACCTACACCTCCGAAGCAAACTACCAAATCACCGTACCGCTCATGTACGCCTGTTCTATTAAAGAAGGATCAGCCAAGACTACGGCAAAGGCGACGACCGTCGCACCGGCTCCCGCACAGACTTCCGCTCCTGTACAAACCTCTGCACCGACCCAAACCACCTACACCACGCCGAGCGGCGCGGTCGTGAACGGACAAGGCCAGACGGTCACTGCACCACCCGCGCCTCCGGCGTCGTGGCATACCATAGAGACGTTCAGCGGCGACACGCAGAAGAACACCGCACCCTTCACCATCCAAGGTTCGCAGTTCCGCGTCACCTGGCAAGAGAGCGGGCAATACTATTTTGGCGCTAACACTCAAAGTCCCGACAACAGCGGCAACTACTGCGCTATCGCCAACCTCGTCGGTTCCGGATCCGACAGCACATACTGTTACGGCGCGGGAACGTATTACATCTCGGTGAATACTGCTAACCCTTGGACCATTACCGTTGAAGACTACTATTGAGGCGCTGGCGTTCTTTAGCTATCAAAAATAATGAAAGTGTGGTATAATGTATGAGTAAAGTGCAGTACAAGATAGAAAAGTTGGAAGCGGGCAGCCCGGAATACGCCATCCGCTACAGCGAAAGCCACCGCGAAGAGTACGCCAAAATCAAAGGCGGTAAAGAATTCAAAACCGATTTTTCTGCAAACAATACCGCTTATGAGGTATATCTCTCCGGCAAAGAAGTGAGCGAGAAGGAGTACTCTGTCTTTTAATGCGTCGGAAATAAACTAGCCGTACATGCGCGGCCGCATGAGCTGGCGGTACACTTCCTTCTGGTATCCTTCCATGCGCTGCTTCTCTTCCTCGGCCTCTTTGGCCTTTTGCGCCCGGATCATGCGCGTATTGATTTCAATCTTACGCTTGCGGTGTGTGTCGCAAGCTGCGTAGTAGTGCGGCGCAGGGATCCTCCCTTGGTAAAATCCAAGCTTGATGTCCTCCAACCACAAGTCATTCTGCCGAAGCTCCTCCTCGTTTCCGGTTTCAGACTGGGAAGATTGCTGCGATGGTATGACGTAACCCGGCTCGGTGATCCGCTGCATGACCACGTGCGCCGCAATGGCGAAGGCGTCCGCAAGATCGTCATGGCGCTCCGCACCAAAGTTCACCAGCTGCTGTACCAATTCCTCCGCGCCTTCTTCGGGAAAGAGGATGATTCCTTGTTCAATAAGGTGAGTGATGAGCGTAAGGCGCTGCGCTTTGTCTTGACCGTGCACCTTGAATTCTTCCGCCGGGAAGCCGTCGTGCCGCAGATCCTGCACCATGGCCTTTTGGTACTGGACCGATTCGATATGGAGAGCTGTGGGACTCCCATCACCGCTTACTTTAGAGATGCGTTTGAGCATGTCCCTTGTCGCGGGATATTCAAGCCGGTCATTCAATGGGAATGGGTGTACATACGCTTTCCATACACCGTCGCGTGAGCGAAAGAGGGACATCGTCACTGCAGCCGTGCAGTCGGCTTTGGTATCTGCCGTAATTGCCAAGTCTACGCCGGTGAGCGTGCCGCAATAGTCTGGATTGCCAGCCTTGGGTGGCATCTCTTTGTACTTCTTGATCCACGCCCGTTTAACAATCGTCTCCTCGTCGTCGACTATCCTCAGCAGATACTCGCGCGACCATGCCTGTATAGTCGGCACGGTGCGGCGAAGCGCTTCAATTGCTTCCATGTTCGGGAATTTCGCGGGCCATGAGATGCGGCCTTCATCGTCAACAAGCGGATACGATTTGAAGATACCGCTCATTCCCGCCGCTATGTCTTGGCGCAGTCGCATAAGAAGTGAATCATTATGGAGCCTCGTGCCTATGACCACAATCTGCGTACCAAGATCGCCTAACGGAACCATGTCGC
>VFSW01014367.1_pt1 | contig 10945 bp, 7 predicted proteins | sample 5358111 | NCBI WGS metagenome assembly VFSW01 (sample SAMN11554181, study PRJNA540505) | mine drainage metagenome | isolation source: sediment from site ElyBrook_90M | place: USA: Ely Copper Mine, Vershire, VT | collected 2017
GTGAGGGGCGCCGCCCCCATGGTCACCGCGAGGACAAAGAGGACGACGAGAACACCCAGGGGGATGCCGACCGCTTCGAACTCGTCGCGTCGGCGCACCCGCCGCGCGACCGGGGCGACCTTATGGCCGACCACGTCTCCGCCACGCTCGCGGACCTCAATCGTCGTCCCAGTCAGTTCCATCCGGATGCCATCCTCACCCGAGGAGGGCAGCAACCATGAATCCGAGCACCGCGCCGACGACCGTGACAACGGGGACGAGCAGGGCGAGCCAACAGCAGCGCGGCCGAGACCGCGAGAAAGGCCTGGATCAGCTCGAGAGATACCTGCCGATCAGGTGGTGGTGCGTCGGCCCCCGATCATCCGGTACACGGCGACCACAATGACGCCACCAATCACGGCGACCACGATGCTCTCGATGTTTGTTCAAGCAAGGGCGGCGCCACGAACGACGCAGGCAGACCATCGGTCGGGAGCGATTAACGTGCCCCGTCACGCTGTTATCGGCGGGTGTGGCGGGCCGGCAGTAGTCGCCCGCCAGGTGGTCCATCGCCGAGTACGTCCCGAAGGTCACGTTCGTCCGCCCGAGGCGGTAGCGGTAGCCATCGATCGCAGGATGCCGGACCTCGACCGGGGGAGGGTCCGCTGACACAGGCCCGCCGGCCCGGTCCGCGGTACTGCCCCAGCACCCCGGAGCGACACCCGCTCACCAGGCAGCCGCGCAGGCGGCCTCGAGCCTCCCTGGTGCCCTCGACGGTCAGCGAACGGCTCGGCCCTGGCCCGCTGCGCCCGCGGGCCTCGCGGGCGCCGATCTCAGGTGTCGGGTTCGGGCACATCCTGCCCCGCCGCGATGGTTGCCGCGGTCGCCGCGGCCCGCATCTCATCGACGACCCGCCGAAGGAAGCGCGCGATCACGGCGCGTTCGGCGTCGTCGAACGGCTCGAGGGCGGCTTCAACGGCATCACCGCGCCACCGATAGGCGCGTTCCACCTCCGCGATCGAGGCCGGCCGCAGGCGAACCTTCACCACCCTCCGGTCGTCGAGCCTTCGCTCGCGCTCAACGTAGCCAGCCACCTCCAGCTCCTCGATCACGCGGCTCGCCCAGCCACGGGAGATGCCCAGGCCCCGCCCCAGCTCGCCGACCGTCATCTCGCCGTGCTGGTAGAGCTGGATCGCTGCCCGGATCGCGTGCGGCGACACGTGCCCGTGGGGCGATCCCGGCGGTGGCGCGGCTCCGGACCGTCGCGTCGCATAGCCGCTGTTCAGGAGCTCGACGATCAGCTTGCCGGTCTCGATCGCGTGCTCGCTGAGACGTTTCCGGGCTTCGGGCTCGCTGTTTGACATGTCCTGAGTATACGCGATAGGATCTTCGCGCAATAGTTGCGTAGCAGAACAGGTGTGTTAGTGAACGGATCAACGAAGGACCAGGCTGAGCTCCCCGAACCGACCGAGGCCGGCCGGGGCCGCTGGCTGGGCCTGCTGATGCTGAGCCTGGGGCTCTCGATGATCGTCGTCGACGCGACGATCGTGAACGTCGCGGTCCCGAGCATCGTGCGCGACCTGAGGCTCGACGGCTCGGCCGCCGAGTGGATCGTGTCGATCTACCCGCTTGTCTTCGCGGCGCTTCTCATCACCTTCGGCCGCTTCGGCGACGTGGCCGGACGCCGCCGGCTCTTCCTCCTGGGCCTGGGCATCTTCACCGTCGGGTCCGCCCTTGCGGGCCTTGCCCCGAGCGGATTGACGCTCATCGGCGCCCGCGTGCTCCAGGGCGTCGGCGGCGCCGCGATCGCGCCGGCGACCCAGTCAATCCTCAACACGACCTTCCGGGGCCGCGATCGAGCGATCGCCTTCGGGATCTACGGCTCCGTCATCGGCGGCATGGCCGCCCTTGGCCCGCTCCTGGGTGGCTGGCTGACCACGAACCTGACGTGGCGGTGGGCCTTCTACATCAATGTGCCGATCGCGCTCGTGGTGATCGCGGGCTCGCTCCGCTGGATCCGCGAGTCGCGCGACGAGGACGCCCGCTCCGGCTTCGACCCGGCGGGGTTCGTTCTCATCACCCTGGGCCTGGGCGCCATCGTCTTCGCGCTGATCGAGGGCTACCGTTACGGATGGCTCGTGCCGAGTCGTCCGTTCGAGATCCTCGGCGCGTCGTGGCCGTTCAGCGCGATCTCGATCATCCCGGTGGCCGTCCTCACCGGCCTGGCCAGCCTCGTCGCGTGCGCGGTTGTCGAGCTTCGGCGCAAGCGAGCCGGCCTGTTCTACCTGTTCGACTTCGACCTGTGGCGCGAGCCGACGTTCCGGTTCGGGAACCTGACTGCCACGATCGTCTCGCTCGGCGAGTTCGGGCTGCTCTTCGCGCTGCCCCTCTTCCTCCAGGCCGTCATCGGCTACACGGCCTTCGAGACTGGCCTCGTCTTCCTGACCCTCGCTGTCGGGTCGTTCGTGGCCGCGCCGCTCGCGGGGATGCTGGCGGGGCGCTTCGAGCCTCGACGCACCGTCCAGGTCGGGATGCTGCTCGAGGTGGTGGGAATCCTGGGCGTGACGCTGCTGCTGTCGAAGACCGTCTCGGGGCTCACCCTCGCGGTGCCGTTCTTCCTGTATGGCATGGGCGTTGGATTCAGCACGGCCCAGCTGGCCAACGTCATCCTTTCGGACATCCCGCCGGAGCGCTCGGGGCTGGCATCCGCCACCAACTCCACCATGCGCCAGGTCGGGACAGCGCTGGGCAGCGCGATCCTCGGCACCGTGCTCCTCGGGGGCCTCACCACCGGACCGCACGACCGGCTGACGCAGGTCACCGGGCTTCCGTCCGCCCAGCAGCAGGCGATCGCCATCTCGATCGAGGAGTCGGCCGGCCAGGCGCTCGTCGGGCTGCGGTCGGACCCTGCCGCGCAGGTCGCGATCGGGCCGATCGAGGACGCCTTCGTCGCTGCCGCCCGTACGGTCGGCGTCGTCGCCGCGGGGTTCATGGGCCTGGGACTTGCCTTCTCGCTGTTGCTGCCTTCGCTGCGCAGGAGCCAGCCGCGCAGGATGGCTGAGCCGGTCGACGCGGCACGCCGCGCCGCCGCATAGAGGAGCACCTCGAGGTCTCCGTCCACAGGCGCGCCGACACAGAGACGGGGTCCCGCTGACACCGCGTCAGCGTTACCAGGTTCTGGATCGGCCACCAGCCTTCAACGGTCGGTCCGCGCTCAGAGTCAGGTCGCGTCCGCGAGGAGAACGGCAGCCCTACTGTCTACGGGCCGAGGCCGCCGGTTGGCTGCCGGCTGGCTCGCCGGAGGGCCAACGCCGTGCGCAGCCCGAGCGGCCGGCGTCGGCACCCGACTCCTCGCCCTCGTCGTGCATGGCTCCGCAGAGCCGCAGAGTGTGCGCGGAGCCGTCAGGGGCGCCCAGGGTGAGGGATCGCGCTCATCGCTTCGATTGCCCGGTCGATCTCATCGGCCGTGTTGAACGCACCCAGGCTGAAGCGGACCGCGCCCCGTTCGATCGTGCCAAGGTCCCGGTGGACGAGCGGGGCGCAGTGCACCCCGACTCGCACGGCGATCCCGAAGTCGCCATCGAGGATCGCCCCGACGTCCTGCGGGTGGACGCCCGCGACGTTCGCGGCCAGGACGGGCACGTGCCCGGCCAGGTCGCTCGCGCAGTAGAGGGTCACCGCGGGAATCGCGGCAAGGCCGTCGCGCAGCCGGGCAAGGAGCCCCATCTCCTGTTCGTGGAGGATGGCCAGCCCCAGACCCTCCACGAAGTCGATGCCGAGCGAGAGGCCGATCACGCCCATCAGGTTGAGCGTGCCAACCTCCAGGCGAAGCGGGTAGGCCTGGCTGTGGACCAGGCTGAAGGAGTCCATGCCGGTGCCGCCGAAACGCGTCGTCTCGATCTCCAGGCCCGGCATGAGCACGAGCCCGCCGATCCCGGACGGCCCGCAGAGCGCCTTGTGCCCGGTGAACGCGAGCGCCGCGATGCCGAGCGCCGCCATGTCGATCGGGACCTGGCCGGCCGACTGGGCCGCGTCGACCACCACCGGCACGCCCCGCTCGGCGCAGCGGCGCGCGATCTCGGCCACGGGTTGGATCGTGCCCAGGACGTTCGACGCGTGGCACATGACGACCGCTCGCGTGTTCGGGCGGAGGAGCGCAGCGACCGCGTCCGGGTCGACGAAGCCGCGCTCGTCGAAGGGAGCGAGATCGAGGGTGATGATCCCCCGCTCCGCGAGGTGATGGAGGGGTCGGAGCACCGAGTTGTGGTCGAGGCGGGTGGCAACGACGTGGTCGCCGGGACGGACAAGACCCTGGATGACCGTGTTGAGCGCATCCGACGCGTTAGCGGCGAAGATCACCCGGGTCGGGTCAGGGGCGCCGAAGAAGCCGGCGACCCGGGCCCGCGCCCCATCCACGAACGCGCCGGCCTGGGCCGCCAGGTCGTGGTTGCCGCGCCCGGGCGACGCCCCGATCCGGGCGTATATCTCGACCATCTCCCGGAGCACCTCGGGGGGTTTCGGGAAGGTGGTGGCCGCGTTGTCGAGGTAGATGAGGCGGTTGGTCACGGCCACTGCCCCCGGGTCAGTCCAGGCATGTCTTCGGGTTCGGGAGCCCCGCGAGGCGCCGCGCGCCCAACCGGATCCCCTGCGGGAAGAGCCGTTCCAGCTCGACGAGGCTCAGCTCCGTGCCAGCCTTGAGGTCCCGATTCAGCGGCGCCCGTCCCTGGTCCAGGTAGTACGCGCGGAGGAACCGGAGCACTCGCCATTGGACGTCGTCGAGGCGTTCGATGCCGCTCTCGCGGGCGAGCTCCTCGGCCGCCTGGTCGCACCAATCGTCCGGGTCCCAGAAGAACCCCTCCGTGTCGAAGTAGACCTCGCGACCGGCGACCGAGCGCAGCTCGCGGGTGCGGATCGGCTCGGCCATCAACCGGACTCTGTCTCGCCGCCGTCCCCGTGCCGGGCGCTCACATCCCGCTGGACCGCCCGGCGGCAACCCCGCCGGCCTTGGCGTCCACCGCCGCGAGGGCCGCCCTGACCCGCTCCGGTGTGGCTGGCAGCTCGTAGACCATCGCGCCGCACGCGTCTCGGATCGCGTTGACGATCGCCGGCGCCGTGGACACCATCGCCATCTCGCCGATGCCCACGGACCCCAGCGTCCCGAGCTCGCGCGGGGTCTCGACGAGGATCGTCTCCAGGTCCATGGCGTGGCGGATGTTCGGGAACTTGAAGGTGACCCAGTCCTTCGACTTCCCGGCGACGTACTCCTCGCGGAGGGCGAAGCCGGCACCCATGTCCATCCCGCCTTCGAGCTGGCCCTCCACGTTCAGGGGGTGGATGACCCGACCCGGGTCGGCCGCCGACGTCAGGCGGACGACCTTCACCTCGCCGGTCGCGGTGTTGACCTCGACCTCGGCCATCTGGACGGAGAAGACCTGGACCTCGAACGACGGGCCCTGGCCGGTCACCGGGTCCAGCGGCGCGGTCTCCAGGGTCGTGCGCCGGCCGACGAAGCGGGTGGGCCGGCCGGCCGCGACGAACGCGGCGTGGGTGCGCGCCGCTTCCTCATCCATCGCCGCGCGGAGCTGCTGCGCCGCATCGACCGCGGCGCCGCCGATCATGTAGGTCACGCGGCTTCCCGAGGCCGGGCCGGAGGCCGTGGTGTCGGCCGTGCTCCGGGTGCGGAGCCGGACCTTCGCGAGCGGCAGCTCCAGGACCGACGCCACCAGCTGGGTCAGCATGGAGTCGTTGCCCTCGCCCGGGTCGGCGGCGGCGACGTAGACCGTCACGCCGTCGTCCGGATCGAGCTCGATGGCCGCGACCGACTTGTCACCTGGCATGGCGATGCCGAAGGCGGCCGCTCCCAGCCCGACGCCGCGCCGGACTCCATTGCCGGTGTGCGCGGCGGCTGCTCGCCGGGCCTCCTCGTACCTCGGCCGGAGCGCGTCGCACAGGCCGGGGAACGGCCACTCCTTCACGACGTGCCCGGTCGCCTTCGTTTCGCCCGGTTGGAGGGAGTTGCGCCGGCGGAACTCGAGCGGATCGATCCTCATCTTCTCGGCCAGCAGGTCGATGGCGCACTCGACCGCGTAGTGGGTCTGGGGCGGCCCGGCCCCGCGAGCCGCGCTTCCCCACGGGTTGTTCGTGTAGACGAGGCGCGAGGTCACGTGGATGTTGGGGACGTAGTAGGAGCTCGTGAGCATGTGCAGGGCGCGGTTGAGGATCACGATCCCGAGCGACATGTAGGCGCCGTTGTCGACGGTGATGTCCATGTCCAGCGCCGTCAGCCGGCCATCGGCGTTGGCTGCCAGGCGGATGCCCATGTCGAACGGGTGGCGCTTCGAAGTGGCCAGCATGGACTCGGCGAGGCTCGGGACGTAGCGCACGGGTCGCCGGAAGTGGAGCGCCGCCGCCGCCGCGATGCCCTCGGTGATCACCTCGACCTTGATCCCGAACTGGCCGCCCGAGAATGCCTCCTCGTAGCGGATCGTGTCCCAGCCCAGCGCGGCCTGGAGGCTGGCCAGCGCGAGGTGGATGTTGATGCTGCGCCCGATGACCACGAGCTCGGCGTCCTCGCCCTCGCCGTCCACGTAGGCCAGGCTCACCTCGGGCTCGAGCGGTGCCTGGTGGACGATCTGGGTCCGGAAGCGTCCGTCCACCACGGCCGCCGCCGACGCGAACGCGCTCGCCGCGTCGCCCTTGACGATCGGCTGGCTGTAGCACAGGTTCGGCAGATCGGGATGGATCTGCGGCGCGCCGTCCGCGAGGGCCGCCTCGGGAGACGCCAGGACGGGCAGGGGCTCATAGTCGACGAGCACGGCGTCCGCCGCCGCCAGCGCCTGCTCCCTCGTCTCGGCGGCGACGATCGCGACCGCGTCCCCCAGGGTCCGGACCTTGTCGTCGCACAGGATGGGGCGGTCGGCGACCGTGTACTTGAGCCGGTTCGTCCCCTTGATGTCCGCGGCGGTCATGACGCCTGCGACGCCCGGCATCGCCGCGGCGGCCGCCGTGTCGATCCCCCGGATGACGGCGTGGGCATGCGGGCTGCGCACGACCGCAATCTCGAGCGCGCCGGGCATCCGGATGTCGGCGACGAAGGGGGCGCTGCCGCATGCCTTGGCCAGGGCGCTGGGACGCGGGTGGGAGACGCCCAGCGGCCGGGCGTCGGGGCCCGGCAGGAGCTCGGCAGGAGCGATCTCGCCGCGGAGGAAGCGACCGGCCAGCTGGACCGCGTCGATGATCTTGACGTAGCCCGTGCAGCGGCAGAGGTTGCGGCGGAGGGCCCGCCGTATGTCCGCCCGCGTTGGGGCCGGGTTCGCCTCGAGCAGCTCCGTGGCGGTCACGATCATGCCGGGAATGCAGAAGCCGCACTGGACGGCCCCGGCGAGGACGAACGCCTGCTGCACGAGGTTCGGGCGGTCTGGCGTGCCCAGGCCCTCGATCGTCGTGACGTCCGCGCCCTCGAGCCCGGCCACCTTCGTGATGCACGAGAGGACGGACCTCCCGTTCACGAGGACCATGCACGTCCCACACTGGCCCTTGCGATCGCAGGACTGCTTCGTCCCAGTCAGGCCGAGGTCATCGCGGACGAGGTCGAGCAGGACCGCCTGCTTCTCGTCGACGACGACCTGCATCGGGCGGGCGTTGACGGTGAGGGCAACCTTCTTCACGATTCCGGCCCTTCTGCGATCTGGACAGCCGCCTGTGTCTGTCGGTTCTCGTGCGGCGGGCGCGACCCACCGGCGCGTCTCCTGGCCGACTTTCCACCGTCCGGGCCGCTCCCCTCTAGTGCCGGACGTCCCGAAGACCGGGGCGAACCGAGGCGAGCCACGGGCGCATCTCGGGAGTGCAACAAGGCGGGACCAAGCTCGGAACTCAATCCGCGGATGACCCGACGCCGTGGGGATGACGGTCCGGGCCCACAACCGTCGGGCGGTAGACGCACAATCTGGCCGCATGTCGGGCCCCGTCCCGAAGCGCGCGTCGCCGGTCACGATTTCCCGTCAGCGAGGAGTCTCACGCCATGGAGAAGACCGCGTCGTTCATGGACAGCGTCAGCGGCGCCCTGAACGGTGAGTTCCGGATGTTCATCGACGGCCGGTGGGTCGAGTCGACGAGCGGCGAGTGGATCGACGTGCGCGACCCGGCCACCGGTTCGATCGTCGGCCGGGTGCCTGCGGGCACGGCGGCCGACGTCGACGTGGCCGTGGCGGCGGCCCGTGCCTCCTTCCGCGACGGGCGCTGGCATGGGAAGGCGGCTGCCGAGCGTGTCGCGATCATGAACAAGCTGGCCGACTTGATTGAAGAGCATGCCGACGAGCTCGCGGAGGTGGAGACGGCGCAGACGGGCACCGCATTGAAGCTGCGCCGCGATTCCGACATCCCCTTCGCCGCGGACAATCTGCGGTTCTTCGCCACGGCGATCCGCCACCTGGAGGGCAAGGCGGCCGCGGAATACAGCGGCAACCACATGAGCGCCATCCGGCGCGAGCCGATCGGCGTGTGCGGCCAGATCGCGCCCTGGAACTACCCGTTCATGATGGCCATCTGGAAGATCGGCCCGGCCCTGGCGGCGGGCAACTCGGTCGTCCTCAAGCCTGCCAGTCTCACGCCGATCACGACGATCATGCTCGCCGAGCTGGCCCGGGAGGCCGGATTCCCGGACGGCGTCCTCAACGTCGTCACCGGACGCGGCGACGTCGTGGGGGCGGCCATCGCGGGCCATCCCGACGTCGACCTGGTGTCGCTGACGGGGGACTCCGAGACCGGCCGCAAGATCCAGGCGCTCGCCAGTGGGAACCTCAAGCGTGTCCATCTCGAGCTCGGCGGCAAGGCGCCGTTCATCGTCTACGCCGACGCCGACCTCGACGCTGCCGCCCGAGGGGCCGTGACGGGCGGGTTCGTCAATGCTGGTCAGGACTGCACGGCGGCGACCCGCATCTACGTCCAGCGCGACGTCCACGACGATTTCGTCGAGCGGCTCGTGGAATACGTGAAGACCGTGCGCGTGGGCGACCCGAAGCAACCCTCGACCGACATGGGCACCCTCATCAGCGAGGCCCAGCTCGAGCGGGTGGAGGGGTTCGTGGAACGGGCTCGCGAGGCCGGAGCGCGCATCGTCGTCGGCGGCGCTCGGGCCGAGGTCGCCGGGCTCTCCGGTTCGTTCTACCAGCCCACGGTGATCACGGGCGTCGAGCAACGCGCCGAGGTCGTCCAGGCGGAGATCTTCGGGCCGGTCCTGGTCGTCCTGCCCTTCGACACGGAGGACGAGGCGCTCGAGAAGGCCAACGACATCCGCTACGGGCTCGCGAGCTCCGTCTGGACGCGGGACATCTTCAAGGCCATGAAGGCTGCTCGGACGCTCAACTTCGGGGCTGTCTGGGTGAACGACCACCTGCCGATCGCGAGCGAGATGCCCCACGGAGGTTTCAAGCAGTCGGGGTTCGGCAAGGACCTGTCGGGCTACTCGTTCGACGAGTACACGCAGGTCAAGCACGTGATGATCGAGCTCACCGGGGAGGCCGAGAAGGGCTGGCACTACACGATCTGGGGCGACCCCAGGGAGTAGCCGGGCCGGTCATCGCGCTGACACAGCTCGATGGTCGACGGCTGCGCGAGCTGAGCACGACCGACGCAACTCCGCGGCACGTCAAGGGAGCCTTGCCACAGGCCCGTTCGGGCGCGACGGCCAGCGTCGGTTCTTGATGGTCATGACCATGGGGCTGGCCAATGGTGGTCGCCACCCTTCGTCGGCCACCCTCGACGCCGTGGATTCGTGCGGTCCGGGAAAGCACCATTCCTACCGCATTGACACAAATACCTCGATGCAGACCATCAACATGCGACAATACGTCAGTATGGTTCGAGCTCACGACAAGACCGCCGAGGGGTTCCGCGTCGGCCGCGCGGCCGAGATTCTCGGCGTGTCCGTCGAAACCCTGCGTCGGTGGGAGACGGAAGGCCGCCTCAGGATGGAACGCTCGGCCGGCGGCCAGCGCCTCGTCACGATTGGGGAAGTGTCGCGATTGCTCGACGAACGACGGCAGGTATCGACTGACCGCCCGATCATCGCCCAGTCGGCGCGCAACCGGTTCCCCGGCATCGTCAGCCGTGTCGAGCGCGACGGCGTCGCGGCGGTGGTTGAGGTGATGGCCGGCCCCCATCGGATCGTGAGCCTGATGACGGCCGAGGCGGTCCTGGAGCTCGGCCTCGAGGTCGGCGACGAAGCCGTTGCCGTCGTCAAGGCGACGAACGTGATCATCGAGATCCCGTCAGCAAAGGAGTCGCGCGGGTGAGATCCCGCGTCGCGGTACCGATCGCCGCCCTTGCCCTGGTCCTTGCCGCATGCTCGAGCGGCGCCACGCCGGTCGCGGCGCCAGCCAGTCTCACGGTCTACGCCGCGGCGTCGCTCTAGGCGGCCCTCGCGAAAGCCACGAGCGCCTACGAGGCCGCGAACCCGGGCACCACGCTCTCGATCTCGACTGACTCGTCCGCGGCCCTCGAGACCCAGATCGAGCAGGGCGCTCCGGCAGACCTCCTCCTGTCCGCCGACATGGCCAACCCGCAGAAGCTGGTCGACAAGGGCCTCGCCGCTGGCGGCATCACGAAGTTCGCCGGCAACCTCCTCACCGTCATCGTCCCGCTGGCGAACCCGGCCGGGATCCAGACCCCGGCGGACCTCGCCAAGCCCGGGATCAAGGTGATCGCGGCGGGCGACACGGTCCCGATCACGAAGTACGCGACCCAGCTCGTGGCGAACCTGGCCAGGCAGCCCGGGTACCCGGCCGACTTCGTCGCCAAGTACTCCGCGAACACCGTGTCGAAGGAGGACAACGTCGCCGCGGTCGTGGCGAAGATCGAGCTTGGTGAAGGGGACGCCGGCATCGTCTACGCGACCGATGCGAAGACCTCGATCAAGGTCATGACGATCCCCGTGCCCGACGCGGCGAACGTCCCGGCCACCTACGGG
>VFSW01014368.1_pt1 | contig 10945 bp, 10 predicted proteins | sample 5358111 | NCBI WGS metagenome assembly VFSW01 (sample SAMN11554181, study PRJNA540505) | mine drainage metagenome | isolation source: sediment from site ElyBrook_90M | place: USA: Ely Copper Mine, Vershire, VT | collected 2017
TCCTGTATCAAATGTATTACCAGCAATTCCAGCAAATCCTTCAGCCGGTCAGTCACAATTTCGTTCATTGCGTGCCTATGGGATGCCTTCCGGGCCGCTTTCGGTTCCGCCAGTGCCTTTGCAGCCTGTCGATTCACCTGCTTTGTCCCAGGAACCGTTGCTGGATATGGGATCGAGCCTGGGCTATGGGCAGGGCATGGAGTATCAGTATTTTAACGCTCCTCAGCCGTCGCAGCCCCTGCCAGTCGTGCGCCAGACGCGCCTGCAACAACTGCGGGCGGAGCGTATGCATCGCCAGCAGGGCGGGCAGCGCGATTTGACGAATACCATGCAGAGCGGTCAGGGCCAGGAGGCAGGGGGGAAGCCGGCTTCGTTATTTTCTCAACTCTTCAGCCCGCCGTCCTCTGGTTTACCACCCTTGCTTGCGTCCACCCCGCCGCCGCTGTCAGTTCCGCCACCGGTCGCGCCCGCGCCACCGTCCGCGCCGTTGTCTTTCTGGGAAATTGCTCAGCCGGAGACTCCGCCCGTGGAGAGCATGAACATTGAAGATATACCCACGGCTGCCTTCGCTCCGCGTGGTCCCGCTGGCTTTCTTTCCCTGCCGAGCAAACGCCTGCCCGCGGTATCAATGGATGTCAGTGACATGGCAACCCTTTCGCCGATGCAGCAGCAGGATACCGGTTCGCGGCAGAAAGTGGTCATGGCGCGGGCAACCATGATTCTGACCGGTTCTTTTGTTGTCGGGCGCGTTTTAGGGCTGTTGCGTACCTCTCTCTTTGCCTATATTTTTGGTACCACGATGACCTCGGACGCGTATTTACAGGCGTTTCTGATTCCCGATCTGATTTTTAATGTCGTGGCCGGTGGGGCGCTCAGTTCCGCGTTTATCCCGGTTTTTACCCATTATATGATCGGCGAAAAGAACGAGAAAACGGCCTGGCGCGTTGCCAGTTCTGCGCTCAACCTGGCGCTGGCCATTATGTGCGTTCTGGCTTTGCTGGCGATTATCCTGGCTCCCTGGCTGGTTCCCCTGTACAATCCCGGTGTGTCCGCGCCGGAAATGAGCCTGATCGTTACATTGACGCGCATCATGCTTTTGCAGTCCATCATTATGGGCGGGGGCGTGATTGTCAATTCGGTTCTCTATGCGCGCCAGAATTTTATGCTGCCCGCGATTGGGACCGTATTGTATAACGTGGGTCTGATAATCGGCCTGCTGCCCGGCTTCTTTCTCACTTTCCTGGGACGTTCGGATGGCTTCACCACCTTTGCGGTATACGCTGCGACGGTGGGAGTAATCCTGGGTGCTCTGCTCCAGGTTGGCATCCAGATCCCCGGCATCCTCAAAGAGAAGATGCAGTATACCCCCTCGTTTGACTGGAAGCATCCCGGCGTTATCCAGATTGGCCGTCAGATGCTGCCCCGCGTGTTGAACGCCGGGATGCTCTACTTCTCAACCTTTGTCGATCGTGGTTTGATCCTGTTGCTTGCGGTCAGTCCGCTGGTGGATCAGCAGGGTCTGATTACCCAGTATTACCAGGCCTTGCAACTGGTGCTGTTGCCGCTGGGTATTTTCGGGATGGCGGTTTCGACGGCTGCTTTTCCCACGATGGCCGAGAACGTGACGCTGGGTCGCCTTGATCGTGTGCGCGCGATTATTGAGGATACCCTGCGCAGTATTCTCTTTCTCTCGATCCCTTCCAGCGTGGGATTGATCGTGCTGAATTTGCCGATCATTCAGGTTTTGCTGCAACATGGCGCTTTTGGCCTGAGCAGCGCTACCTCGACCGCTGTGCCGCTGGCCTTTTTCGCGGTAGGTCTGGCGGGTCTGGCCTGCGTGGAGATTTTGACGCGCTCATTTTACGCCTTCCGCGATAGCAAGACGCCGGTAATTGTCAGTGTCGCGCAATTTGTCCTCAAAATTCTGCTCAGTTTAATTCTGCTCCAGATTATTCGCGTTGCTCAATGGGGGCCGACGTGGGGACTTGGGAGCCTGGCTCTGTCTACTTCGGTGGCTGGTTTACTGGAAGCGGCGGTGCTGCTCTATCTGCTGCAAAAAAAGATCGGAATGTTGCGTCTGCGCAAACTGACCGCGTTTGCCGCGCGCGTATTGCTGTCCTCGCTGGCTATGGGCCTGATTCTGCTGATGCTGCGTTTCCTGCTGGATCTATTCCTCAATACCACAATCTCCCAGAGTCTTGGCTTTCTGGGAACCATTCTGGCCGTCTTCAAACTGGCGGTTGAACTGGCTGCTGGACTGCTGGTCTATATCTGGGCCACGCGTCAGTTTGGGATTGAGGACTTCTGGAAGCAGGGGCCGGTGCGCCGCGTGCTGGAACGTCTCAAGCTGTCGTGGATTTAGATGCGGGTTGCTGTTTGCCTGATTTCGCTGTGCTACAATCTGTAGAGAAAAGAATCTGTAGAGGCGATATGATGTACTCGCGATGAGGAATACGATATGGCAACGCAAATAGCACCCGAAAAAACGACTGCTGAGCAGCAACGCGTACCCTTTGTGAGTGGTGGTTCTGCTCTGCTTGGACATTTATCTGAATTTACCAGAGATCGCCTGGGTCTTTTGCTGCGTATGACTGAGGCCGGTGATGTGGTCGGGTTGCGCTTTGGACCTTTTCCCCTGGTGATGTTCAATCGACCGGAGCATGTTCAGAGTATTCTCGTGGAGCATGCCTACGACTTTGATAAAGGTGCCGCCATCCACAATGTTTTTCGTCCCACCGTTGGGGATGGCATTTTCAGCAGCGAGGGTGATTTTCATCGTCGCCAGCGCAAGTTGATGGCTCCCCCGTTTCAGCCGCGCCATATCGCCAGTTATGCCGGGATTATGGGGCACTATGGCGAACAGATTCAGCAAACCTGGTCTGATGGGAGCGTGGTGGATATTAACCAGCAGATGACCAATCTGACCATGAGCATTATCTGGAAAACCCTGTTTGATGCAGATGTTTTCACCGAAACAGACGAACTGGGCGCGGCTATGAGCGTCACCCTGGAATACGCTTCGTACCGCCTCTCGCAACTTCTGATGCCTCCCTATAGCTGGCCTTTGCCGCGCAACCGGCGCATGCGTAAAGCCGGGCAGGTTTTGCGCGCGTATATTCAGCATATTATCGACGAACGCCGTACCACGCCTTCTGAACGCAACGATTTTCTCTCCATTCTGTTACAGGCCAGGGACGAGGATGGGCAGCCAATGAGCGATGAACAATTGATGGCTGAATGCCTGACGCTCTTTGGGGCCGGACATGAGACTACCGCGACCGCGTTGACCTGGTGCTGGTATTTGCTGACTCAGCATCCTGAAATCTATCAACGCGTTCAGGAAGAGGTTGATCGCGTCTTGCAGGGCCGCACGCCCACATACGCGGATCTCGCGCAATTGCCCTATTGTTTGCAAGTTCTGAAAGAGGCGCTGCGCCTCTATCCACCAGCGTATGCTATTTCCCGGCGTGCCCTGTGTGATATGGACATTGCGGGCTACCATATCGTCAAAAATCAGGTCGTTTTGCTCGCGCCATACACGTTGCACCGCCGCCCGGATTTTTTCCCGGAGCCGGAGAAATTTGATCCTGAGCGCTTTACCATCGATCGTGAGAAGCAACTTCCTCGCCACGCGTACCTGCCTTTTGGCGCTGGTCCCCGTGTATGTATCGGCAACCATTTTTCGATGATGGAAGGGCATCTGCTGCTGGCGGCCATTGCTCAGCGCGTGAACTTCACGCTGGTACCGGGTCAGGAACTGGTGGTTGATCCGACGCATCATCTGACTTTGCGACCATCCGGGCCGGTGAAATTGAGAGTGGAGAGACGGGTCAGATAGGCGAATCTGCCGTGTAAAAGCGTGTGCGCGTCGTATGGAAAGGGGCCTGAAGTATTGGTCGATCAAGCGAAACGCGGTTTTCGTGGGAGCGATCAGCCCGATCCGCAGATTGTTCAGCGCTGTGTGCGCTGTGGTCTCTGCCTGCCGCACTGTCCAACGTACCTGGAGACTCTGCGCGAAACCTCTTCGCCGCGTGGACGTATTCACCTGATCGAAGCGGTAGGGCGCGGTCAGCTTGCTGTGACCGATCCCGGTTTTGTCAGGCAGATGTATCAATGCCTGGATTGCCGTGCCTGTGAAGCTGCCTGTCCGTCAGGCGTTGAATACGGAAAGCTCGTGGAGTCCGCGCGCACCCAGATTGAACGCGCTCAGCCGGGAACGCCTCTCAAACGTGGTGTACGCTGGCTGGTGCTGACAAAACTGTTTGGGAATATGCGCGTCTTTCGCCTGTTCAGCCGTCTGCTCTATGTCTATCAGCATTCCGGTTTACGATGGCTGGCGCGCCACCTGGGTATCCTGCGTGTATTGCGTCTGGCAGAAATGGAGAGCCTGTTACCTGAGTTGCCCGCGACCTTTCTGGTACCCTCGGATCAGCATTACGAGCCATCGCCAGCGCGTGTGCAACAGTCCGGGCAGCAGGCGCAAGAGGTGGCAGTATTTGCTGGCTGCATTATGAGTACCGCGTTTGCTGAAACCGGGCGGGCAACCTTGCGCGTGTTGCTTGCTCACGGCTGTTCGGTGGGACTGCCAGGCGGGCAGGGGTGTTGTGGCGCGTTGACGATCCATGCAGGTGATCTGGATGGGGCGCGTGTTATGGCCCGGCGCAATATAGAAGCGTTTGAGCGTTCCGGGCTGGCGTATATCATTGTCAACGCCGCCGGTTGTGGATCAGCGCTCAAAGAATACGCGCACCTGCTGAGGGAAGATCCGGCGTATGCTGAACGCGCCGCGCAATTCAGCGCCCGCGTGCGTGACATCAGCGAGTTTCTGAGCGAATTGTCGCCGCCGCCAGTCGCAGGCACATTCCCCCTGCGCGTCACCTACCAGGAGCCATGCCACCTGGCACATGCTCAGCGTATCACCCAGGCACCCCGTCAGTTGCTCAGGCGGATTCCGGGCCTGGAACTGGTTGAAATGAACGAATCCGCCCTCTGCTGCGGGAGCGCAGGTATCTACAATGTTGCGCAACCGGCCATGTCGCGCCGTCTGCGTAAACGTAAAATAGAGCAGACCTGCGCGACGCGGGCCAGTATCGTCATCACCGCCAATCCTGGCTGTCAGTTGCAGTTGCAGAGTGGCCTGAAAGGGACGCGGACAGACATGCGTGTGTTGCACCTGGTGGACCTGCTGGATAGCGTGTATCGCGAGGATGGATCACCCGATTAGCCCGCCCGTAACCAGCCGAGGATAGCCTGTGCATTGTGCTCGTGTGCCCAGTTATAATACACGCGATCGATCTCCCCCGTGAGATGTGCGACAACTTCCGCGAATGGATAGCCGCTGTCTTCTGCGATATGTTCGTCATCGGTATCTCTGGACTCGAACAGGGGAAGATGCTCTTTTATCCTGCGGGTGAGTTCATTGAGATAGGTCAGGTTTGCGCGAATCAGGTCCGGGCTGCTGGAATTTCCATGTGAGCAGAGAACTGTTTGAGCATTGAGCGCCTCCAGGCGCGCGAGCGTGGCAAACATCAGCGGAACGCAGGCGCGATCAGCGATACCGGGAAGCGGGCTTTCCACCGCGTCGAAGGCCAGGAGCAGGGAGATAGTGGGTAGCCAGGCGACAATGTGATCCGTTTCGTGTCCGGGCGCGTAGAGTAATTCGATGGGTAGATCAGCATCGGAAATGGTCAGGTGTTCGCTGAACGTGAGCAGGGGCGGTGTCAGCGTCACCTCCTGGAAGAGAGTCGTTTTTGTCTTATAGTCATTTAACTCGAAGCGAGCTGTGGGTGAGAGCAGGCGTTGTCGGCATAGATCGTGAGCCAGGATGGGTGCGTGGGGGAGATGGTCGGCGAAATAGCCATTGCCCCACGCGTGATCCCAGTCCGCGTGACTATTGACGCACAGTATCTGTCGGTCGCCGATTTCAGGTTCGACCAGGGCCATCACCTGAACCATATCGGCGGGACAGAGCAGAGTATCCAGGAAAACCACTGTGGACTTACCCAGCACGACGTAGGCATCCACCTCCATGCCCTCGAAATCCTCCAGACCGTGCAGCGTGCGCCGGAACACGCGTACTCGCGGATTGGGACTCAGATGGAATATTTCGCGTATATCCTGTGACATATGCAGCACCCTCACATTTTGTTACTTCCAGCCATCAATGGTGCATTCCGATAAACGCAACCAGAAAATACAGGCCATAGAGGAAGAGACAGATAAAAATAATAGCGCCAAGACAGGTCAGGTTCCAGGCGCGGCGACTGTTCAATGCCTGGCGCAACTGCTCGGCCATATCGGGCGGATCGAGCTGGATATCCGGGCAGATACGCGTGAGATGGGGCAGTAGCGCGCGGAATTCGCGGGCATTGGTCATACCCTCAACCAGGATCGTCGTTGAGCCATCAACAAGGTCAGCGATCAGCACCAGGCGAGAAGGATTGGGATCGCCGGGTGTCAGAGTCAGGCGTTCAATGGTTTCCAGGGGAAGGCGAACTTCCTTGCCCTCTTCCCGACTGGTGACAACCAGTTCGCGCGTATATAACTGTATTTCCTTTCCCATGCCGTAGCGTACAACACTGATGGGGAAGAGATCAGGGGTATTCTGTGTACTCATCATTTTCTCTATTGTTTCATCGTAGGGCATCAGTGCCCTGTTTTTTCACTGATTGTATCTTATCATAGCCGGTTCGTCGAGAGTGTAAAACCCTGCCAGCGAGGGGCCGACAGGCATGGTCTCTGGCCGGGAGAGTGCCGATGTAGAGTGACTTTTGCCGATATACAGTGAATAACTTGACAGTGCCGATCTATTCATTTACAATCCAGACAGAACAGTGGTGTCTTAAAAGCAGGAGCCTGGTATAACTTTATGGCCCGTGTCGGTCTCCTTGAAGATAACATGCGTATTGCGAAACTTTGTGTCACTATGTTGCATTATGTTGGACACGACGTAATGCTCTATATGGATGCTCAGGAATGTTTGCAAGCTCTTTCCCTCTCTGATCTTCTGAAATTGCCATCTCCTCCGGGAAAGGGAGCGGGTGAATCTGGTCCTTTGCCGATCGATGTCTTGATTCTGGATCTCCATCTGCCCGCGATACCCGGTATGGATGTTTTGCGGTGTTTGCGCAATCATCCGCGTACCAGCGATCTTCCCCTGATTTTTTGCACTGCCGCGCCGCTCGCGGAAGTCAATCTGGCGCTGCACATCGCGCCCGATGCCATTCTGGTCGAAAAGCCATTTAAACTTCAGACGCTGATCGCGGCTATTGATGGTTCTCTGGCTTCAAAAAGTCACCCTCTGTAGGTTTTGCTCCGCGATACAAAACGGCAGGATAGGCCTGGCCTGTGTCTTGCCGGGTCTATCCTGTGCGAGTTCGGGTTAGATGCGGTCGAGCGAGGTAATTTTCCAGGTAGCATCTTCCTGTTTCATATTGAGTTGCGCGTGGTAGGGTCCGAGGTGGCTGCGCATGACAGTCATTGTCACCATCGGAGAAGGTGGGAAGATGCCTATGGAGTAGCTGACAACCGGCCCTTCATTGCTGTCCATCTGTTGAGCCAGTTGGAGAAAGCTGCTCTGTGTAATGACTTTGCCGTTCATATCAGTGGCTGTGGGGTCCAGAAACGTGTAAGCCTCGGTGTATTTTTTTGCTTCGACATCGTTGTAGTACGCGGTGATGACGGCGGTGATCTGGGCTGTCATCGCCCCACCCGCGCTGGTCGGCGTCGGCGTCGCGGTCGCGGGAGTGGTGGGTGTGGCAGTTGTGGTAGCTGTGCTGCCGGGAGTGGGTGTAGATGTGCCGGTACCGGTGGTACCAATATTTATATCACAGGCCTGGAGTCCCACCAGCAACACCAGGCTGAGGATACAGAGCGCGAATAGACGTTTCACCGAAAATGTTCCTCCTGCTTTGCCATAATATATAGATACGAATTATATCATATGTCGGATGATAGGACGATGATAGCAAAACGGCATCTGGTTCTCTGGCAAAAGAGATGACTGATGTGCTACAATAGTGGCTAATCGCAAAGGAGTGGTAGCCTCGCACGCGCAATCCTGATGATGGACTTCTTTTTTGTTGGGAGAAGGTGTTCCATAGAAAAAGCTGTGTGAAAATATGAGTAGAGAAGAACAGGATGCGCAGGCACTTGATGCTTATTCTCGTTCAGTGACCACGGCGGCGGAGCGTGTGGGTCCGGCTGTGGTTCGTATAGATATCGAGCGCGAGGGTGGTCGTTACCGTGCTTACGGCTATGGCCGTTCCGAATCTGGTCTGGGTTCGGGCTTCATCTTTTCCTCTGATGGCCAGATTCTCACCAATGCCCATGTCGTTACTCAGGCTCGTCGTATTCGCGTCACCCTGGCGGATGAGCGGAGTTTTGACGCGGGCCTTGTCGGGTCCGATCCCGATGTCGATGTAGCGGTCATACGGATTGGCGCGGACCATCTGCCGGTGGCGGAAATGCATCGCGCGCCCCTCAAAGTGGGACAACTGGTGATCGCCGTCGGTAATCCCTATGGTTTAAACTGGACCGTCACAGCGGGCGTGGTCAGCGCGTTGAATCGCACACTCGACGCTCCCGGTATCCGTAAAATGAGCGGTCTGATCCAGACTGACACCTCCATTAACCCTGGTAACTCCGGTGGTCCGCTGGTCGATAGTCAGGGGCGCGTGATTGGCATTACGACTGCCATGATGCCAATGGCTCAGTGGCTTGGTTTTTCCATTCCTCTGGATACCGTCACTCTGGCCGTAGCGCGTATGGACCAGCGCGGGAACGCAACGAGTACGGGCGTTTCGCTCGGCGTGGGTGGTATGCGTGTCCAGCTCGACGAGAAGCTGCGCCAGGCGGTGCAACTGGAGCAACGCTATGGGATGGAGATCCTGGAGATCAGGCCGGGTGGTCCCGCCGACCGCGCCGAACTCAAGCGCATGGATGTCATTATTGGCGCGGCTGGTGAACGCGTCAGCGAACCACGCGATTTGCAGGGTATCATCCGTCGGCATACAGCGGGTCAGCAGGTTATCATCAACTTCTTGCGTGGCGGAAAAGTACGCAAAGTGACAGCCACATTATAGCGAAAAACAATCCTTACCAGCCTTCCAGAAAGTCCCTGACCGGAAAATTTCATCTTTTATCGTCAGTTCCGTCTGTATTAATGGAACGAATTGAAACGCTATGAAACAAATACTGGATTTTTCTGGTAAGGAGACAATGATGGCAATGCTGACTTTTTTGTTGACGCTAGCGGTACTGAGTGTAGCCATTTATAAAGGATATCGTTTCAGCATGTCTTTGTATGCCCGTGGAGCGATGGGAATGCCTGAGCAGCAGTTGCCGCGTTTTGGAGAAGACGTACAGCCAGTTCAGCAGAAACAGGGTACGTCGTTGATGTTGATCCAGGATTATGCGATGCGTTACGCGCGCGTGGGCCTTTTTCTGCTCGCCGGTCTGGTCTTGCTTATTGTTATTGTTCTGGCAACTCTAATGTTCTCAGTGTTTTAGGGGTAGAAAAAGCAGAGAGATACGTGTCAGCAACGCGATCCACAGAGAAGCTACTTTCTCTGTGGATCGTTTTGTATGTACTGGATGCCCGGTAAAGGCCAGTTGCGGTGGGCGGAACAGGCCACATATAATACAGGGCAGATACCCCGGCAGATGAACGGGCCGGAACAAAAAAATCAACGGAGATAACTTTATGAGCCGCCGCAAATCGATTACCATGACCGACGAAGAGATCCAGGCATTTTTGCAAGAGGAGCGGACATTGCAGGTGGCAACCATCGATCACGATGGCTACCCTCACCTGATTGCCATGTGGTATGTTCTCGTAGAGGGCCAGCTTGCCTTCTGGACCTATGGCCGGTCCCAGAAAGCGCTCAATCTCAGGCGTGATCCACGTCTGACGTGCCTGGCGGAAACCGGCGAGCGTTACGAAGAGCTGCGAGGCGTGCAGATCAAGGGGCAGGCAACGATTTACGATGACTTTGCAACCGTCCAGCACTTTGGAGAACTGATCTGGGAACGCTACACGGGTCCACTGAACGAGAACACGCGTCCGATGGTCATGGCCCAGGCTGCCAAGCGTATCGCCGTCGTCGTGCGGCCCGTCGAGATCGTTTCGTGGGACCACCGTAAACTGGGTGGCGGCTATTAGTCGGGATGTACAGGCGATGCAGGAGAAAGGCGTCTCTTTGTAGAACGAGGTAATATGATGAATGACGAAGCATCTTCCCTTCACGATCAGATGGCCCTGCTCAAAGCGCGTGTCTTTGAGCTTGTGAGGGAATGCCCGACAGGTCGTGTCACAACCTATGGTTGGGTGGCAAAGGCAGTGGGTTTCCCTCGTGGTGCGCGTATGATTGGCTGGATTATGAACGAAGTCAGCCCAGGGGTGCCTGCTCAACGCGTGATTAACAGCAAAGGTGAGTTGAGCGGGAGCCGGGCCTTTGGTTCGCCAGACCGCATGCGCCTCCTGCTGGAGTCCGAAGGCATCGTCTTTACGGCAGACGGCAAAGTTGACCTCAAGCGCTACGGCTGGAATCCCATGATCGACCTCAACGAGAGTCAGCGCGCCGAAATATTCAGCCGCGTCGATGGCTCAATGGAATTCCCCAGCCCGCGTTTACTCGGCCTGATGCAGCATGATCCCGCCTCGCCCTTCAAAGCGACCGGGCAGAGCTAAACAGGGTAATCAATACTCTCTGGATGCGTCGAGGTTCTCGCGCCACAACTGTTCGAGCGTTTTCAGATCATCCATAAACGCTACCTGGCTCTGGTCGGGCTTCTGTTCGAGTTCCTCGCGTATTTCGAGGGTGAACGCCTGCGCGCCGAGTTCCTGCCAGTCTTTCTGGAGTCGGGGATGGAGAGTTGAGCCTGTCATCACTGCGAACTGGAAATGATTTTGCACGCTTTGCAGGTTAGCGGCATGGCCGAGAAG
>VFSW01014371.1_pt1 | contig 10944 bp, 10 predicted proteins | sample 5358111 | NCBI WGS metagenome assembly VFSW01 (sample SAMN11554181, study PRJNA540505) | mine drainage metagenome | isolation source: sediment from site ElyBrook_90M | place: USA: Ely Copper Mine, Vershire, VT | collected 2017
GGACCTCCTTGAACTTGAACTCCCGGCCCGATGCCGCCGACACGAAGATCAGGGCGGTCAGGGCCGGGATGAACCCCGCCAGCTCCATCAGGACACCGAAGATCACCATGGAGAGGGGCAGGACGATCAGGGCCCGGGTCGACCAGTTTCCTTTGATCTTCTCATTGCTGCGCAGCCCCCTGACCATGACATAGATGCCGAAGAGGATCAGAATCCAACCCAAGACGCGCGGGAAGTATCCGGGCCCCATGCGCAGCGTGGTGCCGAACGGGTAACTCCGGGCGATGAACACCGCCGTGGCGCCAATCCCGGCGAACATCAGTCCGGCCCAGAAATCCTTGTTGCCGCGAAACACCAATTTCATCGATCACTCCTTGATATTCTCTATTTTGGATCAACTCTATCTATTAACTGTTTTCCTGCGGTATTGAGGGCTTCAGTTCATTCCAGGACAACGTGAACGCGCGACTCTCAGTGTTATCAGCGGGTTTCGATGCATAATTATTCTTTCTTATTAGACTTGTCGGCCTTATCGGCACGCATTGCATACCAAATCCACACGCCGATACCGACAATCATCAACACCATGATAATGATACCAAGCCACGGACCTTCCATCATTTCTCTTCACCCCCTTTCTTTTTTTGCATGATAGGATGATCTTGTTGCATTCACCCTTGGTATTATGGAGATCTCCACGATCTCAACCTCATTGGTGCGGACATTTCAGGGCATGGACCGAGGTTCCAGACCACCTTCGGAAAATGCGTGTCCGGCAACGAAAGAAGGAGTCGCACTACCTCTGTTTCCGGCTAAGCAAAGCTTTCAAGCGTATTTCGGGGATAAGAACGATGAGTCGTTTTTCAGGACCGGACGGGAGGTGCCCTCAAACCACTGGGCAGCATATGCAGGAAAGACACTTCAACTGATGAAGTCTGATCGACGGAGTAGAAGAAAAGAACCGGTTCCATTTCGAATGCGGCACCGGTTGTTATACCCGTCGTGACGTTGTTGTCCAGAGAACTGTAAGGGCAGGGGAGTAGGTGAACCTCATCACGGAGATCCAGGATGTCCATTGTGAAGGCAGAAAAGGTAATTAAAAGGATAACCCAAAAAATCGTTTTCCTTTTCTGGAGTGAAGAAAAAGCACCCATAATTGACCCTTCAAGCATAATTGACACGAACGATAAGGATAATAAACTATCTTGTCAAGAAAAATCATCAACAGAAAATCATTAACGATGGAATTGCGTTAGCCCATCAAGCCCTGTTTATAATTCGAACAGTCATATTTTATGATGTTCCTGGAGGGCTGCAGATTTCAGATCGGACTTAATAATTCTTGACATTACGGTTAATTCTGTTTAGGTCTTTTATCCAGTGGGATGAGGGTCAGTCATGATTGCTTCTGCTTCGTTTAATAAAAGGAAATCACTGTTTCTCGTTATCCTTTTTGTTTCTTTTTCTGCCTTCACGACGGACATCCTGGATCTGCGCGAAGAACTTTACATCCTCTCCTGCCCTTACAGTTCGCTGGACAATAACGTCTCGACCGGTTTAATAAGCAACCATTCCTTCAAACTGGAGCAGATATTCACAGTGCCCTTCGTACAGCGGAAGGCAGCAGTTAAAATCTCATTTTTGCATCTCCTGCCCTACACTTTTAGAGCGCCTCCCGCCTATTCTTAGGACGACTATTTTTCTCGAGGATACACGTCCGTCATCGTGGCAGCCTATCCCAATTTTCCGAATTAGGCATTCAAATAGGTTCAAGACACAAATAGGTTGAAGACGTTGGAAAAGCTGGGTGGGCGCGTTACCTTAGTCGTTGCTGTTGCGCGCTACACCTTTGACTTGGCGCAACGCCCCATAACTGGCGCCGCCGACTCATGGCGGAAGCATGTTGAAGAAATAAAGAAGTTGAAGCGGAGAAGGAGAATCGTTATGTTTGGAAGTATCGGGATGCCGGAGTTGATGGTCATTCTGGTCATTGCCATGATTATTTTTGGACCCGGGAAACTGCCGGAGCTGGGCAGTATGATCGGCAAGGCGCTCAGAGACTTCAGAAAAGCGGTGGATGCGCCGGAAAAAAAAGTGGGAACGCCAGGCTCCGGCAAAAGCGAGGGTAAAAAAGAATGAATGCAGCACAGGGCCGCACCTGATGAACAACCGGTATATATTGAAAGCTCTTTTTCTTTTTGCATTCGTTGTCTTGGGGATCTATCTTTTCATCCACTTCGAGCTGCACTTCTTCTTTACCGATCGTTCCAGGGCGATTCACTTTATCCAGAGCTTTCATCCTTTTGGTGAAGCGGCTTTCATTGTGCTGCAGATCCTGCAAGTCATCGCCGCTCCGATTCCCGGGGAAGCGACGGGGTTCATCGGAGGCTTTATCTACGGTCCCATCATGGGGACGATTTACTCCACCATCGGCCTCACCGTCGGTTCCTGGATCGCCTTTGTACTGGCCCGCATTTTCGGGATGCCTCTCGTCGAAAAGGTGGTCAAGCCCGAAGTCATCAGGAAATATGACCACTTCTTGGAGCACCAGGGGGCCTTTGTCTCTTTTCTACTCTTTCTGATCCCGGGGTTCCCAAAGGACTATCTCTGCTACATCATGGGGGTTAGCTATATGCCGACCCAGAAGTTCATCATCATCTCCACTGTCGGTCGGTTGCTCGGAACGATATTGCTTTCCGTATCCGGGAGCTGCGCTCGAACCGATAAGTACATTGTGCTGCTTGGGATCACGCTGGTGAGCGGCATTTTCGTTATCAGCGCCTTAATCTATCGGGACGGGTTGCTGGAAATGCTGAAGAAAAATAAAAAAACGGATACCTTGAATACCGCCGGAATGTTTTGAATGACAGTGAATTTCCTTTTCTGGGGGTTGGGAAGCATAGGAGAATCGTTCTTATCCGGGATAAATAAAAGGCAGGCGGTAGTACTGCTACGGGATCTCGAGGACGGCGGCGAGCGAGACGCCGCCCCCACCGCAGAGCGTGGCCATCCCAAGGGTCTTTCTCCGTTTCATCATCGCATGGATGAGGGTGACCATGATCCGGCATCCGGTAGAGCCAACCGGATGGCCGAGGCCCACCCCGGAGCCGTTGACGTTGACACGATCCCGGTCGAGTCCGAGCTCGCGCTCGCAGCCGAGATACTGGGCAGCAAAGGCTTCGTTCACTTCGATCAGTTCGAAATCGGCGAGCGTGAAACCCGTCCTGGTCAGGAGGTTACGGACGGCAGGGACCGGGCTCAGCCCCATGACTGAGGGATGGCAGCCGCCGCGCCCCACCGCCTTGATCAGGGCGATGGGTGCAAGCCGGAGTTCATTCGCCTTTTCGGCGGACATGATGAGCATGGCGCTCGCCCCGTCATTGATGCCGGAAGAGTTCCCCGCCGTGACCTTCCCTCCCTTCGGGATAAAGGCGGCCGGGAGCGCGGCAAGATCGGCCATAGTGAGTCCCGGCCGGAAGTGCTCGTCCTTTTCGAAGACGACAGGCGGCTTTCCCCGTTTCTGAGGGATCTCCACCGGGACGATCTCTTCCCGGAAGTCGCCATCGCAGGTCGCACGCTCGACGTTGTTGTGGCTGCGGAGCGCCACTGCGTCGATTTCCTCCCGCGAGAGGTCGTACATCTGGGCGATGAGTTCGGCCGTGACCCCCATGATGTAGGGCTTCCCACGGAAGAGCTCCACGACGCCCCCCTCCTTGACCGGTCCCTTTTCCAGACCGGGCAGGAGGTGCGAGCCCGCGTGGAGGCCGTGGGCGATGTCATCCACGAAGACCTGATCCTGAAAACGGCATCCCCAGCGGGCGGCGGGAACGGAGTAGGCGACCCCCGACATGTGCTCCATACCGCCCGCGAGGATGATCTCCGCCATGCCGGCCTGGATCATCGCCATGCCCGAGACGACCGCTTCCATTCCGGAAATGCAGACCCGATTGACCGTGACGGCCGTGACGGTCTCTGGAATCCCCGCCATCAGGGCGGCGACGCGCGTGACGTTGAGGGCGTCCGCCGGCTCCATGCAGCAGCCGAAACGGACGTCGTCGATGAGCCGGGGATCGATCCCGGCCCGTCTCACCGCCTCACGCATCACAATACTCCCGAGTGCGGCGCAGTTCAGATCGCGAAGCGAGCCGCCGAAGGTTCCGATGGCGGTCCGGCAGGCAGATACGATAACACACTCTTTCATGGGGTTTCCTCACTGATCGACCCGAATTATTCGGAATGCAGTTTTGGGCGGTGCGAGTGTAGCGGGGAGGCGATAGCGTGTCAAGAAAATTTGACCGCGCGCGACACTCCCCGTGGATAATTGCACAATACAAAAAGGGATCGACCGCGGAACGGTTAATCCCTTTTTGTAGCGGGTTTGCTTTATACCTAAAGCACGACTACAGAGCTTGCCTGGGGTCCCTTTTCGCCCGTCTCTTCGGCGAAACGGACCTCCATACCGACCTCCAACTTATTGAACTTCTTGTTTACCACGCTGTTTTCGTGAAAATAGACATCATAGCCTTCCGGAGACGTGAGGAAGCCGTACCCCTTATCGGGGAAAAGTGCCGTAATCCTTACGCGGGGAGATTCTTCATGAATCTTCACCTCACCGCGCTGTTCTCTTGCGAACTCCTCGAGCTTCCTCCGAGCGGCATGGAAAGAGTCGCGCATCGCCACATAGAGATCCTTGTTTACTTCCCTTTTTGTTATCAGTTCCGCTCCGGGAACGGTCATGATGATGCGTACGCTGTACATCTTACCTTCATGGGGATGTCGTTTCGGCTCTTCCACGACGACTTTGCAGCGCATGATCCGGTCGTATACATTATCAAGCTTTGCCACCCTCTGGGTTATTTCTTCTCTCATGGCGTCGCTGAGCTCACTGTCGCGGGCCGTGATCTGTAGCGGAATTATCATTTGCTGCCCCCCTCTCAATTCGCTGTGTTAAAAATGGCCGGTATCTCCTGGTCAATGGACCGGGAAAGGCACGCCTCTTCATTGACCCGGTCGATGGGGCTTACGCATGGATATATTCCGATGCCGCCCCCCGTTCTTTGGGAAGGATCATCACATGGCCGGTTTTCATCAATTCCCTGTTCTGTAAAATCACCGGGTCAATGACCTCGCCACAGATCACGCATTTTAATCCCGTAAACTGCTCATTGGGGCCAAAAAAACTTTCATGGACCATGTTGCCGCCGCAACGGGAACATCTTGAATAAGGCGATTTTTCCATTTGCTTTCCTCCCTGCAGGTCTTGAGTAAAGGAACGTGTCACATCATTTCGGCCCTTCGAAAAGGTTCATCGGGCTCCTGGGTTTTGTTGTAAAAAAAATAAAGGAATGAATCTTGAAAATCAATGCGGGTAAAGTAGAGGCCGATTGGTAGGCAATTACTATGATCGTATCCCTGGAGGTATGATACGCTCAAAAGGTTCGTCGTCCAACCACGTGAATTTTGGTGATGTAATCGATAATGCCCTGAAAGCCGCAAAGGAAGCACTGACCGTAGCGGCAAGCAAGTGAGTTAAAGATATGCCTCCGTCAATGATCTCGTATGACCTTTAGGAAAAATGTCCCGGCCCGGAAATACTGTCACGTGATTTCTAATCGCCATGTAAGGCGCACTTGGCGGATCAATTCGGTCCGGCAAGGGCCGGCAGCCCGTCGAGCATCATGCTGACTGAGGTGCCCCCGTCGAACATCATGCCGTTAGTGGTAGCATTGATCTGAAATCCCACAACATTCCTGTCCGACGAGTAGGCAATATAGGTGGCGTTGCCGATATCCTGCGAGAAGATCTCCTCCGCGAGATTCACCACCTTGGCGTGGCCGCCGACAGGTTGCACCTGGGTGGCAACTGCAATTCCATTTTCGTTATAGGCCGTCAGCGTAACGGACGCCGCGTCGGCTTCCGTGTTGACGAAGGCAATCCCGGTCCATCCGTTGTTCTTCTCGATCTTGGCGAAGACGCCCGCCTTCGCGCCGGTTACGCTCCCTCCCGCATAGGCTGCAACCTCGGTACCGTCGACGGTGCCGAAAAGCTCAAAGCCGCCGAGGGGTTGCGTGGAGTCTATCCTGAACCACGCTGTCTGAGCGGGAAGGCCGAGATCCACAACCGTGCCGATATATTTTCCCTTCCCCGCTATGGAAAGAGTTGAGGGGGGGAGAGGGTCTCCCTGGGCGCTGTAGGGCGAGACGGTTATCGTACACGCGGACTCAGATGGGTTGTAGGCCACGATACCGGTCCACCAGCCATCACCGGCCACGTGGGGGTAGTATATGGCCGAGGCGGTCTTGTCGGTGAGGAGGATTCCGTCCAGGTTGTTGCTGCCGCCGGTACTGCCAAACAGCTCCAGCCCAATAACGCCACTTGCATTGGTGATTACCGCTGACTGAATGTCTGGCTGGGATTGGTCATTGAACATACTCCTGATCGTGAAGGCCCTGTGTTCGTTCGCATTGAGTGTGATGAGCCTGCTCTGGCCGTTGTTAAAGGTAATGGTCAGTTCTTTCGTCATCGAGGTCGTGTTCACGAGGCTTACCCCGGTCCACCATTGAGCGTTTGAGGCTATGTGGGAGATATAGATGTCCGAGGTGTTCACCTCTTTTACCGCAGGGATTGCAACTCTATAAGTCCCTTCCTGATAAAACTTCGTGTAGCCTTGGACTGCAGCGGAGTCTGTGTCAAAGATGATGTAGCCTATGTTTGTATGGTTTGAAAATTCATTTGCAACGGTGATCTGTCTCCGGCCGCGGGCAGAAAGTGTGACAGCCTTGGTCTCTATGAGCTGGCCATCATTGCTTAAGGCCCTCAGTGTACCGGTGACGCCTTGATCGGCGCTGGTATTTATGATGGCTATCTCCGTTTGCCAAGGTAAGCTTGTGTCTACGTGGGGAAAGTACAGAGCCGTATTTGTCATCTCGCTGCCTGCAACTACGGGGTCATAAATAATCCCAACCGCCGGGTCGCCATCGCAGGGCGAATTGTCTGCAATGGTAAAGCTCAATGTATTGCCGTTTAAGGAAATATTCGTGATCCCATCGATTTGAGTCTTGGGATATATTTGCTTCCACTTTCCGTTTACTACCTTGTAGAAAACAGGGTTCGCTGGAAGCGATGAATAAGTTATACTGAAAGTTGCCGTAGCGACCACCCCGGTCGCCTTGAAGCTTACTAATTTCTCGGGTGTGTAATCGTAAGGAGCACCTGTTACTGAATCGGTCACCGCCATATCTGTTACGACCGCGTTGGATGATTTTACAGATACCTTGCCACCTTGCTGATTGACGGTGAAAGTCTTCCCTGCGATGGTCATCGTGCCACTGCGGATGCTCGTGCCCGGATTAGCAGAGACAGAATAGGAAACCTTGCCATTTCCGGTACCCAGGCTACCGGCGTCAATCATTATCCACGAGACATTGCTCATGGCACTCCAGGAACAACTGTGGGGTGAGCTTGTGATGTTCACCGTGTTCGTACTGAAATTAGAACCTAATAGAGGAGAAGTGCCTGGGGCGAGGGCGTAGGTGCAAATTGGGGCAAAGGTCGCCGTGACGGACTTGCTGTCGCCCATCGTGACCTGGCAGGTTGTCGATGTCCCCGAGCAGTCCCCACCGGACCAGCCCGTGAAGATGGAGCCGGGTTCAGGCGTGGCGGTGAGAGTGACACTGGTCCCGTTTGTGACAGATGCGCTGCAGGCAAGCCCGCAATTGATCAAGCTCGGTAACGAGGTTACCGTACCGCTTCCGTCGCCGGTCTTGTTAATGGTGAGCGAAAATGTCGTCGCCTGAATAGAAGTTGGCGGGACGGTCGTCGTCGATGTTGTCGGCTTTGCCGTAGTCGGCGGGACAGTAGTGGGGATGGAAGGTGATGTTGTCGGCTGAATAGAAGTCGTTGTTGTCGGCGGTATGGTCGTTGTTGGGATAGTAGTAGGTACGGAAGTTGTCGATGTTGTCGAGATGGTGGTGGGTACGGAAGTAGTCGTGGTCGTCGGTTTAACAGAAGTGGTCGTTGTCGTCGGTACGGTAGTGGGTACGGGGGTCGTTATGAAATTCGCCGTAATAGTAACATTTGCATTCATTGTGACCGTGCACAGCCCGGTTCCGCTGCAACCACCTCCCGACCAACCGTTAAAGGTCGACCCGGGAGCAGCCGCTGCGGAAAGAGACACCACCGTACCTGCATTGTAGGCGGCAAGGCATGTGTCACCGCAATTGATCCCGGATCCTGATACCGTTCCCTGTCCCGGGCCTGGGTTTGAGATCATGAGAAGATATTGCGGTGGGGCAATCGCTATGCTAACTTCGTTTGAATAGACGCTTTCGTAACCGACGGCATTATAGGCGGTAACGGCAAAATAATATGTATGTCCCTCAATCAGGTTGCTGACAGTATAGCTTGTTGTATTACCGACGTCGATGGCCTGTGAATAGGAACCCGAGGCCGTTCCATAATGGATCATGTATCCGGTCACGTCCGTGGAAATATCGGGTGGGTCCCACGCCAGATTTGCCTGACCCGCGAGGGAGATCGTTGGGGATAGGAAAAAGCAGAGAACCAACGAAATAATAATGATGTATGAATATACTTTATTTATCACGAGTACCTCCTTGTTGCTTCAGCCGCGGCTAATCGCAGCCCTCAAGGAGGTACTGTTTTTGCCCGGCAGCCCTACTTCCCTGTCCCGTGATGCCGGGAGTTAGGATAGTGGCTTTGCGTCCCACACTTTCGTAGTGGTTTGCCCTTTTCGGGTGCTATCTGTTATAAAGAGCGAAAAAGGTGGAGATCAAATGCCTGTTTCTTTCGTTCGATGGCAGAATAAAGATATGTCATTGTATTGTCAATGTAAATTGAGGCATACTATGTGAGCCTCATCACATTTCCCCTGTGATATTTTTCTCATAGGCAGGGAAAAGCAGGAAAATAGCGGGATAACATGACGAGGCAGAGAAAAGGGGGTAACCTCATTGCGGCTAACCCCCTTTTATTATTGGCTCCCCAGCGCGGACTCGAACCACGGACCCGATGGTTAACAGCCATCTGCTCTACCGACTGAGCTACTGGGGAATATCGGTTTCGAAGGGCTTTCATATTATATGAGAAGGCTGTTGTCAACAACAGTCTTTAGCTCCGGTGAAAAAAATGTTTTTCCTTTTTCGAAACCATTTATGGGTTGACAGGGAAACATCCGCTCGTGATAGAATGCTTTCGTTTAAGGGGAAAAGACCTACCGGTCCCGAAGATTCGGCATGTGGAGAGGAAACGGTGTCATGGGGTTGAACGGGCAAGGAAGGGATCAGACGGATAGGGAAAGCGGACGGGGAGGGCAGAAGGAGCTGGAGGAACGGGTTATCAAGACCGGCCTCTGCACCGGTTGCGGCGCCTGCGTCAATATCTGCCCCTATCAGGCGACCTACCGAGACAAAACCGTCACCCTGCATTCCTGCGATCTTCCCCGGGGCCGCTGCTATGACTTCTGCCCGCAGACGCCCGCGGATAGGGAAGCCCTGCAACACCAACTCGCCGATGGTTCGGAGGTAATCCCGGAGCTGGGAGCGGCAAGCGGATTTTTCATCACCCGGGCTGCGGATGAACGAATCCGGCGCGGGGCGCAGCACGGCGGAACCGTCACCGCGCTGATTGCCCGCGCCCTCCGGGAGGGGCTGATCGATGCGGCGGTCCTTGCCGGCGAAGGAGAAGGCCTCCTTCCCCGAGGCATCACTGTCCGCGATTCCGAAACGGCGGCTGCCAGGGGGAAAAGCCGTTTTGTCGTCTCTGCCACCCTCGCGGAGTTCAACCGCGCGGTACGGACAGACTGCCGACGGATCGGCGTCGTCGCCACCCCCTGCCAGGCGCTTGCCCTGGCCAAGATGCGAACCCAGCCTGTGGCAGAGCTCGACAGCGGTATCGAAAAGTTGCGGCTTGTCGTAGGGCTCTTCTGCGGATGGGCCCTCTCCTGGCGGGAATTCAACGCCCTCGTGGGGGGCAAAACCGACCTTGCCCGGGTTACGGGGATGGATATCCCGCCCAGCCGGTATCACACCCTTGAGGTGTACACCAAGGAGGGGACCGTCCCGATCTCGCTCGACGAAGTCAATCCCTGTGTCCGGGCCTCCTGTCATTCCTGCGGCGACATGACGGCTGAATTCAGCGATCTCTCCGTTGGGTCGGCACGCCTCCCGGAGGGGTGGGAGGTGGCCCGCGGATGGAACCAGCTCATCGTTCGCACCCGACGCGGCAGCGACCTTTTGGAGCTCGCCCGCCGCAGGGGGGTGCTTGAATTCCGGGAAGTCCCGGCGGGAAATTGGGAGAAGCTGAAGGCGGCTTCGCTCGCAAAAAAGCGGGCCGCCGCGACTCATTCCTCCGCCCGACGCGACGCCGCCGATGGGACGGGGGATCAGGGCTTGTGAAAAAGCGCCGCAGTCCGGGCCGTCGGACAGAATGCGCTGTGCTGAGTGGAGGGGTTGATGCCCATCGATAGGTCGCAGACGGAGGGGACCGAGGTCCTGCTCATGGGAAACGAGGCGATCGCCCGTGGCGCCCTGGAGGCGGGGGTGCGGGTTGCTGCCGGCTATCCCGGGACCCCTTCTTCGGAGATCATCGAAACGCTCTCCCGGTTCGCGGAAGCGGGTTCGCTCTACGTGGAGTGGTCGACCAACGAGAAGGTCGCCATGGAGGTTGCGGCGGCGGCATCCTTTGCAGGGCTTCGGGCGCTCTGCGTCATGAAGCAGAACGGCATCAATGTCGCCTCCGATTTTCTCCTCCACCTGACCGGGTCGGGGACGCGGGGCGGAATGGTCCTCGTTACCTGCGACGATCCGGGGGCGCTCTCGAGCGTCAACGAGGGCGAGTCCCGCCATTTCGCGCGGCTCATGGAGATCCCGCTGATCGAACCGGCGGACTTCCAGGCGGCGAAGTAGATGACCGGCTGGGCCTTCG
>VFSW01014372.1_pt1 | contig 10944 bp, 9 predicted proteins | sample 5358111 | NCBI WGS metagenome assembly VFSW01 (sample SAMN11554181, study PRJNA540505) | mine drainage metagenome | isolation source: sediment from site ElyBrook_90M | place: USA: Ely Copper Mine, Vershire, VT | collected 2017
GGCACGGATATGCCTAGGATTGCCATCATCGCCGCCATGGAGCGAGAAGTGAGAGCGCTGATCCGAAGCTGGCAGGTACGCACGATCGAACACGACGGACGGCGCTACCGCATTTTTGAACATGGAGACGCCGCTCTGATCTGTGGCGGCATTGGGGCCGAAGCAGCGCGCCGAGCGACTGAGGCCGCGATCAGCGAAGTGAATCCGGTTCACGTGCTATCGGCTGGCTTTGCTGGAGCTCTGGATCGCTCGCTTGCCGTGGGCGACATTTTCGAAGCTCGAACGGTGATTAATGTTGGCGACGGAGTTCGCACGGATACGGGCGCGGGTGCGGGTTTTCTGGTGAGTTCCGCGACCGTGGTTGGCAAGGAACAGAAGATTCGGCTTGCCAAAGCGTACGGTGCGGTCGCGGTAGATATGGAAGCCGCGGCGGTGGCGCAGGCGGCACAGGCGCGGGGAACCGGATTTGGTGCTTTAAAAGCCATTTCCGACGCTGCCGATTTCAGCCTACCTGGGGTAGATCGCTTTGTGGCCGCCGATGGGGCGTTTCAGCCTGCACGGTTTGCGTGTCACGTAGCACGGCGTCCGTGGCTTTGGGGGAGTACGATGGCGCTGGCAAGAAATAGCGCCAAGGCGAGCTGTGCTCTTTGTGCTGCCTTGGTGAAGTATCTGGGTCGCGATTTGGTTTCGCGTTCGTTGCCGCCTGAGTCTTTGGTGGCGGCATTGAATCAACGCAAGGTTGCATCGGGGCAAAGTGAGGGAAAGTTATAAATTCTGATATGGCAATTGCACGGTCATTCACGGTTGAGAGCGAAAAGCAGGTGATTCCTTCCATGATGACGGCCGCCGTGTATCGCGGCGTGAACGATATGCGTATGGAAGAAGTCGCCGTGCCGAAAATCGGTGACGGCGAGATTCTGGTCCGAGTGCACACCTGTGGCATCTGCGGGACTGACCTCAAGAAGATCGCAACCGGTTCGCACTCCGCGCCGCGCATATTTGGTCATGAAACATCGGGAGTCGTGGCGAAAGTTGGCGACGGTGTTCGTAAGTTCAGCGTGGGCGACCGGGTGGTGGTTTTTCATCACATCCCTTGCGGAGAATGCTATTACTGCCGCAATAAGACATTCGCGCAATGCAGTACGTACAAGAAGGTTGGGTGCACGGCTGGATACGAACCATCGGGGGGCGGCTTTGCGGAATATGTCCGGGTGATGGACTGGATTGTGGAGAAGGGAACGGTATGCATCCCGGATGGCGTCAGCTTCGAGCAAGCTTGTTTTGTCGAGCCGGTCAATACGTGCATCAAAGGTATTGAGACCCTGCGACTGCAAACTGGAGAAACCGTGCTGGTGATCGGCCAGGGCCCGATCGGCCTGATTTTGGCCAAGTTGGCGAAGCGGGCGGGGGCTCACGTGATTACTTCCGATTTGTATCCGGCGAGGCTTACAATAGCTCATAGCTTCGGCCTACAACATACGATTGACGCCTCCAAGGCTGACGCCGTACAAACGGTGCGTGGAATGACGGAAGGGCGCGGGGCTGATGCTGTCATCCTGGCAGTCGGCGGAAGCGGTTTGATTCGGCCTGCGATCGACGCGAGCCGACCCGGGGGGCGTGTGTTGCTGTTTGCGCAGACGGTGCGAGGTGAGGTCACGATCGACCCGGCTGCGGTTTGCGTGGACGAAAAGGCATTGCTCGGTTCGTACAGTGCATCGGTGGAACTGCAAGAGGAGTCAGTGCGGTTCGTCATGAACCGTGAAATGGATCTGGAACGGCTTATCAGCCACCGTTTCCCGCTACAAAGCGGTGTGGAAGCGCTGAATCTGGCTGCCCATCCTCAACCGGACTCGATGAAGATTGTCATCCAGCCGGGCAGCGCCGGGGCCCCCAGCACGCGGGGTTTGGCGTGATGGGGTGGAGGGCGTGGGAAGGACATCAACTGTGACAGGCAAGATGACGGCTGCCGTCATCTACGGCAAAGAAGACATCAAGATTGAAAGGGTGCCCATCCCCCGTGTGGGTGAAGGCGAAGTTCTGGTCAAGGTGCACGTGGCGTTGACCTGCGGCACGGATTTGAAGGTGTATCAGCGCGGCTATCATGCCCGTATGATTGTGCCTCCGGCTTTGTTTGGGCACGAACTGGCCGGCACGATCGAGCAGGTTGGGGAAGGCGTCCGCGGCTTCAAGAAGGGCATGCGCGTGGTAGCGCTCAACTCGGCTCCGTGCGGCATGTGTTTTTATTGCTCCAAGCACCAGTTGAACCTCTGCGAAGATCTGCTGTTCAACAATGGCGCTTATGCAGAGTACATCCGGATTCCGCGGCGCATTGTTGAAGCCAATATGCTCGTTGTTCCTTCGAATGTAAGCTTCGAAGACGCTGCGATGACCGAACCGCTGGCCTGCGTTCTCCGCGGATTGCATGAAACTGGAGTGGAGATTGGTGACACCGTAGCGGGCATCGGCGGCGGACCCATTGGTCTAATGTTTGTGCAGGTGGCCAAGGCCATCGGCTGCAATGTGATCGCGGTTGTAAAACGCGATTCGCAAGTCGCGCTGGCACGCAAGAAGGGTGCGCACGAGGTGGTGCAGATCACGAAGGTGAAAGATCCGGTCGAAGCGGTGCGGGAGTTGAGTCCGGAGAGACGTGGCGCCGATGTGGCCATCGAGGCGGTGGGCCGTCCGGAGGCATGGGAGTGGGCCGTGCAAATGGTGCGCAAGGGCGGCACTGTCAATTTCTTCGGCGGGTGCGCTTCGGGAACCAAGGTGCAGCTGGACACCAACCGCTTGCACTACTCGGAAATCACTTTGAAGGCGACTTTCCACCACACTCCGGAAACGGTACGCCGCGCTTTTAGTTTGATTGCGGAAAAGAAAGTTCTGGGCACCGATTACATTACCGGCGAGGCGCCGCTTTCGCGTTTGCACGATGTGCTGCGCCACATGCTGAACCGCAATGGCGATATCAAAACGGCGATCATCCCTGGGCATTGAGAGTTGTTCCGCCCGCTAAAGCGGACTCGCTTGGCGCATTTGCAGTCTCCCAGCGCTTACGCGCCGGGCTAAACGAATGCCGCCTTGGTGTGGCTCCGGCAACTTCCGCCGGGCGGCGACGCGCGGCTCTCCACGAGCAATAAGACTTTTGATGACAACTGCTACCGGCCATCCCCCGACCGCGCCGCTCTCCTCACACTGGAGTGCGCTCCCGAAGGAGTACGCCATCCCCGAGGCTGCGCCCTCGGAAGGCGAGGCACGCGAATATTGCCGCCGCCTGGCGCGCTCCCACTACGAGAATTTTTCGATTGCGTCATGGTTTCTGCCGGCGAAACTGCGGCAGCATTTTTTCAATATTTATGCATACTGCCGCATTTCGGACGATCTGGCGGACGAGGTCGGCGACAACGCTGCGTCTCTGCAGTTGCTGGATGAGTGGGAAGCGGAACTGGGTGCGTGTTATGCCGGTCGGGCGCGGCATCCGGTGTTTGTTGCGCTGGCGGAGACGGTGCACAAGTTTCAAATTCCGAAATATGAATTTGTTGATTTGCTGACTGCTTTCCGTCAAGACCAAAGTGTCACTCGTTACGAAACGTTCAACGATCTGCTGGGCTACTGCAGGTATTCGGCGAATCCGGTGGGCCACCTGGTGCTGTATCTTGGCGGATATCGCGAGCCGGAGCGGCAACAGCTTTCCGACTACACATGCACTGCGCTGCAACTGGCGAACTTCTGGCAAGATGTGAGTGCGGACTTTGCCAAGGGACGGATCTATCTCCCACTCGAAGACATGTTCCGTTTTGGGGTCAGCGAGGAAGTGATTCGCGACGGAGAAAATACTTCCGCTTTCCGCGGACTGCTGAAGTTTGAGGTGCAACGTGCGCGGGAATGGTTTGCGCAAGGCTTGCCGCTGATCCAGAAGGTTGACCGCAAACTGGCGACAGACATCGAGCTCTTCAGCCGCGGCGGCCAGGAAATTCTGAAAGCGATTGAGCAGCAGAACTACGCTGTGCTGGGGCGGCGCCCGGCAATTTCAAAAAGCCGCAAGTTAGCCTTAGTGGCGCGTGCCGCGCTGGGGAAGTTGCGATGAGCACGGTCGCGGGAAATGCTCCTGCGCAATTCGCGCCGACCGCTTCGCAGCTGGACATGGCGTACTCGGTCTGCCGGAGTATCGCCCGATCGGCCGCCAAGAATTTCTATTACGGCTTTGCCGTCCTGCCGTTACGGAAACGAAATGCCTTGAGTGCGGTGTACGCGTTCATGCGGCGTTGCGACGACATCACTGATGACACCACGCTCGGACCGTATGATCGTCAGTTGAAACTGGCAGATTGGTTGGACAAAGTCCATCGCGCGCTGGCGGCGCAGCCCACCGATGATCCAGTTCTACTGGCCTTGACCGACGCGCAGCGTACCTACCAGATTCCAGTCGGGCTTCTCGACCAATTGGCCTTCGGGACAGCCGCCGATCTCGATCCCGGCCCAGAAATCGTGGCCGGAGAGCAGTTGGCTGTCCGCTACCAGACTTTCGAAGAGCTGCGGCAGTACTGCTACGGCGTCGCGTCAGTGGTCGGTCTCGTATGCATCAAAATCTTCGGCTATCGAGATCCCGCGGCTGAGCCGCTGGCCGAGAGTTGTGGGCTGGCGTTTCAGCTCACCAATATTATTCGTGACGTGAAAGAAGACGCGGCCATGGGCCGGGTCTATTTCCCGCAAGAGGATCTGGCGCAGTTTGGGCTTTCCGTGGCTGATTTGACCGCGCCAGATATGACTCGCATGCGTCCGTTGCTTGCTCTCGAAGCCGACCGTGCTCGTGAGTGCTACGCTGCCGGAGAGCAGTTGATCCCGTTGGTGAATGAGGACAGTCAGCCGGCGCTCTGGGTTCTGATTACCATCTATCGGCGGCTCCTCGAAAAGATCGCCTTGAAGCAGTACGACGTTTTCAGCGGACGTGTCCGGCTGACGGTCACGGAAAAGTTTGCGGTTTTGGGAAAGGGAATACTGAAGCGTCTGCTGTGATGCCGCCCTCGACTCATACTCCTACAGTGGCAATTGCTGGAGGCGGGCTGGCTGGCCTGGCTGCGGGGTGTGCGCTGGCCGAAGCTGGGTTCCGCGTAACTCTGTTTGAGCGCCGTCCTTATCTTGGTGGTCGCGCGTCTTCTTACCAACATCCAGGTACCGGCGAGATTGTCGACAATTGTCAGCATGTATTGCTCGGCTGCTGCACAAACCTGCTTGATTTCTACCGGCGCTCAGGAGTGCAGAACAAGATTCGCTGGTATGAGAAGCTGACGTTTCTTGAACCCGGGGGGCGCGCCTCGGTGATTGCTCCGTCGTCCCTTCCCGCGCCACTGCATACCGCGCCTGCGTTTTTTCGCGCTGATTGTCTGAGTTTCGGCGACAAACTGGCAATCGGCCGCGCCATGGCGGTGCTTGCTCCGGCGACTCCCGCGGATAAGGGCGAGTCATTTCTCGATTGGCTCAAACGCCACGGACAAACCGAACAGGCTATTGAGCGCTTCTGGAAGACAATTCTAGTCAGTGCCCTGAATGAGAACCTCGATCAAGTTTCCGTCCCCTACGCGGCGCAGGTCGTACGCGAATCTTTTCTCAAGTCGGCGGCGGCTGGCGTGATGGGAATTCCGACAGTTCCGCTGACCGAGCTTTACGGCACAGCCGGAGATTACATGCGAGCGCGGGGAGGGGAAATTCAGTTCCGCTCCGGCGTCGAGGCATTTCGCAGCCAAGGCTCACAAGTGTGGGTCACGGCGAGCGCACAGGAACAGATATTTGACTACCTGGTGCTGGCTGTTTCGTTTGATGTGCTGGGGCGTATGTTGCCGGATAGTCCTTCGGCCGCGCCTTTGGCGGCTGCGCTCGGCCAGTTCACTACGTCACCGATCACCGGCATCCATCTCTGGTTTGACCGGCAGATCACCGATCTGGAACACGCCGTCCTGCTCGACCGAACGATCCAGTGGATGTTTCACAAATCGCGGATCATCGAAGCCCGGGATCGTGGAGGCGGCGGTAGCTACGTCGAACTGGTCGTGAGCTGCTCCCGGAGTCTGGTCGAAAAGTCGAAAGCAGAAATCGTTGATCTGGCCTTGAAAGAAGTGCGGGAGTTTTTTCCCGCTGCACGCGAGGCGAACCTTCTGAAGTCCACCGTGATCAAGGAAGTGCACGCCACCTATTCGCCGCGTCCGGGAATCGACCAGCAGCGGCCCAAGACTGAAACGGTGTGGCCGCGGGTCTTTCTGGCTGGCGATTGGACGGCGACCGGTTGGCCCGCCACCATGGAGGGGGCTGTTCGTAGCGGCTATCTCGCCGCGGAAGCACTAGCGCGTTCCGCCGGTCAACATCGAGCCAGTTTCCTGGTTGCGGATCTGCCCGCCAGCGGCTTGATGAAGCTGTTCCGGTGAGATTCGCAGCTGCGGCTTCATGACTTCGGTTTCGAATCCTGCATTACTCCTAGTGGCCTCCTAAAGATTCCCGGCTCTCCTAACGATCTATATAGATATGCCGAGCAGCACGAACGCAGACGCGGATCGCCGCCGTAGCCCGCGCTTTGTCTGCGGCGGTTATGCCCATATCAATTGCCTCCCGTCGAACGGCATTGTTTTGGCGGGGAAGGTCCGCGACCTGAGCCTTGGGGGCTGCTGTGTCGATACCACGCTGCCGATCGATTACGGCGCGCGGGCTGAGATCGTCGTGCGCGTCAACGCCGCGTCGTTCCGCGCCCTCGGCGAGGTGAGGGCCGTTCGGGGCAGGTCGGGTGCCGGACTGGAATTCGTTCAGTTGAGTACCGGCGGAAAAGACATGCTCGCGGATCTGATAACGGACTTAGCCAGGCTGCACGCCACCATGAATAAGCTCAAGCTGAGTCGCCGCGATTTGGACGCGGAATCTATCCGCCAACAACTGATTAACGGCAGGCTGCAGACGATGTCGGTCGAAGCGCGACTCCCTGTTCTTGGGAGAACTCTGTTCGCGAATGGTCTGGGAGAGAACAGGGAAGAATGCTTCCAGCCGAATCAAGTTGTTCAGGCCCGCAATGATTGTCCTGGCAATGCCCGTATCGTGGGAGTAGATCCGTTCGTACTCACGATTGATTTATTCGGTTAGAGCGGTCTTTGTATCGGTTCGCGACAAAAAGCGGAAGCCACGGAGTACACAGAAGCATACCGGGGACCGTGCTGGACTTTTCGACCTCTCAGATTGCCATGAGCACTACGCCACCCGCTACCAGAATCGCTGCAACCCAGCGGCGCCGCCCGACGTGTTCATGCAGGAAGATGCGCGCTGCGGCGGCGTTAGCTACAAAGGTGAGTGAGGCGGAAGCGGGTACGACCAGACTCAGGTTGCCCCACGAAAGCCCAAACAGCAGGCTGTAGAATGCGACCGCCATGGCCATCACGCCGAGGCTGAACGTAGGCGTCGCGAGCACGCGCGCAATCACGGCGAGGGCTCCGCCGTGCCTCCACAGTTCAGCGACATCGCCGACGCGCTTCATGGAGTAGGAAAGCAGTACGTCCCCCGTGGTTGACGCCAAAATGATCATGACTATCGCAGCCCAGGCGTAAATCTCGCTCATGGTTTCGCCTCCGAGGAAACCGCCTCTGCCGGCATTTCGCCGTGGCGGCGGGGTGTGACAGATGGTCCGGCGGCGACGAAGCCTACGCCGGCTGCAATCAGCGCAATGCCAAGCCAGCGCGTGGGCGAGATGGCTTCATGAAGGCGGAAGCGTCCGACCAGAGCAACCAGCACATAGGCGAGCGATGTAGCAGGCAGTACGTAGGTGAGGTCCGCCCATGAGAGCGCCGACATGTAACAGGAGAAAAACGCCAGCAGAAAAAAAATACCGACAGCGACCCAGGGATTGAGAATAGCCAGCAGGAGACCGGAGACGTTGTGCAGCGACACGCTGCCGAGTTCTTTCATGCCGCTCGCCAGCAGGGAATCGCCCCCCGTGCTGAATACGGTGATTCCCGCCAGAACAAGATATTTTCGAAAGGTCACGTCGGTCTGATTGGCGGGGACGGGCGAGACGCCCGTCTCTCCATTAAGCCTTTGCCGGTTCCGGGGTGGGCGCTTCTTCCTTGCGATTTTCCTTGACCCACTTGTGGCGCTGCGCCCGAAGTTTGAGGAACGTGCGCGCTTCCTTGTACAGACGTTTGCGCTCGGAATTATTGAAAATCGCTTTCCTCAAAATGCGGTAGGCAGCTTTGGGCCGGAAATAATACTCATCGTAAAAGTGATGAACCGCTTCCAGCAGTTCAGCGGCGGGCAGGTCCGGATATTCCATCTGCACCATCTGGTGGCCACCTTCGTCGACCATCTTGGTGTCGGTGGTCATGAAGCCGTTCTTGATGGCGTGTTCATGCAATTCGGTGCCGGGGTAAGCGTGGGCGACCGAAACCTGGATGGTCTCCACGTCGAGTTCCTTGGCGAAAGCAATCGTATTCTTGATGGTCTCGCGAGACTCCCCCGGCAAGCCGAGGATGAAGTCTCCGTGCACAACCAGTCCCAGCTTGTGGCAGTCTTTCGTGAACTGCCGCGCGCGCTCGACCGTTGCCCCCTTTTTGATGTTCTTCAGAATCTGCGGATCACCCGACTCATAGCCCACGATCAAGAGGCGGCATCCCGCTTCTTTCATGGCTTTGAGCGTTTCAAAGTCCGTGGTGACGCGCGAGGTGCAGGACCAGGTCAGACCCAACGGCTTCAGCTTGGTACACAACTCGATGGTGCGGGCTTTCTGCAGATTGAACGTGTCGTCGTCGAAGAAAAACTCTTTTACATACGGCCAGTATTCTTTCGCCTTGGCCATTTCACGCGCCACGTCATCGGTCGAACGCTTGCGCCATGGGTGTCCGCTCAGCGTCTGCGGCCAGAGGCAGAAGGTGCACTGCGCCGGGCAGCCGCGCGTGGTGTACAGAGCAACGTAGGGATGAAGCAGAAAAGGCACGGTGTAACGGCGAACATCGAGGTCGCGCCGGTACACGTCGGTCACGTGTGGCAGGGCATCGAGATCCTGAATCGTAGGGCGGTCGGGATTATGCACGACTCCGCCATTCTTGCGATAGGAGATGCCCAAAATATCTTCGATCGGCTTGCCCTGCGCATATTCGCCGATGGAGTGGTCAAATTCCTTGCGGCAGATGACGTCAATAACCTTTGCGTCCATCAAAGACTTCTCGGGCAGCACGCTGACGTGGGGGCCGACGAAGGCGATCTTGATGTGCGGATGCGCGTCTTTGATTGCTTCGGCAATGCGAACGTCGCCTGCGAATCCGGGAGTGCTGGTGAAGAGCACCAGCAATTCGTAGTCTTTACAGGTGCGGATAGTCTCTTCCGCAGTGATGTGATGGGGAGGAGCATCGAGCAACCGGGCGCCCTCCAGCATACCCGTCGGATAAGCGAGCCACACCGGGTACCAGTAGGACTCGATTTCGCGCGTCGCGGGCCAGCGCGACCCCGCGCCCCCGTCGAAATTCTCAAAGGAAGGCGGATTCAGAAACAGTGTTTTTAATGGCATAGTGTCAGTCTTTCATTTTAGCATTTTCAGACGCGTCCTCGTCCCCATCGACGCTACCATTTAGGTACCTCGCGAAGACGCGTCAAGAACGTGGAAATCCTTATGCCAGTGTGCCTTAGCGCGCCCTAAATCGCAAAGGAACCCCTTCGAACGTCGCTTTCCTGCATTGGGACGCGAGAATCGGGTGTCGGCTGGAAACCGCCCGTTTTTGCTCCCGGGGTAAGGCTTTGTACCCGGCGCCTTAAGAAGGGCTTAAAGCACGGGGTACACATGGTCACTGGGGGAAATTAGCACTCACTTGGACGCGGGCCCAGGAAGTGCCCATTTCTCCAGTTCCCCGGTTGCCCGTAGCAGGTTCAGGCGGACGCGCTGATATTCAAAATCGGCGTCCTGAAAAAGCAGAAACCGTTCAGCGGCTTGTATCCGGGCATCGGCCAATTCGTGCAGGGTTCCAGTCTGGGCGTCGACTCGGGTTTGGATTGCTTCAAGTCCCGACTGCGCAAGTTCGTATTCCAACTTCGCCACCTCGCGTGCAGCCTCGAGTTGCTCGGCGGCGCGCTGTAGCTTTAGAGTTTCCTCCGAAACCTGGTTGCGAGTCGCTTCGGCTTGTTTTTTCGCCTTCAGGGCCTCGGCGGCGGCACTCTCGGCGCGGGCACGCTGGCTCAGGTTGAACAACGGAAGTCGTATTCCGAACCCGACGGTGGCATTATCCCGCTGGAATGTGCCCTGCGGAAAGTATCGGGTGTAGTTGTTGAAAGTGGAAAACCTGGCGTACTGGGCGGAAAAATCGATGGAAGGGTACAAGGCGCGATGCTCGCCGGATGCTCGCATCGCTTCGGCCAGAGAATGCTGCTCGGCGGACTTGACCACGGGACTGGTGGCGATCGCTTGCTGGGAAAGATCTTCCTCTTCAGCGACGGGTGGCAAAGCCGGAATTGTTTCAGGCTCAAGTTCGATGGAGGAAACGGGGATTCCGGTCAAGGTTGAGAGATGCCGTCGCAGGACATCGGCGGACCCACGCGCTTCGGTGCGGTGAAGCCGGACGCGAGCCGTGACGAGTTTGGCTTTGGTAAGATCCGTGGCGCTATCCACGCCTTCGTGCAGGCGTTCGGCGACTGCTTGTTCCAGTTTGTGCGCTTCGGTCTCTTCTTGCTGCAAGCGGACGAGCCGCGCCTCCCACTTTGCCAGTTCGGCATAGGTCAGCGCGACATCCTGGATAACGGCATTGCGCTGGTCTTTGTCTTGAAGTTCGGACACATGCCAATCGATATTTGCCGCGTTCAGAAACTGGCGCTGGGAAGGAGTGAATACCGAACTTTGCGCGACCACGGTGAAAAGTGCTGGCGGGGATCCCGCGAGCGTAAGGGGATAGCCGTAGGACCAGCCGAGGCCAGAGCCGGCAATGAGCAGCGGGA
>VFSW01014373.1_pt1 | contig 10943 bp, 9 predicted proteins | sample 5358111 | NCBI WGS metagenome assembly VFSW01 (sample SAMN11554181, study PRJNA540505) | mine drainage metagenome | isolation source: sediment from site ElyBrook_90M | place: USA: Ely Copper Mine, Vershire, VT | collected 2017
CGGCGCGGGTGCGTTCGTCGCGGCGGGCGGCGGGGCGCGCGGGGTGTCCGGGGTCATCCCCGAGGTCAGGGCTGCCGCGAGGCCAAAGCCGACGACGCTCCCTCCGCAGGTGAGGCCTGCCGCCGCGTCCACGCCGGCGCTGGCGACCGCGGCGATGAGACCGCCGACCCCCGCCCCGAGGACCGAGCCCAGGAAGATCGTTCCCCAGCGGCCTCCCGACCAGTGGATCTTGGTGTTGAGAAGCTCGCCCCCCAGGTGGCCGATCGTCGCGAGGGCCACGAAGGTGCCTCCCACGATCTGGCTGTTCACGTTGCCGGGGTTGGAATTGTTGTTGAGCGCCGCGAGCTCGATCAGGAGCGTGTCGATCACCAGGTCGTTGCCAAGCACGACCCCCGCCACGCCGTCCCCGGGGGTGAGCTCGGTGTAGGCCCCCACGAGCACGCCGGCGAGGGTGCCGACCGCCAGGCTGGCGCCGAAGCCGCCCAGGACGGCGCCAGCGCCGGTGACGTTGTTGGCGTCCAGGAGCGCGATTCCGCCCGCCATCCACAGGGCATAGCTGGCCCCGGTCCACATCTGCGTGGGCACCGCGCCGTCGCGCACGACGTCCAGGGTCAACGCGGCGAGGCCCACGCCCACCGCGGCTCCGACCAGGCTGATCCCCGCGGTGATCGGGCCGTTGTTCGAGCCGCTGCCGTCGGCGACCGCGGCGCCGCCGACGAGCGCTCCGGTGGTCGCGCCGAGGACGCCCGCGCTGATCAGGTAGGCGATGCGCGCGCCGCGGGGAGACTCTTCGACGGGAACCGGGGCCGCCAGGAGCGCGTCGCCCGCGAGCCGGGCCTGCAGGCGGTGCAGCGCCGCCGCGTACTTGCCGTTCGGCGAGGCGTCCAGACCCTCCTGGGCGAGCTGCTGGGCCACCAGCCTCTTTCCGGCCGCGTCGGCGCGCAGGGCTTGCTCGTACTTGTCGGCGGCCCGGAGCTCCTCGGGCGTGTCCTCCCCTGCCTTGGGCTGAGCCGGTCCCCCGGGGGTCCAGGCGGTTGGCGGCTGGTCTCCGGGCTGCGCTCCTGGGGTCTGTGCCCGGGCGAGGGGACTGCCGAGCACTTCAAGTCCGAGAGCGATGCAGAGCGCGAGCAGCGGGCGAGCGATGGTCAAGGTGTCCCTCCTGCCGAGGAGGGTAACATTGCTCCGCGCCAGCCCCCCCGCCTTTCGGCGGGGTCAGAGGGCCCGGCGGCGCACACCGCGCGCAAGGAGTTGATCTCCGGACCCAAGCTGCAGCTTTGCCCGGATCGAAGAAGACGATCCCCAAACTTGATTGCTCGCCCGCGGGGGGTAATATCGGGCGCAGATGGCTCCTCAGCCGCTTTCGGTTCATTCGCTGTTCACGCTTCTCAGGCAATCGGTCGACCGCGCACAGGAGGTGCTCGGGGCGTTGCATGCTCTCGTGCCCCTCGAGCCCTGGGTACTCGGCGGAGAGAACGTCGAGGACATGACCGGCACCGTGACCCTCACCGGTCGCGGTCATCTGGTCGTGACCGCCGCCGGCCGCCAGGTGCCCGTGCTGCGCGCCCGTGCCTACCCGCTCGACGCGGATCTGCTCACGGTGGGGCGCAGCTCGAAGGCCGATCTGGTCGTCGATCAGCCCACGGTCTCCCGCATCCACGCGGCGTTCACGCGCCAAGGGGGGCTCTACAGCGTGGCCGACCGCAGCTCGTACAACGGCACCATGGTGAATAACCGGGTGCTCGATCCCAACGAGACCGTGTCGCTGTCCGATGGCGATGTGGTCGTGTTCGGCGAGGCGCAGACGGTCTTCGGCGGTCTCCCGCACCTGGCCCAGCTCATCAAGAGCGGCCGCCGCGCCAGCAGCCGCGGCGGCTGAAGCGCCTCAGCTCGCCGCGATGGGGCCCGCGTTCGACGACCCCGCGAGCTCCCGCGCGGCGATCGACGCTCGGTACCTGGCGATGACCTCGGCGGGCGCCCCGTCCGCCTGCAGCCGCCCGCCGTCCAGCCACAGCGCGCGATCGCAGAAGCTCTCGACCGTGCCCGCGTCGTGGGTCACGAGCACGATGGTCTTGCCGGCCCGCTGAAACTCCTCGATGCGGCGCCGCGACTTGCGCTGGAAGTGCTCGTCTCCGACCGCGAGGATCTCGTCGATCACCAGGATGTCTGGGTCCACGTGGGTCGCGACCTAGAACGCGAGCCGCATGTACATCCCCGAGCTGTAGGTGCGCACCGGCTCGTCGATGAAGTCCCGCAGCTCGGCGAAGTCGATGATGGGCTCCATCAGGGCGTCGATCTCGCGGCGCGAGCGCCCGAGGATGATCCCGTTGATGTACACGTTCTCGCGACCGGAGAACTCGGGGTGAAAGCCCGCGCCGAGCTCGATGAGCGCGGAGAGCCGGCCGTCGACCAGCACCTCGCCGGACGTGGGCCGGTAGATCCCCGCGATGAGCTTGAGGAGCGTGCTCTTGCCCGAGCCGTTCTGGCCGATGACGCCGAGCGTCGTGCCTCGCGCGATCTCGAAGCTCACGTCGCGCAGCACGGTGAGCGTCCGCTCGCGGGCGACGCGCTGCTCTCCGAGCAGGAACGACACGAGCTGCGTCTTCAGGGTGGTGTGACCCCCGGGGATGTGCCTGCGGCGAAAGGTCTTCTCGACGTTACGGAAGGCGAGGGAGGTGCTCATACGACCTCCGCGAACTCGTCGCGCCGCGCGTCAAAGGTCTGCGCCGCGAGCGACAAGAGGACCAGCGACATCCCCAGCGCGATCGCGAGGTGCACCGGGTTCGGGGGCACGCCATAGAACCAGAGGTCCTGGTAGGCGGTCACGAACACCGCCATCGGATCGAGGCCGATCGCGAGCTCGCGCATCGGCGCGGGGATCACCGTTCGCTCGTAGATCACGGGGATGAGGAAGAACCACAGCGTGGTCAGGTTCACCACCACGTGCTGCAGGTCGCGGAAGAACACGTTCAGGGCCGAGGTGGCGTACACCAGGCCCAGGGTGAAGGCGAACTGCAGGAAGACCACCACCGGAAAGAAGACCACCGTCCAGTGCAAGGGCGCCCCGGTGGCCAGCGCGAGGCCGATCATCAGCGGCAACGCCAGGAGGTAGTTGATGAGCTCCGAGAACACCACCACCGTGGGCAGGACCTGCGGTGGAAACTTCACCCGCGTCAAGAGGTCGCGCTTGCTCGCGAGGCTCGCCGTGCCCTGCGAGAGCGCGGTCGAGAACCACATCCAGGGCAAGAGCCCCACGAACATGTAGAACGTGTAGTGCTCCATCTGCTGCTTCAGGAACACGCCGAAGACGAGCAGGTAGACCGTCATGAGCAGGAGCGGGTTCACGAAGGTCCAGAGAAAGCCGAGGACCGAGCCCCGGTAGCGCGCCTTGAGCTCGCGGGTCGCGAGGGCCCAGATGAGCGCGCGGTACTGCCAGAGCTCGACGCGGTTCGCCGCCAGCGCGAACCGCACCGGGGGCCGCGGCCCGACCGCGCCCTTCGCGCCGCGCGCGGGCTCGCGGGCGAAGGCGACCGCCGAGAGGCCCAGGCCGAAGATGAGGTTGTAGGCCACCTCGCCGTCGTAGAGCGCGTCGTGGAAGAGGGCGACCACGAAGAACGCGCAGGCCCCGAGCCCGGCGCCGGTGAGTAGCCCCCGACGCGTGGGGGTGCTCGCCCGCAGTCCGGTGAGCACCAGCCCCACGACCGCGCAGAAGAGCCAGAGGTAGGCAAAGAGCCCGAGCGGCCCCGCCTCGGCCCACAGCGACAGCGGCATGTCGTGGGCCCAGGTGCGCATCACGAAGCTCGGCTCGAGTCGGTCATAGTAGGGGCCGAGCGCGCTGGCGTAGCTGCCGAACCCCACGCCCACCACCGGGTGGTCGGCGACGATCTCCGCGCCGCGGGCCCAGAGGAAGAGCCGGTCGCGGTTGCTCTGGAGCGACAGCCCCGACGCCGCGCGCGCCCGCGCGGCGGGCGAGAACCACAGGAACACCGCGGCCAGCGCCAGCACGCCCAGCGCCGCTGGCAGGCCCCGCCGCAGCGACCGGGCCGCGCCTGCGAGCACGAGCAGCGCGAGCAGGCTGACCCCCAGCGCGAACCAGGCGCCGCGGGCGAAGCTCGACCAGAGGCCGAGGCCGCACAGCGCGAGTGCCAGGGCCGCCGCCCAGCGCTCCCGCTTCGGCAGCGCCCCCGCGACCCACAGGCCCGCGAGGGCCGCGGCCGGCAGCAGCGTCACGTGGGCGAAGGTGAGGCGCGAGTTGAGGGTCCCCATCCCCGCGAAGCGGCCGGGGTCCCCCGGGGCCGCGACCTGGAGGACGGGGCGAAAGCCCAGGGTGGCGGTGAGGTCGAACCCCGACCAGTGCTGCAGGAAGGCGAGCGCCGCGCCGAACGCCGCCGCGCCGGCCCAGAGGCCGATCAGCCGTCGCTCCAGCCCCTCGCCTTCCCCCTCGCGGCTCGGCGCCGCGAGATCCAGCGCGCGCGAGACCACGAAGAAGGCCGCGATCGCGCGCAGCGCGGTGGTGGTGAGCAAGGCGGGGTGCGGCGACAGCGCGCTCGAGCCCAGGGCCGCGCAGAGCAAGGCCAGCACCGGGCCGTCCAGGGGACTCGCCGCTCGCGGGGTGGCGCCGATGACGAGCCCGACGAGGAGCAGCCCGGCGCAGAGGCCCAGGCAGATCTGCATCCCGGCGATCGAGAGCGGCAGCGCCACCGCCGTGGCGCCGAGGCAGAAGACGAGCGCGGTCCGCAGCCAGCGCGGCGGGGCCACGCCCGCCGGCCTCGGCCGGGCCGGCGTGTCGAAGCGGCCCATCGCCAGATCCGCCGCGAGCCACCCCAGCGCGAAGAAGGCGGCGAAGGCGGTGCCGGTGGAGACCAGCGTCAGGAACTGCGCGTTGCTGACGTCCCGGTAGGGATCCTCGAGCAGCGCCAGCCCCGAGAGGGAGAGCGCCGACAGCGCGGTGAGCCCCAGGGCCGCCAGCGCGTCGGTCCGCATCCGGGCGCCCACCTGCGCGAGCCACAGGCAAGGGATCAGCGCCAACCCCGCCGCCCAGAGCCCCGCCGCCGGCTGGCGCGCGGCCAGGGCGGAGGCGAGCAGTCCGAGGCCGACCGCCGACGCCGCCCGGATCGGAGGCTGTGGCAGGGCGGAGAGGGGGAAGAGGCGCGGCATCGCAAGGGGCGAATTAGCACGGACTCGCGGTACAGGGCGAGGGTGGTAGGGTGCGGTTGGCCATGGTTCGCGACCCCGAAGGTTCCCGCGCCGCGGGCGTGGTGCTCGCCCACGACTGGCTCATGGGCATGCGCGGGGGCGAGCGGGTGCTCGAGGAGCTCTGCCGCCTCTTTCCGGGCGCGCCGATCCTCACCCTGCTTCACGCGCCCGGCGCCGTCTCCGCGCTCATCGAGCAGCACGAGATCCAGGTGAGCGCGCTCGAACGCCTCCCCGGGATCCACCGCCACTACCGCCGCGCGCTGCCGTTGATGCCGGCCGCAGTCGCCGCGATGAAGGTCCCCGACTGCGACCTGCTCGTCAGCTCCTCTCACGCGGTGATCAAGGGGCTCCGCGCGCCGCCCGGGGCCCGCCATCTTTGTTATCTGCACACCCCCCTGCGCTACCTGTGGGGGCAGCCGGAGCTCTACGATCTCTACTTCGGCAAGGGGCGCGCCGACCTCCTCACCCGGGCCGCGGCGGCCGCGGTCCTGCCCGCGCTGCGCCGCTGGGACGTCGCCAGCTCGCGCCGCGTCGACAGGTTCGTGTGCAACTCGCGCTACGTCGCCGAGCGCGCCCGCCGGGCCTACGGCGTCGAGGCCCACGTCGTCTATCCGCCCGTCGACCTGGCCCGCTTCCAGCCCGCGGCCCCGCCCGGCCCCGACGCGCCGTACCTCTTGGTCACCGCCTTCTCTCCCTACAAGGCGGTCGATGTCGCGGTCGAGGCCTTTCGCCGGCTCGAGCGGCGGCTGGACGTCATCGGTGGCGGCCAGGACTTCCGCAAGCTGCTGCACCGCTTCGGCGGGACCGTGCGCGCCCTCGGGCCGCTGCCCGACGCGGCCGTGACCGCGGCCTATGCGCAGTGCCGCGCCTTCGTCATGCCCGCCGAGGAGGACTTCGGCATCACCCCCCTCGAGGCCCAGGCGAGCGGGCGGCCGGTGATCGCGCTCGGGCGCGGCGGGGCGCTCGAGACCGTGCGCCCGCTTGGCGGCGAGCGGCCCACGGGGGTGCTGTACGCGCCCGAGCCCGACCCGGTGCGGGCGCTCATGCACGCCGTCCAGCGCTTCGAGGCGCACGAGGCGGCGTTCGCCGTCGCCGACGCCCGCGCCCAGGCCGAGCGCTTCTCCGCGGAGGCCTTTCGCGAGGGGCTGCGGCGCGAGGTGCAAGCGGTGCTTGACCCCGCGCGCGCCGACCATTAGCAACGCTGCCCGTGACCCCCTTCAAGCGCCACTTCTTCATCTGCCAGACCCACCGCCCCGAGGGGGCGGAGCAGCCCTCCTGCGGCGCGCGCGGCGCGGCGCAGCTCTACAGCCGGCTCCTCTCCGCGCTCGACGCCCACCCCGAGCTCGCGCGCGACGTGGCCGTCACGGCCTGCGGCTGCCTCGGCAACTGCTTCGATGGCCCGATGCTCGTCGTCTATCCCGAGGGCGTCTGGTACGTGCGCGTCGGCGAGGCCGAGCTCGAGGAGATCATCCAGACCCACCTGATCGCGGGGCAGCCCGTCGAGCGCCTGCGCGTCGAGGCCCGCCTGAAGGTTGCGCCGGAGCGGGGAACGGCCTACTAAAAGCACTTCCGTTACCATTAAGGGGGAAACACCCTCCGGAAGGAGCAGCACCCATGACGAACCACGAGCCGAAGAACTTCGATCACCTCATCGGCAAGGTGAAAGGGCTGTCCGAGACCCAGCTCAAGGCCCACTTCACGCTGTACCAGGGGTACGTGAAGAAGCTGAACGAGATCTGGAGCCAGCTCGGCACCGCCGACAGGACGCACCCCAATTACTCGTTCGACCTCTACAGCGAGCTCCGCCGCCGTGAGCCGGTGGCCTACAACGGCACGTACCTGCACGAGCTCTACTTCGAGAACCTCGGCGTCGACGGCGACCCCTCGGCGGAGCTGAAGAAGGCCGTCTCGGACGCGTTTGGCTCCTGGGACAACTGGGTGCAGGACTGGAAGGCCAACGGCGGCTCGGCCCACGGCTGGGTGCAGCTCGTGTGGGATCCGGCGAACAAGCGGGTCCTCAACAACCTGATTCAGAGCGAGCACCACGTGGGCCTCCTGTCGGGTGTCACGCCGATCCTGACCATGGACGTCTGGGAGCACGCGTACTTCTTCGACTTCCAGACCAAGAAGCCCGACTACCTCACCACGTTCCTGAGCAACGTGAACTGGAAGGTCGCCAACGAGCGCTTCGCGAAGGCCTCGAAGTAGGCTCACGGTCGATGGTCGGGTTGAAGGAGCCTTCTTCCGCAGCCGCGGGAGGGGGCTCCTTCTCTCCTGGTGACGCGCCCGGCGGATCCCGGAGTCGGTTTTCCCCGGTGGCGCAGTATTCTCGGACAACACGGGTGACATGGATGAGGCACTACGCACTGCTCACGATCGGTTTCGCCGCCGCGGCCTGTAGCGCTACCGGAAGCCAGAGCTCGACCTTCGGCCACAGCTCTGGGCATCACACCACTGCCGGTGGGACTCTGGGTTCTGTGAGCAGCACGACGTCGAGCAGCACCACCGCTACGACCACCGGAACGGGGACGACCAGCGCGAGCTCGAGCGGCGGCTGCACGTGTAGCTTCTGCGCTGGATCGACGCCCCACTGCCTCTGCATCGCTGGGACTCCCTACGGGGTGTGCGCGGAGTGCGCGAATTCCAGCCAGTGCCCGGGAGAGCAGGTCTGCGACCTGAATCCTCAGGACGACGTGACCTTCGGGAGGTGCGCGCAATGCGCGGGGTCCCAGGGGTGCGACGGCGGCCAGGTGTGCGTTCAGAACGTGGGGACTTGCATCGGAGATTGCCGCCAGGGGGGCAGCACGACATGCACGGGCGAACTCCCGGTGTGCAACTACGACTCCGGATTCTGTGTTGGCTGCTTCTCCAATGCTGACTGCAAGTCCAGCCCGGGGATGCCGGTGTGCGGCGTCGGTGGAGCCTGCGTGCAATGCCAAGTCAACTCGGACTGCCCCGATGCTGGTCCGGATGGCGGGTGCAACTACCTTCACGTGTGCATGTGAGTCGGGCCGCGATCTTCCTCGTGCTGGCGTTCACCTGCTGTCGCGGTGAAGCGCTGGACGTGGCTTGGGCGGGCGACCCCGTTCCACGCTCGGGGGAGCGGATCGAGCTGCGCCCGGCCACGCACCGGTGGGTCCTGCGGGCCCACGCGCCGGAGCACTACCGCGTCGAGGTCGGCTGGCCGTCGACGCAGGGGCGTCCGCTGCTCGGCCTGAGCGGGAACAAGACGGCGGAGGATGAACTGGACGAGCTGAGCCCCGATGGTCAACCGAAGCTCGGTCCCCCGGGGGGCGAGGTGAGTGGAGAACTCGAGGTCGATCCCGCCGACAAGTTCGTGGTCATCCGAGCCGTGGCCTTCGGAATCGGCGTCGAGCCGATGTGGGTGCGGATCACCCGCGTCGGTCCAAAGATCAAGCTCGACCCGTCGAAGTTCCAGACCCCGTAAGCCTTCGCGGCTTCTCGGAGCGATCCGCGCAGGCGCCCGTGGCCGGGCGCTAGTTGCCAGCGCAGGTCTGCTGGACTCGGAGCGACTGTAGAACGGGCTTCGCGAGCGCGTTTGATCCCCCCCCGGCCGAGCAGATCCGGGGGACCAGCGTGGCCGAGACAGTGAGGTAGCGGCCCTGGGGTACGTTGCAGCCTTGCAGGTTCAGGGTCGTGCTCGGATTTCCCGGGTTCGCGGCAGGGGAGGGGCAGGCACAGCCGCCGCCGGTCTCGATCGAGGGACAGATGTTGATCACCTGGCCGGGCATCGTGGGGCTGTTGCTCACGTTGACGTCGAAGGCGATGTCTGTCCCCGGCGGCGTGCTAGCATCGAAGGCTACGCTGTCCCACAGGGTGAAGTCTGGGATCGTTCCACAGCCGGTGAACTGCTGGGCATAGGGGGTGCGCACGAGCGTGACATAGCGCAGCGTGTAGCCGGTGAAGTCGGAGTAGCTGTAGGGACCGGCGCCGATCGGGACCGTGGCCATCCAGGCGCCGGTGGCGCCGTTCGCCTGGGTGGCGGTTCCAGAGCCGTTATTTGACCAGACGTTGCCCTGGGCGTCGAGGTCGACGCCGATGGTGGCTCCGCCATGTGCGCTACCCCAATCGTAGGCCATCCAGTTGAACTGCCCCGGAGGACAGGCCACCCCCCCCGCATGCCAGCACGGAACTGGGTTCGTGGGGCTCGGGGCGTAGGGATTGAACGACAGGATTCCGACGCCGGTCGGGTAGAGCCCCATGTAGACGTTGTTGTTCTTGTCCGCGACTACCCCGATGCCGTGCCAGCTGCCGGCTCCAGGGGTGCCGCTGAGGTCGTAGTAGCGCCAGCCGGCCTGGGTGGCGAGGTTCACCGCGTTAAGGTCGGCGGCGCTGATGGGGGTGGCTCCGAGCCCCACCGAGTTCTTCCACAGGGGGTAGGTCTTGAGCAGCGTCGAGGCATCGAAGGCACACTCCGCCGCGCCATATTGTGTCCCGGGGATGTTCGTGTAATAGGAGCCGAAGAAGAGGCTCTCCTTGCTGTCGGTGGTGATGCCATAGGAGCTGCAACCGAAGGGGTCGGGGATGCCGTGCTGCAGTCCCGAGCTGGTGAGGATGTCGGTGATCACCGTGTCGGCGGGGATGTGGATCGGGAGGACGCCGCCGTCGGGCAACGGGATGAAGTCGTTGATGGGCACGGTCGTCGTTCCGGTGACGTTCGGGACGCCGCCCTGGGTGGTCCAGAGCACGCCCGCGCAGTCGACCACTTGTCCATAGCCAGGGAGGCCTGGGTGGTGAACCTTGTAGACGTCAAAGGGGGCAGGGCTCGGGTTGGCCGACCCGGTCCCATCGAAGCTCATGTGCACGAGGGCGCCGCTCGTGGGTGGACCCCAGGCACGGTAGACGTTCACCCACAGATCGCACTCGTGAGTCGTGTTGGTGGAATCGCAGTTCGGCGAGATGGCCGTGCCGCGTCCGAGGCGGTAGCCCGCGCTGAGCTTCAGGGGATCGGCCTCGAGGTCGGGCTGCGGATCTCCGAGCGCGATGGAGTAGCGCACGCAGTCGTCGTAGTTGGTGGGGTCCATCTCGTCGGCAGAGTTGTGGACGCCGTTGTCGAGGCACACATACGTCTGCGCGGCGGAGCTCCCCGGCTGGATCACGCCACCGAGCGTGCCCGCTGGACCGGTCACGCTCGCCGGAGTGATCGTGACCGCGCCCCCCGCCGCGAGCGGCAAGGGGATGCCCTCCGTCAGCATCGTGCCGTTGGCGCCCGGGGCGAGTCCTTGCCTATGCTGGCAGCGCGGAACGCAGCCCAGGTGGGGGTTGGGATTGTAGGCGTTGTCGTCGACATCCACGATCTTCGTCGTCCCGGCCTGCCAGTCGGTGACCCAGTCGCTGGCGCGCAGCGTCACCCAGGCATTGCCGTTGCGGTCGACCACCGAGCGTGAGGGCGCCATCCATGGAAAGCCGTGGGTGGGGTCGAGCTGATCGACGGGGGCAGTCGCCCCGCCGCCATTTCGTCCCGGGGTGGCGGTCCAGCTGGAGCCCTGGTGGAGCCCCGCGTTGTAGACGTGGAAGTGGTTGTTGACCGGAACGATCGACGGATAGCGCGCCTCCTCATAGGGGACGCCCGAGGTCGGGATCAAGACGCGCGACACCGTGCCTTCGGCGTGATCCGCGACGTAGAGAAAATTGCTGCTGAAGGTCGCGCTCGAGCCGATGGTGACGCCACCGTCGGGGCCGGCCATGAGGCCGGAGAAGCCGGCGTCCGCGGCCGGGCTGTACACGAC
>VFSW01014374.1_pt1 | contig 10942 bp, 11 predicted proteins | sample 5358111 | NCBI WGS metagenome assembly VFSW01 (sample SAMN11554181, study PRJNA540505) | mine drainage metagenome | isolation source: sediment from site ElyBrook_90M | place: USA: Ely Copper Mine, Vershire, VT | collected 2017
GGCACCGGCAGGAACGTGGTCGTGTTCCGGTCACTGGACATTTCGCGCATGGTCTGCAGGTAGCGCAGTTGCAGCGCAATCGGCTCCTTGCTGATCATCGCGGCGGCTTGGACCATCTTCTCGGCGGCCTGGTATTCGCCCTCGGCGTTGACGATTTTCGCGCGCCGTTCGCGCTCGGCCTCGGCCTGCCGGGCCATCGCGCGCTTCATGCTGTCGGGCAACGCCACGTCGCGGACTTCGACCGCCGTGACCTTCACTCCCCACGGCTCGGTCTGCTTGTCAATGATCTCCTGCAGCTTCTGGTTGATCACGTCGCGTTGCGACAGCAGGTCGTCGAGCGGGGCCTGGCCGAGCACGCTGCGCAGCGTCGTCTGCGCGATGAGCGAGGTGGCCTTCCAGAAATTCTCCACCTTCACCACCGCGTCCATCGGGTTGATGACGCGGAAATAAACCACCGCGTCCACCGTCGCCGGCACGTTGTCGCGCGTCATGATCTCCTGCTTGGAGACGTCGATCGTCACGACGCGCAGGTCCATCTTGACCATGCGGTCCACGACCGGGATAAGGAAGATCAGACCCGGCCCTTTGGCGCCGAGCAGTTTGCCGAGGCGGAAGATGACGCCGCGCTCGTATTCACGGAGGATGCGCAACGCCTGTGGCAGCACGATGACCGCCAGCACGATCAGCACCACTGCCCCCGAGCCGAGCCGGAAGAGTGCGGAAATGAGTTGGTCCATAATTTTTTCGCTTATTGGGTTCTTGGTTTCACTTTCAACGTCAGCCCTGCGATCCCCGCGACCTCCACGGGCTGGCCTTTCTCCACCACCACGTCGCTGACGGCGTTCCAGATCTCGCCTTCAACGAACACCTTTCCGCCGGTTGCGTCGATACGCTCCAGCGCGGGCACGATCTTGCCCAGCATCGTTTCCTTGCCCGCCCGGACCGGCAGAAGTTGCGCGCGCAACCCGGCCCCGACCACAAAAATGAAGAACAGCGCCGTGATGACCGTCGCCGGAATGAGGATCCCCAGCGACAAACGGAAGGCCGGTCCGGCCTTGTCAAACAGCATCAGCCCGCCCAGGAAGAACGAGATGATGCCGCCGGCAGTCAGCACGCCGTGGGTCGGCGCGTAAATGTCTGCGATGAACAGGCCGAGGGCGAGGAAGATCAGCGCCAGACCGGCGATATTGATCGGCAGGATCGCCGCCATGTAGAGGGCCAGGATCAGCGCGATGCCGCCGACGACCCCCGGCAGGATCGCGCCCGGATTGCTCATCTCGCCGATGATGCCGTAGATGGCAATGAGCATGAGGATGAACATCACCTCCGGCCGCCAGAGCAATTGAAAAAGTCTTTCCCGCGCGGACATCGGGATCTCGACGACCTCGGCAGCGGCGGTCCGGAGCCGGTGGCCGTTGACCTCGCGGCGGTCGAGTTGCCGGAGCAGGTCGGGCACGTCCCGGGCAATGAGGTCGATCACGCGCAGTTCCAGCGCCTTGTCCGCGGTGATCGCGGCGCTTTCCTTGACCGCGGCCTTGGCCCATTCGACGTTGCGATGACGTTTGGCGGCGATGGTTTCGATGTAACTGGCGGCGTAGTTCTCGAGCTTTTGTTTCATCGTCTCGTCCGGCTTTGTGTCACCGCCGATCGGGTTGCCGCCCAGTTCCACCGGATGCGCGGCGCCGATGCTGGTGGTGGGGGCCATGGCCGCGATGTCCGCCGCCAGGGTGATAAAACAGCCCGCGCTGGCCGCGTTGGCACCCGCCGGCGCGACGTACACGACGATCGGCACGGGCGAGGCCAGGAACTTCTGGACGATGGTCTTGGTGGAATCGAGCAGGCCGCCGGGCGTGTCCAGTTGTACGATGAGGCACTGGCATTGGTCCTCCTCGGCCTGATCGACCGCACGGGCGATGTAGCTGGCCGTCGCCGGCCCGATGGCGCCTTCGACGCGGATCAAGCCCACGCACTCGGCGGGCCGCCCGGCTGTCACGCCGAGCCACAGCCCCGCCGCCGCCAGTGTCAATTGAAGCCGCATAGCCACCTCACTGAAGTCAACTTACCCAAACCGGTGTCCGGCGCAAAGGAGAATCTGGGAATCCGCCGCGCCCGGCTCGGAACGGGCCGTCCCGCCACTTCACCCCAGTGGCGAGCTGGGCGCGATGTCTTCGTCCAAATGCGGCGCGGTTTCACCGCGCAGGAGTTTTCGCTCCGCCAGGATGCCGATCATGGCTGCGTTGTCGGTACACAGGCTCCGCTCCGCGAGCCGCAGCGTCAGGCCTTCGCGCTGGCAGGCCGTCGCCAATTTCCGCCGGAGAACGCGATTGCACGTCACCCCGCCGGACGCGGTGACGCAGCGCACGCCGAGACGCCGAGCCGCTTGGACCGCCTTGCCCACCAGCACGTCCACGATGGCGGCTTGCACGCTGGCGCAAAGGTCCCGCACGCGCTGGGCGTCGTCCAGCAGACCGGGATGGTCGCGGAGGAAATAGCGGACGGAAGTCTTCAGACCGGAGAAGCTGAAGTCGTCGTTCGCGTCGTGGAGCATCGGGCGCGGAAAGTCGAAGGCGACCGGATTTCCCCGCTCAGCGAGGCGGTCGATCTCCGGGCCCGCAGGGTACGGCAGGCCCATGAGCTTGCCGGTCTTGTCGAAACACTCGCCGGCGGCGTCGTCCACGGTTGTGCCCAGCAAGCGGTGTTTCCCCTCTACCTGGACGTGGACCAGCATCGTGTGACCGCCGCTGACGATGAGCGAAACGTTGGGTTGGAAGGCCCCGAAGTCTGCGCGGAGCGGATCGCCGGTGATCCACGGCGAGTACAGGTGCGCCTCGTGGTGGTGAATACCTAGAAACGGCCGGCGCAACGCAAACGCGACGGCCTGCGCGGCCTTCAGCCCCACCATCAGCGCGCTCGGCAAGCCGGGGCCGCGCGTCGCCGCCACGGCGTCCAGTTGCGCCGGGGGCGTCCCCGCCGCGTGCAGCGCGGCCTGCGCGATGGGTATCAGGTTGCGCAGGTGCTCGCGGGCGGCCAGCTCCGGCACCACGCCCCCGTACTCCGCGTGCAACCGGGCCTGTGACGAGACGACATTGGCCCGCACTGCGCCGTGGCGCAAAATGGCGGCGCTGGTTTCGTCACAGGAGGTTTCGAGGGCGAGCAAAGTCATGGCCGGCGCACCGGAATCGCGCTCCACATTTCACGTTCCACCGAACGGGGCAGGGGCACGCGCCGCTTGGCGCGGGGACTATTTTGCCGCCATCTTCCCGGTCTCGCGCGCCTTGTCCGGCGCCGGTTCCCGCGTGGTGAAAAGGGTGATGGCCTTGAGCAGGTCGGTGGCCCGCTCAAGTTGCACGTCGTGGGTATGCTTGACACGGTCGCGGTCCTTCGGATCCAGGGATTCGACGCCGCCTGGTGTCTGCTGCAGCCGGATGTTCATCTCGTCGTCGTCCGTGATCGGCACGAGGATGTCCGGGGTGATGCCGTGCTCGTGGATGACCTTGTGGCTGGGGGTGTAGTACTTGGCCGTGGTCAGGCGCAAGGCGTACCCGTCCTGAAGCGGCAGGATGCTCTGCACGGAGCCTTTGCCAAACGTCTGCTCGCCGAGGAGGATCGCGCGCTTGGTGTCCTGCAGGCAGCCGGCGACGATCTCCGCCGCGCTGGCGCTGCCCAGGTTGACCAGCACGACCATCGGCATCGGCGTGCCCTCCTTGGTCCGCAACTCGTCGCCTCGGCCCAGGGCGAGCCGCCGGGAGTCCTGCGACTTGGTCCGTCCTTCGGTGCTGACCACCAGCGTGCCTCGCGGCAGAAACTTCTCGCAGACGTCCACCGCCTGATCGAGCAGCCCGCCCGGATTCCACCGCAGGTCCAGGATCAGCGCCTGCATGCCCTGGGCCTTCATTTTGCGGAGCGCGTCCTCGAGCTCGCTGCTGGTTTTCTCGCCGAACTGTTCGAGCCGGACGTAGCCGATCTTGTTCGCGCCGACCGGGAATTCTTTCCTCCCGTTAATGTCCTTGGCCATGTCCACTTTGATCTCGGCGCGCTTGAGCGGGAAGTCTTTGACCAAGCCGCTGGAGGGCCGCTGGATGGTGATGGTGATCTCCGTGCCGGGATCGCCGCGCAGGCTCTTGACCGCCTCCGGCAGGCTCATCTTCTCGGTGCTCTTGCCGTCGATTTTCACAATCCGGTCGCCCGTCAGCACGCCCGCCCGGAAACCCGGCGAGTCGTCCATCGGCGCCACCACGGTCAGGAAGTTGTCGCGCATGGAGACGACGATGCCCAAGCCGCCGAAGCTGCCCTGGGTGTCATCCTGCAATTCCTTGAAATCCACCGGCTCCATGAATTCGCTGTGCGGATCGAGCGTGTTGATCATCCCCTTGAGGGCGCGGTCCACCAGTTCCTTGTAGGTCAGCTTGCCGCCGTCCACGTACTCGGTGCGCACCTTCTCCAGGACGTAGGAGAACAGCTCCATGCTCGGATACACGGAATCCTTGCCGGGGGTCTGTGCGGAAAGCCGGTAGGCCCGTGCGCCGATGGCCAGGTTCACCCCCAGGACAACCAGCGCCACGCCGTAGATCAAACGTCGTTTCATCGTGTCAACGCAAAAACATTCTGCCTCACAGTAGAAGGGGATGATCGGGATGGCAAGGGCGGCATCCTCCGCGGGGTCGCGCCGCCACCGGCAGGAGCGGCTTACTTGCTGATGCCCCGCTCGCTGGCGCGGATGAACTGAACCAGGTGGCGGACCTCCGGCAATGGCGGCAGTTCCTGCTCAATCTTTGCCAGCGCGTTGGGAATGGTCAGCCCTTCGCGGAAGAGGATCCGGTAGGCCTGGCGGAGGGCGGACTGGGCTTCCTCGGCGACGTCGTTGCGCTCCATCCCGACTTTGTTGATGGTGCGCGTCTGGGCGGGGTTGCCGTCGGCGATCATGAATGGCGGCACGTCCTGCACCACCTTGGAACAGCCGCCGACCATGGCCATCCGGCCGATGCGGCAGAATTGATGCACGGCCGCCAGTCCCCCGATGATGGCGTGGTCCTCCACCGTCACGTGGCCGGCCAGCGTGGCGACGTTGGACATGACGATGTGGTCGCCCAAACGGCAGTCGTGGGCGACGTGACTGTAGGCCAACAGGTGATTGTCCGATCCCAGGGTGGTGACGCCGCCGTCGTGGGTCGCGCTGTGAACGGTGACGTATTCGCGGAAGGTGTTCCGGGCACCGATCTGGGTGCGCGTGACGCCGCCCTGCCACTTCAAGTCCTGCGTTTTCAAGCCCAAGCTGGCAAAGGGAAAGATTTCATTCCTTTCGCCGAGCGTGGTGTGGCCGTCAAGTACCACGTGGGAGTGGAGTCGGCAGCGGTCGCCAAGCGCCACGTGCCCGCCGATGACGCAGTACGGCCCGATGTCGCAGTCCGCGCCCAGTTGCGCCCCGGGGTGGATGACTGCGGTGGGATGGATCATACGCGGATGTCGGCAAGAAGATGAGTTCGCCACAGCCGGGGCCGGCGGTTTACCGGTCCCGGAGCATGAACGTCACCTCGGCTTCACTCACGACCTCGCCATCGACCCGGCAGACGCCTTTGGCTTTGCCGATGCTGGCGCGGATCCGGGTCAGCTCCACCTCGATGAACATCACGTCGCCGGGAAACACCGGCTTGCTCCAGCGCACGGCGTCGGCGGACATGAAATACGCGATCTTGTCGCTCATCTCCGCCCGCTTGAGCATGAGGATGCCCGCCGCCTGGGCCATGGCTTCCAGTTGCAGCACGCCGGGCATGATCGGGTGCCCTGGAAAGTGCCCCTGGAAATACGGCTCGTTGATCGTCACGCATTTCACGCCGACGATCTGGTTGCCTTCCATCTTCACGATCCGGTCCACCATCTGGAACGGATACCGATGCGGCAGCACCTTCATGACTTCCTCGATCCCGAGCACGGAACCGCCCGTGGCCGGCGCGGCCGGCGGCGGCGTGGCACGGGCCGCCGCCTCCGGCGGGGGCGCGAAGGCCTGCATCACGTCCTGCGGCTTGCGCATCTGCGCGTCAATCCGCCGCGCCAGTTCGCAGTTGGCGGCGTGGCTCGGCTTGATCGCCACCAGATGGCCGCGCAGCGGACGCCCCAGCAGGGACAAGTCCCCGATGAGATCGAGGATCTTGTGACGGACGAATTCCTCCGGGTAGCGCAGCGGCTCGGTGGTGAGCACGGCGTCGTCGCGGATCACCACCGCGTTTTCCAGGCTGCCGCCTTTGATCAGCCCGTTTTTGATCAAATACTCGATCTCCTCAAAGAAACAAAACGTCCGGGCCTGGGCGAGGTCGCGCTCCCAGGTCTGCGGTGTCACCTCGACGCTGAAGAACTGGGTGAAGCGGCCGTGTTTGTCGGTGCTGGTGCAGGAAATCTTGAAGGTGGCGTCAGGAAACAAAGTCATCACCGACTCCCCGGTTTCCAGTTCGATCGGCGAGGTCACGGCGTGTGTCTCCCGCGGTTCCGCCTGCGGCACGATCCCCGCCGCCTGGACCATCCGGCAGTATTCGCGGGCGCTGCCGTCCCCGATGGGCGGCTCGTTGGCGTCGAGTTCCACGACGGCGTTGTCGATCCCGTAGCCGGCCAGCGTGGCGAGGACGTGCTCGACGGTGTGGATTTTGATGTTGCCCTTGGCCAGGGTCGTGGAGCGATCCGTCTCGGCGACGTTCTCGATCTTCGCCTCGATCTCCGGTTTGCCCTCGAGGTCCACCCGGCGGAAGCGGATGCCGCTGTGCGGCGGCCCGGGCAAAAAGGTCATGCTGACCCGGCTGCCGCTGTGCAGGCCGACGCCGGAAAAGGTCGCCGAGCGGTTCAGCGTTTGTTGATTTGGCACGGGCCAGATTAAAGTCGGCGGCGCGCGGCAATGCAAGCGCGGGGAGACGCGGTCCGGACGGGCGGGGCGGGTGGAGAATGCGGGCCGGTTCCGGCTCTGGCGCCGCGCCTAGCGCCGCCCGTCGTACCACTGGGAATAGGCCTCGCGCCGGCGCAGCGGACGCCCCAGCCCGAGCGCCACCCGCACCAGGAAGCCGAGCCATTCCCAGCGCGAGTAGAGATGCACCTTGCGGTCGGAGGTCAGCAGCGGGTGCCGATCCAGAATCACCACGGCCTTGCCCTGTTGGGCAGCCCGCTTTTTGAGCCGGCGGCTCAGTTCGAGTTCCTCGGAAGCAAACAGTTCCTCGCTGAATCTCCCCACGGCGCGAAACGCCGCGGCGTCGCAGAAAATGAACGACCCGGCGAGCAGATGACGGCGCAGGCTGAGCCAGTTCCAGAGGCGGCACAGCATCTGGCCCCATCTCACCTCGCTATGCATCCGCACGGTGCTGCCGCCGGCCAGGCAGCGTCCGCCGGCAATTTGTTCCGCCACGTCCTCAAACAGCTCCACCGTCGGCACCGAATCGGCGTCGATGAACAGCAACCAGTCGCCCGAGGCCGCGGCGGCGCCGGCGTTGCGGGCGCGGGAAATCTGGTTGATCGGCTCGAAGACCACCGTGGCGCCGGCGCGGCGGGCCAGCTCCGCTGTGCCGTCCGTGGAGTTGTTGTCGCAGACGATGAGTTCGGTCATCCAGCCGCGCCGGCCGAAGGCGGCCATCGCCGCCGCCACCGCCCGGAGGGTGGCGGCGAGGAGTTTCTCCTCGTTGAACGCCGGAATGACGACCGAGATCTTCACCCGCCCAGTCTTGGCGAGAAGCCGGCCCGGCGCAACCTCCCGCGCGTCGTCAGGCGCCATTCTGCCCGGTGCGGATCATCTTCCCGGATTGCCTTCGACCCAGTTTTTGATGCGGCACCGCTTCTCGGCCAGGAGGACGAAGCCCCGGCGCGAGGCCGTTTGCTCCGTTGCGCCGGACCTTCCGGCCGTCATTTTGTGCTTCCTCCGAGCGAGGCGTTTGGGTTGAAAAGGGAGCGGGAGACTCCCACACTGACGGCGTGCAACCCAAGAATGAGACGCCATGAAAACCGCCTACGAACTCGCGATGGAGCGGCTGAACAAAACGTCGCCGCCGACCAAGCTGACCGCCGCGCAGAAACAGCAGATCGCCGAGCTGGAGTCGAAATGCAAAGCCCGGATCGCGGAGCGCGAAATCCACCTGCATGAGCAGATCGACCAGGCGAAGGCGGCGGGCGACTTCGAGAAATCGGCCAAGCTGGAACAGGAGTTGGCCGCCGACCGACGCAAGCTCCACGCCGAACTGGAAGAAAAAAAGGAGTCGGTGAGACAGAGCTAGTCTGCCAACGGTGGCGTTCCTCCTCGCGATCTCTGGAATCTGCCGCGCTGCGTTCGCTCGCGCTCGACCGCCGGTCGGCGGGACCGGCATTGGGGCGGTTCCTCATGAACCGGCGCCAGAGCGGTGGGGCGGGTGTCGTCAGCGCGTCGCCGCGCCGGCGATGCTCAGCGTCAGGTCAATGACGTCGGAGACTTTCTCCTCCATCTTGCCAGGCATGATGTTGAAGTCGCTGCGCTTGATGGTGAAGTTGGCACGGATGACGAGCAGGTCGCCTTTCAGGTTGGGCACGCGGGCCTGAAGCTTGTCTTTGAGATAGGTCAGCCGCACCGGAATGGTGAGTTCCTTGGACACGCCCTTGAGCGTGAACGTGCCGGTCGCCTCCGCCGTCGTCACCTCGCCTTCGGTCTTCACGTTCTTCAACTCCTTCGCCGCGAAAGTGATTTCGGGGAACTGGGCGGCGGCGAGCCACATCGGGCTGTGCAGGTGCTGGTTCTGCATCGGGTTCGGCACCGTGAGCGAGGCGCTGGTCACGACAATCTTGCCCTGGGTGGCCGCGGGGTTTTCCGGATCGAAGGTGACGCTGCCGGAGATGCCGCTGGCGCTGCCGGTGACCGCTTCGAGCGGGGCGTCGAGTTTGAACACGGCATTGTTCACGCCCTTGGGATCTTTGAAATCGAAGGTTTCCGGCGCGGCGAACACGGCGGCCGGCCAACACGCCAGGGCGAGCAGCCCGATCAGTCTGAGGTTCATGCGATGGTTCAGGTTGGTTTGGGTGGATGGCGAAAAAGAAACGAGCCTGCCGCCAGCCCACCGGCGGCCACCGCGGCGGCGCCCAGAAAATCCACGCCCGGCACGAACCGCCGCCGGTACTCGATGCCTTCGATGCCGGTGACGGCGTCCAGGGTCCGGACCGGCACGCGGGTCTTGGTCCAGCCGCGGTTGGCGCCGGTCGCGAGCCAGACGCCGCCGGCGACCAGGCACAGCAGCAGTCCGGTGATGCGGAGCGTTCGCTTCATGCGCAAGTTGCCGCGTAATGTGTTCCAAGACGGCTGGAATGCAACTGCCGGCGTCAGCCCGCTGGGGAGTTGACCGGAGCGGTGGCCGCCAGTTTACGGCGGCCAGCCCATCTTCCACTCGCCGCCGACCTGCTGGAACCGGAACTTGGGGATGGTTATTCCTGGGGCAAGTTCGACCGTCGCCTGAATGGAGCCATCCGGCAACGGTTCCCGGTTCACGATGGCCATGCCGGGGAAGGGCGCGTCGAACAGGTCGCCCGCCCGGCCGTCGGCTCGCTGGAACGCGTGTTGAAGTTTCTGGGCGTCGGCCGGCGCGAGCGTCTGTAACAAATTTGTGACGTCCCGGTTCCGCAATGCCCAGAGAAACGATTCGATGGTGGCGTCCGGCGTGGCCAAGCCGACCCACTGCGCCTGGGATCGCAACACGTAGCCGGGCGGAAGCCCCGTCGCCGCCGCGGGATTCGTGCGGCCGGCGGCGAGCCGGGCACCCAGTTGGTCGTTCTCCGCGCGGACGCTGGCGAGTTCGCGTCGGCGTGCCAGGAGCAACGTCACCTGGCTGCGCAACCGGAGCAGTTGGCCCTCCTCGGCTTCGCTCAACCGGTCCCCCGGCCCGGACTGGGCGGACGGCGGTGGCTCCGGCGCGGTCGGGGGGGGGGGGGGCGGCGCGCGGGGGGGGTGGGGGGCGGCGGGGCGCGCGCCGCGCCGGCCCCGCGCCCCCCCCCGCCCCCCCCCCCCGGGCCCCCCCCCCCGCCCGGGGCGCACGGCGGGGGCTCCGGCGCGGTCGGTGCGGCGGTTCGCGCCGCGCGGAGGTGTTGCGCCTCGGCGCGCAGAGCGGCGACCTGGCCGCGCTCCACCAACACCGCCGCCAGCGCCATCAGGCAGCCGGCGGCGAGCAGCGCGCTGACAGGTCGGCGCAGGTTCATTGCGCGGGGGCGTTGGTGGCCGGTGCGAAGCCGGCGCCCGGCGGCAACGCGCCGGGTTTCTCCACCGGTTGCGACGGCTCCTGCCCGACGCGGCTCGGCTCCAGGTAGAGCTTGCCATCGCGCCGCACAAACCAGTCGGCATGATTCGGACCGATCTGCTGCACGCTGCCGTCGCACAGCGTGACGCTGCCGTGGATCGGGCAGCGGAACATGACACGCTGCGGCTCCGTGAACGGCGTGGACGGCGCGAGGTAGTCGTAAGAACAGTTGGCGCTGGTGAACGCGGCCCAGCTTTCAGCAGCTTGCCGGCCTTCGTCCGCGGGGCAGACCAGAACCTTCGGTGTGCTCATCTCGTTGGTCATGGAGATGAGGTCGGGCGGGGAAGCGTCGCCATGGTCCAAGCTCCAGACGCGCACGGCCAAGCCGAGTTGCTTCAGGTTGTTGACGCACGCGATGCGTTGGGCCTTTTCCTTGGCCGCCGCGAGAGCCGCGAGATCAGATTGCACCTCCGGCGGCAGGACGGCGGTGGCTGCCAACTGGTCGCGCAACGTGCGGTTCTCCGCGCCCAGCTTCTCCAACTCGCCCACCTCGGTGGTTAGTTGTTGCGCCAGGGCCGTCAACCGCTGGATTTCCGCGCGCCCCTTTGCGGCATCGCCTGCGCCGGTGTCGGCCGGCGGTGGTTGGGCGGGGGCCGGTTTGGGCGCCGGGATCGCCCGCAATTCCTCGACGGCGCGCCGCAGTTGGCGGTTTTGCGGCTGCTGCA
>VFSW01014375.1_pt1 | contig 10941 bp, 12 predicted proteins | sample 5358111 | NCBI WGS metagenome assembly VFSW01 (sample SAMN11554181, study PRJNA540505) | mine drainage metagenome | isolation source: sediment from site ElyBrook_90M | place: USA: Ely Copper Mine, Vershire, VT | collected 2017
CGGGATCGTCGATTGCGGCGTTGAGCAGCCCCTTCACGTCGGCGGGGAACGCCGGCGCGACGATCTTCAAACCCGGAACGTGGTAGAAAAGAGCTTCGACGCAGACGGAGTGAGAGAGCGCGCCGCGCACGCCGCCGCCGTACGGCGCGCGTATGACGAGCGGGCACGTGTACTCGCCGTTGCTGCGATACCGCGTTTTCGCCGCCTCCCCAACGATCTGATTGAACGACGGATAGATGAAATCGGCGAACTGGATCTCGGCGATTGGGCGCAGACCTTCCATCGCCATTCCGATGGCGATGCCGACGATCGATGCCTCGGCGATCGGTGTGTCGATGACGCGCTGCGGGCCGAATTCATCGATGAAGTCCTTCGTGATGAGGAAGACGTTCCCGCGAGCACCGACGTCCTCGCCGAGGATAAGCACGCGGTCGTCGTTCTTCAAGGCCTCGTACAGTGTCGCGCGCACCGCTTCGACGTTGTTCATCGTCTGCGACGAAGCGGTCATCGTCGAGGTCGTCACTGCCATGGCTGCCACGCTCCTTCGTAGACGTTCTCGTAAAGATCGCGCGCCTGCGGAAACGGCATCGTCTCGGCGCGATCGGTCGCGTCGTTCGTCTCCTGCAAGACTTCTTTCTTCATCGCGGCGACCTCCGCGTCCGTGATGATGCCGGCCTCGACGAGCCGGGTTTCGAATCGCGGAACGGGGTCGTCCTTCCGATGCTGCGCGACCTCCTCCTTCGTCCGATACGTCATGTCGTTGTCGTCGGTCGAGTGCGCGAGAAAACGATAGCACGTGCCTTCGAGCAGCGTCGGGCCGCCGCCCGATCGAGCGCGGTCGAGCGCGTCGTTCACGCACGCGTAGGTTTCAGCAGGATCGAATCCGTCGAATCGCTTGCCCGGGATGCCGTATCCAACGGCGCGCTTCCAAATCTCGGGCTGCGCCATCTGCTTTTCGATCGGCGTCGAGATGGCCCACATGTTGTTTTCGACGAGGAAGACGATCGGAAGCCTGTGGATCGCCGCAAAGTTGACCGACTCGTGCCACTCGCCTTCGCTCGTCGTCCCGTCGCCGCAGGTGCAGAGCACGGCGCGCCCGCTTTCGCCGCGATACTTCATCGCGTACGCGGCGCCGACCGCGTGAGGGATATGCGCGGCGAGAATCGAGGAGAAGGAGAGAATGCCGATGCTTTTCGAGGAGTAGTGGTTGGGGAATTGGCGCCCGCCGTTGTGATCCGCGGCGCGAGCGAAGATCGAGAGCATGATCTCGTAGGCCGTCAAGCCGACGCCGAGGCAGAGACCGAGATCGCGGTAGTAGGGCGCGAGGAGGTCGGAGCCGCGCCGGAACGCCATCGCCGCGCCGGCCTGGAGTGCTTCGTGCCCCTCGCTGCCGAGCGCGAACGGCACTTTCCCTTGCCGGTTGAGCTGGAAGCCTCGGTTGTCGAGTTGGCGCTGGAGAAGCATGTTACGGAAGATCTGCCGCAACTGCTCGTCGCCTAGCCCGTGCCGATCCAGCGCAGCCGTCGTCTTTACTGCCACAGGATGCGAGGTTCGCCTCGGGCGGCGCGGAACGCTTCAAGGGAGCGGCGGCCGTGCCCGGACTCAGGGCACGCCTTGCGGGGTTGCGCCGCGGGAAGCGACCCGCCTCGTGCGAAGACTCCGAGTACCGAAAATCTGTCGAAATCGAGGGTACACCATGACGCGTCCCATTCGAAGCATCCTCTTTGCTGCAAGCGTCGCGAGCCTCTGCGGCCCGCTCGCCTTTGCTGTGCAGCCCGTGCCTGCAGCCGCGAGCAACGTCTTCTGCGGCGCCGACGGGTCGTACATCCCGTGGGACGTCGCTTCGAACGCGCCGGCTCCGAAGACCGCTACATCGGAAAGCGCGATGCGCGTCGTTCTCTACGCTGCATCCGGCTCGCGAGCGACCGCGCTCGTGACCTTCATCACGAACGACTCGGCGTATCAGGCGACGATCGCAGGCATGGCGCTGCACGGGCAAGCAGGGGCCGGCGATCGCGAGAGCGATCCGGTTCTCGTGACCTTCGACCGGCCGGTCGACGTCCAGTACGCGTACGTGGATTCGTATGCGGCAGACGGCGCGTCGCTCGTTTCTTGCCCTAGCTTCGTCAATCAGGTCTATCCGTACGGCGCCGCGCCGCGCCCGAACAGTGCCGTGCCTTCGCTACACGTCGTCGCCAGGTCGACGGTTCCGACGATGCCGCGGCGTTACGCAATGATCGGGGCGACGCTGCTTCAATCGCTTCCCTCGCTCTCGTGCGGTACCGTCTACACGCCGTCGCGAATGGCATTGAGGCCGCAGAGCGACTGGTCCGTGCAGGACGAGATGGCGAGCTACTCCAGCGGCCGTGGCGGGACCTCGGCGCTCGTCGCAATCTATCTTGACTCCACCGGAAAGCCGGTGGACACGCAACTCGTGCAGTCCAGCGGCAATCACATTACGGACACCGAGGCACTCGACCAGGCAAAGACGCAGACGTACTCGCCGGCGCAGTTCCTCTGCACGCCGGTCGTAAGCGTTCTCATCCTGCCGTATCAACAGAAGTAAGCGCGCGAGCCGAAGCACGGTTCGATTGCTTGAACGCTGAGCTCGTCGCGTACCGGCGGCATTTTCACGCGCATCCCGAGCTCTCGCTCGAAGAGCACGAGACGGCGGCGTTCGTCGAGCGCGAGCTTCGGCAATGCGACTTCGACGAAATTCGCACGCGCGTCGGCAAGACGGGGATCCTGGCTACGCTGCGCGGCGGGCGTTCCGGACCGACGACGCTCCTTCGCGCCGACATGGATGCGCTTCCGGTGAGCGAGCTCGGCACGGCGGAATACCGATCGCAGCGCGCAGGCGTGATGCACGCCTGCGGGCACGACGGGCACATGGCGATTCTGCTCGCGTCTGCGCGTGCGCTGGCCGCGCGGCGTCAAGACGTACGTGGGACGCTCGTCTTCTGCTTTCAGCCGGGGGAAGAAGGGTACGGCGGCAACCGGTTGATGATCGCCGACGGCGCGCTCGAGAACCCGCACGTCGACCGGGTCTTTGCGCTGCATCTCTATACCGGCCTCGACGTTGGAAAGATCGGCGTTCGCGACGGCCCGTTCTTTGCTGCCTCGGACCAGATCTACGTTACGCTCGTGGGACGCGGCGGACACGGTGCGATGCCGCAGCTCTCGGTCGATCCAATCGTCGGCGCCGCGCACTTCATTACGATGCTGCAGACGCTCGTAAGCCGCGAAGCCGCGCCGAAGGAGCCCGTGGTCGTGACGATCGGAAAAGTCGTTGCGGGGACGACGCACAACGTAATTCCGGATCGCGCCGAACTGACCGGCACGGTACGAACGCTCGACGAAACCGTACGACGGTCGATGCCGGAACGGCTCGAGCGCATGCTGCAGGGGCTTTGCAGTGCCATGCGCATGGAGTACCGCCTCCAGTACGAATGGGGCTATCCCGCGGTTGTCAACGATCAGCGCGCGAACGACCTCGTCCGCGACGTTGCGAGAGCGTGCGTCGGAACGGAGAGCGTCGTCGACCCACACGAGGTCGTGATGTGGGCAGAGGATATGGCGTACATGCAGGCAGAGCGGCCCGGCGCGTACTTTCTCGTCGGTGCGCGCGGCGCCGGAATAGGAACCGAGCCGCAGCACAGCGCGCGGTACGACATCGACGAACGAGCTCTCGACGTCGGCTTTCGCATGATGACCGGACTCGGGGTTTCCTAGCGCTGCAGACGTCTGGCGTACGGCGATAGCACCGCCGAGCGCGAGTCGGCTCAGGCGAGCGCAGCCTCGAGAGACTCCGCGAATGCATCGACGTCTTCGGGCCGCGTCGCCCAGTGCGTCATCCAGCGCACTTCGGGAAGCGCCTCGTCGAACGTGTAGAAGAAGACTTTCGCCTGCGCGCGGGCGATCGCCCCACGGTCCATCGTCGCGAAGATTGCGTTGCAGCGCACCGGGCGCGTGATGCGGATTCCCTTTATGGCGCGTACGCGCTCGTGAAGGCGTGCCGTCATCGCGTTGGCATGTGAGGCGTAGCGTAGCCAGAGATCGTTCGAAAGCAGCGCTTCGAACTGCGCCGCTACGTAACGCATCTTCGAAGAGAGCTGCATTGCCTGCTTGCGGGCGAAGGGCGCCGCACCGGCGGCAAGATCGGGCGTGAAGAAACAGATCGCCTCGCCGAACATCAAACCGTTCTTCGTGCCGCCGAAGGTGAGCGCGTCGACGCCGAGATCGGCCGTAATCGTCCGCGGGGTGGCATGCAGCGCTGCCGCCGCGTTTGCGATGCGGGCGCCGTCGACGTGCACGAGGAGGCCTCGCTCGTGTGCGTAGTCGCAAAGCTCGTGAATTTCGCCGGGCTCGTAGAGGCCGCCGTACTCCGTGGATTGCGAGATGGAGACGATTCGCGGCTGCGGGTGGTGCTCGTCGTGCCCGTGACGCAGGTGCGGCTCGAGATCCTCCGGGCGGAGCTTCCCGTCATCGGTCGCGATCGGGATCACTTTCGAGCCCGCAAAACGCTCGAACGCGCCACATTCGTCGGTCTGCAGATGCGCGCTCGCCGGACAGAGCACGGCCTCCCAGGGTTTTACAAGGCAGCTGAGCGCGACGACGTTTGCGCCGGTGCCGTTGAACGTGAAGTACACGCCCGTCGCGTCACCGAAGTGCTCGCGAAAGCGGCGCACCGCCGACGCCGTCCACGCATCGTGACCGTAACCAACGGCGTCGCCGTCATTCGCGCGTCGAATCGCGTCGAGGATTTCGGGAGCGACCGGAGCGGTATTGTCGCTCGCAAAGCTGCGCGTTGCCGCGCTCATAGCGCTACCGTCGTACCCCGCCGGCCGGGATCGGCAGGCCAACCGAACTGCGACGTTGCGAACCCCGCGAGCGCGCTCGCGGAGTCGGGCTCGCCGTGGACGGCGTACAGATGGGGCTTGCTCGTGCACGTCGAGAACCAGCGCCCGAAGTCTGCGCGATCTGCGTGCCCGCTGAAGCCGGCCAAGTCAACGATCTTGGCGCGCACGGGGAGCATGTCGCCGTAGATGCGCAACGCCTTCGCGCCTCGCGTCAGTAAGAAACCGAGGGTGCCGCGGCTTTGATACCCCACGAAGATTACCGTCGATTTCGTTTGCGCGAGATGGTTGTGGAGATGGTGCAGAACGCGGCCGCCAGACGCCATACCGCTCGCGGAAACGATGAGCCGCGGCCCTTCGAGGAAGTTGAGCGCCTTCGATTCTTCGGTCGTTACCGCAAGCGAGAAGTTGCGCACGCCGAACGGCGTTGACGGCGTACCGTTGGGGATCGGCTTATGCGCGTCGGGAAAGCTCTCGAAGAGCGTGTCGACTTTCTCCGCCATCGGGCTGTCGAGGTGTACGGGCAACGCGGCGACCTTCGGCTCCCTCGCCTGTACCGCGGCAATGGCCAGGAGCATGTCCTGCGTGCGTTCTACCGCAAACGCCGGCATCACGATTATGCCGCCGCGAGCGATGCCATCGAGCAACGCGGCTTGGAGTGCGTCGAGGGAGTCTGCAGGATGCGCGCGGTCGCCGTACGTCGATTCGCAGACGATCGTATCGGCGCGTCCGATCGGATCGGGATCGTAGAGCAGCGTTCGCCCGTATCGTCCGAGATCGCCGGAGAACACGATGCGTTTGCCTTCGAGTTCGAAGGCGACGAACGCCGAGCCGATGACGTGGGCCGCATTATGATAGGTGGCGCGGACGCCGGGAACGGCGTCGAACTGCGTCCCGAGCGGAACCGCGCGCACGAGGCGCATCGTGCGAGCGACGTCCCGCTCGTCGTAGTATGCAGGCGGCACGTTGGGGCGATCGTGCTCGAGGCCGCGCTGGACCATCTCTTGCTGTAGGTGCGCCGCGTCGTCGAGCACGATCTGCATGAGAGCTTGCGTCGGCGGCGTGCAATAGATCGGACCGGCGAAGCCGTCGCGCACGAGCTTGGGCAAGTAGCCGATGTGATCGAGGTGCCCGTGCGTGACGACGACGGCTTCGACGTCGTCCGGCTCGACCGGTAGCGGTGCATCGTTGAGCGCCGCGATCTGGTGCGTCCCTTGGAAGAGGCCGCAATCGACGAAGAAGCGCCTTCCCCCGACCGTGAGAAGATGTTTGCTGCCGGTGACCGTGCCGGCAGCGCCGACGAAGGTGAGCTCAGCCACGTGCTGCGGTGAGGGCGAGCGAGCTCGGAAGCGCGTTACGTAAGTAGAGATCGAGGCAACGGTCGACGAGCGATACCGGGTCGGCGTCCTCGACGATGGTTGCGCCGGTCTCCTTCTTGACGATCGTGCGCACGTCATCGATGTGATCCGAGATGCCGCCGGAGTGCGCGAGGACGCCGATCAGCTTTCCTTCGTCGTACGCGATGCAGAACTCGCCGAGCGTTCCACTGCGTCCCCCGAGAAAGAGCACGAAGTCGGAGCTATGGATGTTGTGCGTCTCGCGTCCCATGAGTCCGGAACCGGTGAAGACGATCGACGTGTACGGCTGAATCGGCGAATGGTAGACGTCGACGTGCTCTTCGCGCGTGAGGGCCGGCGAGACGCCGAGGCTCGCGCCGCCCGCCTCGTGGGCGCCGAGCACCGCCGCGTGCGGTAATCCCGGGCACGCGCCGGTAACGATCGTGCAATCGCGTTCGGCGATGCGCCGGCCCAAACGGCGCGCCGTCGCGAGTTGTTCTGCGGAAATGCTTCCGCCGGAGGAGCCCATGACGCCGACTTGGATCTTCATGCAAACGGGGATACCGTGCGACATTCCGCGGAACCTACCGCCAGGAGTAACGCCGAGCGGCTCCTAGAAGAAACCCGTATGGCGGAGCGCGAGCGCCTCGACGTCGACGTTCTCTTTGTCGGTTCTGGACCGGCGAGTCTTTCTGGCGCAATCGCGCTCGCGGAGCGCGCGAGGGCCGCGAATCGCGCACTGGAGATTCTCGTCATCGAGAAAGCCGCCGAGGCGTGGAACCACGCGATCTCCGGCGCCGTGCTCGACCCGCGAGCCTTCGAGGAGCTCGATCCCGATTGGCTCGCGCACGGAGTTCCCGTCGAATCGCCGGTGACGCGCGACGAGCTGTGGTATCTCACGCGCGGCGGCAAGATCAAAGCGCCGTTCACTCCGCCGCCGCTGAACAACGACGGCAAGTATGTAGCGTCGCTCCAGAAGATCGTGAAATGGCTAGCAGCGCGTGCGCAGGAAGCCGGCGTGCAAGTCTTTCCCGCGTTTCCCGGTCAAGAGTTGCTGTGGGACGGGAACTGCGTCACCGGCGTTCGCACCGGCGACAAAGGTCTCGATCGCGACGGCAATCCAAAGTCCAACTACGAGCCGGGCGCCGATCTCATCGCGAAGATCGTGATTCTCGGCGAAGGCCCGTTGGGCACCCTGACCAAGCAAGCCGTCGCGCGTTTGGGGCTCGGTGCCGGACGCGAGCCGACGGTCTACGCGCTGGGCGTCAAGGAGTTGTGGCAGTGTCCGGCCGGATCCGTACAAGCCGGCAGCGTGACGCACACGCTGGGCTATCCGCTGCGGGCGCAAACCTTTGGCGGAGGGTTCATCTACGGAATGGCCGGCGACGTACTCGACATCGGCATGGTTACCGGCCTCGACGCACGCGACCCGACGAGCGACCCGCACAACGAGCTCCAACGACTGAAGCAGCACCCTTCGATCGCCGGAAAGTTGCGCGGCGCAAAGCTGCTGCGGTACGGAGCCAAGGCAATTCCGGAGGGCGGGCTCTTCGCGATGCCGCGGCTCTACGGCGGAGGATTGATGATCGTCGGCGACTCGGGCGGGTTCCTCAACGGCATGCGCCTCAAGGGCATTCACTTGGCGATGAAATCCGGCATGCTCGCGGCCGAAACCGCGTGGGAGGCGCTGGAGGCCGATCGATACGACGAGGCTATGCTCGCTGGGTATCAGCGGCGCTTCGAGGGCTCGTGGGCGCACCAGGAGCTGCGCCGCGCGCGCAACTTCCATCAGGGCTTCGAACGCGGGCTTCTCTTCGGCATGCTCAACGCCGGGCTCGCGACGGTCTCGGGCGGGCGGGGGTTCGGCTTCGTCGATCGCCTCCACGGTAAGCCTGGCTTTGCGGTGATGGAAAAGCGTGGCTACGAGCCGAAGGAATCGGCGCGCGCGACCATCGACGGCGTGCTGACCTTCGACAAGCTTACCGACGTCTACAACTCCGGCACGATGCACGACGAAAACCAGCCGTGCCACCTGCACGTGTCCGACACGAACGTCTGTCGCGACCGGTGCGCGGTGGAGTACGGCAATCCGTGTCGTTCCTTCTGTCCGGCAGCGGTCTACGAGCCGCTCTTCGAGAAGCGCGGCGGTACGGTCGAGGGCCGCTTGCAGATCAACTTCACGAACTGCGTGCACTGCAAGACGTGCGACATCGCCGATCCGTATCAAATCATCACGTGGGTGCCTCCCGAAGGGGGAGGCGGCCCGGTCTACACGGGCATGTGATGACGGTCACCGTCAATGGCCAGCCGCGCGACCTGCGCGACGGCACTACCGTTGCGGATCTGCTTGCGTTGCTGGGCGCCAAGCAGACCGGAATTGCGGTTGCCTGTAACGATGCCGTCGTTCGGCGCTCGCGCTTCGGCGAGCACCGCATCGTGCACGGCGATCGCATCGAGATCATCCAAGCGGTGGCAGGCGGCTGACGGAGAAAGAGACCGAAGAATCGTGAATGATGTTTTGAGAATCGGCACGCTCGAGTTTGCCTCACGGCTGATCGTCGGCACGGGAAAGTATCCTTCGCTCGAGGTCATGCAAGCCGCGCACGCGGCCAGCGGAGCGCAGATGGTAACCGTGGCGATCCGCCGAATCGCGCTCGACGACCCGAGCGGCAAGACGCTCCTCGATTACATCGATCGCTCGCGCGTGACGATTCTTCCGAATACCGCCGGCTGCTATTGCGCGCGTGACGCGATCCTCACCGCACAGCTGGCGCGCGAGCTTCTCCAGACCGATCTCGTCAAGCTCGAGGTCGTCGGCGACGCACAGACCCTGCATCCCGATCCGCGCGCGACGCTGGAGGCCGCGGAGCGTCTCGTCGCCGACGGATTCACGGTGCTACCCTACACCGGCGACGACCCGGTCGTGTGCCGGCAGCTCGAGGAGATTGGATGTGCGGCCGTGATGCCGCTCGCAGCGCCGATCGGAAGCGGCCTGGGCGTTTGCAATCCGTACGCGATACGCACGATCAAGGAGCGCGCGAAGGTCCCGGTCATCGTCGATGCGGGCGTCGGGACCGCCTCCGACGCGGCAATCGCGATGGAGCTGGGCGTCGATGCGATCCTCATGAATACGGGGATCGCTGCCGCTCGCGATCCGGTCCTCATGGCGCGCGCGATGCGTCGCGCGGTCGAGGCTGGCCGCATGGCGTACCTGGCGGGACGAATGACCAAGCGTCTGTACGCGAGTGCATCGAGCCCGATGGAGCATCTCATCGCGGTCGAGGAGCCGTAAGTAGCCGCGTGGAGCCGGTCAAAGAGATTTCCGTCGAAGAGCTTGCCGAGTGGCGCGCCCGGGGCAAAGCGTTCGTGCTGGTCGACGTTCGGCACCCGAGCGAACTGAAGCTCGCCTCGCTGCCGGATGCCGTGAACGTTCCGCTCCAGGAGCTCGCGGCACGGCTCGGCGAGCTCGACGGCGACGCCCCTATTGCGCTCATCTGCCACACCGGAGCTCGAAGCGAGTTCGCAGCGCGATTCTTGGCGAGCAACGGCTTTGCCGGCGCCTGCACCGTCGTGGGCGGCATCGACGCGTACGCCGCGCGCGTCGACCCGTCGATCCCGCGCTATTAGACGACGCGCGCGTCCGTTCGAACGGCGCACAGCATCCAATGCACGGCCGCACGCAATGGCGACGTCGGGTGCGCCCACGTTCCCGCGATCGTGTCCGCGGCGCTCTCGTCGAGCGACGCTACGCGAAAATACGGTGCGATGATCGCGCGGAGCCGCGCCTCGTCGAAGTAGACGTGCGGAACGCCGCGTTCGTCGCCGTCGAGCGGCGCGAACGTCGCCTCCGCCACTTGCTCTCCGCGGCCGTAGCGCGCGTCGCGCGTCGAGGCGAAGGTCGCAAAGAAGCATGCTTCGCCAGAAAGGACGCGTGCGATCGCGACGACGCGTTCCCTGACGCTCTGCGGCGTTCCGTGCAGCAGCGCGTGCGTCGAGAGCACCCCGTCGAACGGCGCATCGCCTACGTCGACTTCGGCAAGCGCGTCGGCTCCCTCGGCGGCGCCGTCCTCGATCGCGAGCACGTCGAATCCGGCGCCCTTCAAGGTCTCGGCGTTGCGCCCCATGCCGCTGCCGAAGTCCAGGACGCGTCCGCCGCCTCGACGGCGCAACGCCTGGATGAGTTCCCCGGCAAGCGGATGGGCAGGCATCGGTGCGAGTATACCGCGAAACGTCCGACGATGCTTACCGAAGGCGACACCATGCCGAACGTTACCGTCGAGGACGACGCGGGAAAACGCGTGAAGACGAAGGATCTCCTGGATGGCTCGTTGCTGCTCTATTTCTATCCGAAAGACGACACGCCGGGTTGCACGAACGAGGCGTCGCAGTTTCGCGATCTGCTCGCGCGTTTCAAGCGAAAGAAGGTTCGAGTCGTCGGCGTCAGCCGCGATTCGGTCGCCTCGCATCAAAAGTTCAAGAAGAAGTATTCGCTTACGTTCGAGCTGCTCTCGGACGTCGACTCGAAGCTCTGCGACGCATTCGGCGTCATCGTCGAAAAGAGCAACTACGGCAAGACGTACATGGGTATCCAGCGTTCGACGTTTTTGATCGACGCGAAAGGAAAAATCGTCAAAGTGTGGCCGAAGGTCACGGCCGACGGTCACGCCGAGGAAGTGCTGGAGTACCTCTCGACCTAGGGATACCCTGATTTAGGGTTTGTCATTCTGAGCGTAGCGACGCTGAGCTTG
>VFSW01014376.1_pt1 | contig 10941 bp, 18 predicted proteins | sample 5358111 | NCBI WGS metagenome assembly VFSW01 (sample SAMN11554181, study PRJNA540505) | mine drainage metagenome | isolation source: sediment from site ElyBrook_90M | place: USA: Ely Copper Mine, Vershire, VT | collected 2017
GCATCATCGGCATGTCCATCATCTTCAGCGCCATCTTCAACGGCATGCAGGTCATTTGGGACCGGCAGTTCGGATTCCTGAAGGAGACGATGGTTGCGCCGGTCTCCCGCCTTTCTATTATGTTCGGCCGAACCATCGGCGGCGCCACCGTGGCGAGCGCTCAGGGAGTACTTGTCCTCGCCATCGCGATGCTTGCCGGCTTCCATCCGGTCTCGTGGTTCTCCATCATTCCGGCGCTCATCATCATGTTCCTCGTCGCGCTCCTCTTCAGCGCGCTCGGCATCATGGTCGCATCGCTTCTCCACGATATGCAGGGCTTTCAGCTCATCATGAACTTCCTCGTGATGCCACTCTTCTTCCTTTCGGGCGCGCTCTTTCCTTTGAATAATGTGCCGTCCGCGCTTCTTATGGTTGCGCGCTTCGACCCGCTCTCGTACGGCGTTGATGCGCTCCGCTATTTCCTCATCGGCACGGCGACCTTCCCGCTTATGCTCGATATCGGCGTCCTCGTCGGCGTCACGGCTGTTTTCCTGGTGCTCGGTTCGTACTTCTTCTCACAGATAGAGATTTAGGAAAGCGTGCGGCGAACGTCTTCAGTGAGAAGGTCCACCTCTTTAAAGAATCTCTCGCTGCGCGTATCGCGCGGGCGCATGAGGTCTATGGAAATTGTTTTTTCCACACGGCCGGGGTGCGCGCCCATGATGAGTATCTGATCGGAGAGTTCAATGGCGTCCGGTATGAGATGGTTCACCATGATGATGGTCATACCGTAGGTTCGCCATATTTCGAGCAGGTCGGCTTTGAGCGCCTCGGAGGTAATGGTGTCGAGATTGGAAAAAGGCTCGTCCATGATGAGCAGGTCGGGCGATACGGCGAGCGCGCGGGCGAGGCCGACTCGCTGGCGCTGGCCGCCCGAGAGGGCTGCCGGATAACGGCCCTCGAGATGTCCGAGGTCTACCTCGCGCAGTTTCTCGCGCGCGATGCGTTCGCGCGCCTTTTTCGGCATGCCTTCCATATGCAGACCGAACTCGACGTTCTCAAGCGCGGTGAGCCACGGGAAGAGCGCGTAATTTTGGAATACCATCGCCGCGCGCGAGAAATTGCGCACGATCTCGCCGCCCGCATGCGGCATGAGGCCGAGGATGACGCGCATCAGCGTGGACTTGCCGGCGCCGGAGGGACCGATGATGGAAAGGAAGGAGCCCTTGGGGACGGAAAAGGTGATGTCTCGTAGCGTCGGGATGCCGTTCTTGTTTTCATCGCTGAAGCGCGCGCCGACGCGTGAGAGGACGAGTGCCATTTCGTGAGAATGAGTCATATTATTCAGCGTATCGCCGACTGCTTTCGGCCAAAAGCGGCGCCCAGACGAGGCGATTGATAATGAACACAATAACGAGGATGCCGAGCGCACCGGCGATAGCGGTAGGACTTATGCCCGATGCGTCCGCGTTCTTGATAAAGGCGCCGAAGCCCGAAGCGTTCGCGATTATCTCGGCACCGATGACCGACTCCCATCCGATAGCGATGCCGACGATTGAGCCGGTGAGGATGGCGGGGAAGGAGAGCGGCGCGAGGTAATATGTGATGCGTTTCAGCCCCATTGCGCCGAAGATAGTTGCTGCGTCATTGAGGTCATTGTGCGCGCTCTTGATGGCGGTCAGGACGGCGAAGAGGATGGGCCAGACGATGGAACTCACCGCGAAGAAGATGATCATCTGGTCAGTAAACCCCAAGAAATAGATGAAGAGCGGGAAGAGCGCGAAAGAGGGGAGATTTTGCAGGATATCGAAGAAAGGGAAGAAGAAATCAATGAACGGACTCCAGCCGACGATGAGTGCGAGAGAAACGCCGAGCGCCAGTGCGATGATATAAGCAACCACGATGCGGTAGGTGGTGCGGAGGACCGCGTCAGCGAGCGTTGACCATATGACTCCATTGAAGTAGCCGGATGCTACAAAAATAAGAGAAATGCCGATGATGACTGCCATGAGTATCCACGCATAACGATAGCGGCGCGCGTGAGAGCGGTGGAGTGCGCGTGTCTGCGGATGTACGGTGCTCCCTATCATGCGTATATTCTAACGCGTCTTCGGGTCTTGGTATACTAAAAGCATGAACATCCATCCTTTGCTCGTTCATTTTCCGATAGCTTTGCTGGTTGTGTATTCGGTTCTCGAGATAAGCGCATATTTTTGGCCGACGCTTCGACGGCAGTCGTGGCTCTTTCCGGTAAACGCCTTTCTGCTTTTCACGGGAATTCTCGCCGCGATTGCGGCGCTCATCACGGGCGGACTCGCCGAAGACATTATCCAAGGGTCGTCGCGCGCCTATATTCTGGAAGTGCACTCGCCGATCGCCGGGATAACGACCGTCCTGTACTTCTTCCTCGCGGGCGCATATATCGTGCGCGTGTTTGACCGAAAGGGGTGGGGGAATCATATGGTCGGAATGGTGAGCCCTTTCATGCGCATCTGGAGTTTCAAGAAGTACATCGCGCACCTCATCCTCGACACATGGTTCCTCCCGGTACTCGCGTTCCTTGCGCTTATCGGCATGTTCATTACCGGCGCCTTGGGCGCGGCCATCGTGTACGGCCCGAATGCCGACCCGTTCGTGTATTTCGTCTACCACCTCTTCTGGGCGCAATAAAAGCGATTCAGTATCTCGGGGCCCACGGCCGGATGGAGATGAAAACGCCGAGTGCGACGAGCGTGACCGCAGCCGCAAAAATGAACGCATAGGCGGGATGGAAGAGCCAGAGCGCGCCCGCGATGGCCGAGGCGGGCAGATACACGAGTCCGGTCGCAAAATTGTACATGCCGATGGCGGTAGCGCGCCGGTCTTGCTCGATGTCGGTGATGAACGCCTTGCTCTGCGCCTCGTCAATGCTGTAGAAAATGCCGAACAGAAGGAACAGCACGACTATCTCCCATTTTCCCGCCGCGAAAGCGAACCCGAGGGACATAACGATATAGGTCAGGTACCCCAGCACGACGATGTATTTCCGCCCGATGAGGTCGCCTAGTTTGCCGATGGGTACGGACGCTGCCACAAATGAAATATTGAAGAGTGCGTAGAGCAAGACCACATCCTTGATGGAGAAACCAATGTCGTATGCCCGCAAGAGGAGGAAGCCGAAACTGAAATATGCCAGTGAGAAGATGCTTGCGGGGATGAGGTACGATTTGAATCCCGGACTGAGCGTGCTCCATGCTTTAAAGATGTTTTCTCGTTCGTGCGCAGGTCCCGGGCGGTCCTTCATGAGCGCGAGGACTGCTACGGACAGTGCGGCCGCGACTACCGCGATGATGAAAATAAGATGGAAGGTGCTCATATCCTGACCGAACCGGAGCAGCAGGGCATAGGCGACAAGCGGCCCGACGACGGCTCCCGCCTTATCCATCGCGTTGTGTACGCCGAAGGCGTAGCCCTTTGCGGACTCGCTCGCTATCTCCCCGATCCATGCGTCTCGGGGCGGACCGCGGAAACTTTTACCGAGGCGCTCAATGATGCGGAACGAGGCGAGTGCGGAAACTGCAGTACTGAACAAAAGCACCGTTTTCGCTAAAGTGGAAAAAAGGTAGCCGGTGAGGGCGTACGGTTTTCTTTTCCCGCTGCGGTCCGACATCCAGCCGGCGACATAGTCCAGCGAAGACGCGGAAAAGTCGGAAAGCCCCTCTACCAGTCCGAGAAGCGAGGCGGAGGCGCCGACGATGACGGTAAAAAATACGGAGAAGATTGAAAAGACAGCTTCGGAACTGACGTCGGTCAAAAAACTCACGACACCCAGTTTCAAAACATCGGGGTGCACATTCCAACTCCTCTTTTCCATTGCTCATTAAGTATACCCTTACTCACCCCGCGGCTCGTTCACCGGACGCTTGTTCCGGGCCGAAAAGTGATACAATTGCCGATGAGACAGAGCGCGGTATTTAGCAATTAAACATATTCATATATGCGTACACTTAGAACCATCAGCATCATCAGCGCCGCAGCGGCGGTCCTCCTTTCGGGAACCGTGGCATTCGCACAGGGGCCGGCGGCGCGCGCGGTTCGCGGGGTGCAGAAAGTCGAGAATCGCGCGATGACCGCATCGACCTCTCAAGAGCGCCTGCGGGCCGCGTTCGCCGCGGCGCAGACTCGTATGACGACAATGCGCGAGAAGGCGGCGCAGCGCGTAGCGGAGATTCAAGACAAAGTGAAGCAGCAGTTGGCGCAGAGGCTCGCCACACAATTCGATAATCTGAACAAGACATGGACCGACCACTTCACGCAACTGCTCGACCGTTATGACGCCATCGCGAAGAAGATGCAGGACCGCTCAAGCATCGCCGCAAGCGCCGGGAAAAATGTCACCGCCGCCAATGCGGCCATCCAGGCGGCGCAGGCGGCCGTCACGGCCGCGCGGGCTGCGGTAGTCGCACAAGCGGCGATGACCTATGTGCCCGACACTTCGACCGTAGCCGCGACGACGGCGACCTCGACGCCCAAAGGTCAGGAAGAGCTCATGAGTGGCCTGCGAGCTTCATTCCAGAACCTCCACAACACGCTGTTCAAGGATCTCTTCGCGTTGCGCGACGGTCCGATGACGGATGCGCGCAAGGCGCTCCAGAGCGCGCTTCAGGCGCTCAGCAAGATCCCCGGAGTCGATGGGGGAACGGCCACCTCAACCAGTTCGAACCAATAATTCTTAATTGAAACTGCTATGAAAATCTGGTACATCATCGCCGCCGTCGTCATCGTAGCCATGCTCGGCTATTGGTACTTCGGCTCGACGAACACACCGTCGCCGACCGCGACTACACAGACCTCAGCCGTCGGACAGACACAGCTCCCGGGACTCACCGCCGGCAACACGACTGCAGACATCTCGGCCGATCTCAGTCAGACCCCGGACCCTTCCGCAGCGCTCAATGCGGACGCAACCGCTTCCGCCCAAGCCGTTTCGGGTCTCTAACAAAAACAGTGCGCATGAAAAATCGCCGAAGAGCCGGCGATTTTTCTTTTATTATCCGCCCCAAACTCGTTATAACGGTTATCCGCGTATGACACGAACGAGGATCATGATAATCGCGATGACCAACAGGATATGGATGAAGCCGCCGATGGTGTAGGAAGCGACAATACCAAAAAGCCACAAGAGGATCAGGACGACAGCGATGGTATACAGCATAGAATTAAATTAGTAGTAAGGTACTGCAAAGCATAGCACTATATGTTGCGACAGTGCTTCGACTACGGATAGTTTCTCCCGTCTCCCGTGATAGGTATGGTGTCTCCCAGATATTTCGGCTTCGTGTCGAACAGGAGGTCGAATGCGGCCTTCTCGTCGGAAAATATTTCACGGATATAATTGCGGAGAAGTATATGGCCGACATCGGCATTTACGCCGTATGCATTGAGTCCAAGCCGGAGTGCGATGAAGACGGCGCGAGGTAAGTGGAATGACTGGGTCGCGATGAGGACGGAAGACACTCCAAAAATATCGCGGGCGCGATAGAGGGTGCTGTAGGTATCGAAGCCCGCGTGGTCGAGAAAAATATCCCGGTCCGGAATGTTTTTACCGAGAAGATAGAGACGGACCGGGTTCACTTCATTGTGGCTCACGGTGCTGTTGTCGCCGGAGACGAGTATCTTTGATACCTTTCCCGTCTTATATAAGGTAATGGCCATATCAGCCCGGTCGATAAAAATAGGGGAGAGCTCGCCGTCTTTTAAAATAGCCGCTCCGGGAATAAGCGCCACTTCCGCATTCGGAGCATCCGCAGGATTGTTGTATATGTACGGTTTGGATTCTATGTGGACAACAACATTAGTGACAAAGACGAAAATGAACAAAAACCAGAGGCCGAGCCCGACAAAAAAGGAGAGACGCTTCATCCGGCCAGTATACGCTCCATATTGAATAAACTCGCCTGATGACGTATCGTCTAGGCAGCACGACACTCTGGTGTCGTGCTATTGCCAGCCTCGCCTAATAGGTCTACGACCGAGGGTATCGTTTAAATGTTCTTATTGCCAGATTGTCTAATGGTAAGCCCTTCGGGCTTTCTGCCAGCGCTCGCCTCGCATAAGCATGTGCAGACACACGCTCATGACTCGGCTCGCTAGGCAGTAGGACATGTCCTCCCATAAGACGACCGGCACAGTAAAATGTTCTTATTGCCAGATCGTCTAATGGTAGGACCTCAGACTCTGAATCTGAGTATCTTGGTTCGAATCCAAGTCTGGCAGCAAAAAGTGCGAAGCAGCTTTTTGCTGCCAGAAGCAGGCACGGGGTGCCTGCGCCTTGGATTCGAAGACCTTGCGAGCATTTTCTGCAAGAAAATCCGCAAGGTGTACGCCGAGATTTTAAAGGAGCGTAGCGACTATTAAAATCCAAGTGCCGTTTCGGAGAAAGCGGCCTGAAACGGTACGTTTCGAAAAACGTAATCGTGGTCCAAGTCTGGCAGCAGGGTGGACTCTCAGAGCACTTTTGCTCAAATTGCCTTTGTTTTTCAACGGTATTTAGAGGTTCTAACCGCGCGTGTATAGCCCGGGCCTCTCCCGCAACATTTTTGGAAAGACATTTTTCTGCATTAATGCTGGGCAAGAGTGGTGTGCATAACCCTTCCAGGACATGTGAGTGTTATACACTTAGTGCATGTTGGATGTTCATTTTGAGTGGACGGAGGAAATGTCGGTCGGGGAAAGCACCATTGATGCCCAACATCAGAGGTTGCTTTCGCAATTAAACAAGGTCATTGATGCCATGGGGTTCGGAGAGGCGTCAAAAGAAGTCGCTGAGGCGCTGAGGTTTTTTGAGCAATACATCAACGAGCATTTGGCGTATGAAGAAAACTATATGCAGCAGCACGGATACCGCGGCATTGATGAGCATAAGAAGAAGCATAAAGATTTTAGGGACAGGTACGCTGACTTTAAGAAAAAACTAGATTCAGGAACGACCCCTGAAAGTGTGCTCGTTGAAATGGAAGGGTTTCTGGGCAATTGGTGGATTGAGCATATTGGACATGAAGATAGGAAATATTACCTCGCCTTAAGAGAAGCTCAGTGAGGGGGGAACTCGCTTTTACCCGTAGCAGAACGGTTCCCACATCGTCCAGGCGACCAAAATCTCTCGAGCGAAGCGATTAGAGATTTGAAGCACTCTCCGTGGTGTACTCCCGCAGCGGCGGTCACCCGGGTATTTTGGTGTACAATTGCGTTATGAACGAAGTTGCAGCTTATGGTACGGCAGTTACCATCCGTCCCATCAAACAATAATGGCTGGTGACGACGAACGCTTCAAGACTCATATCAAAGAACCGCGCTGGCAACAGGTGGCGAGCATCGTCATCGTACTCGGCATTGTCTGTGGCGCCTTTATTGCGCATCAAGCGTATACAACCAACTTGGCGCACACTACTTTCGATCGTTACTACGCCTTCCGCGGCTGTGTTCAGCTTATAGATAAGACGGATACCTACGGCGACTGCAGACTGTCCAACGGACAGATAATCAAGCTCGTGCTTATCAACGGCAAATGGTATCTGGACGGAGATGGTCCCGGCACTTGGTAAATAGCCGTTCTAAGTTCATAGGGCGTTTAAAAAGGTTCCCACGCCGTACCACGCAACCGGCAAACACCAGTGCGGGCAAATAAAATGATACAATTGCTGAAGAATGGCTTACTTCATTAACCTCTGCGAAATATGATACGAGGAAATTTTATTGGTGCGGCGATTGTTGCAGTCATCTACACGGTCTATATCGTATGGCATCCCCTTGCGTCGCGCACACAAACGGCACTAGCATTGGTGGTTCTTAACGCGTTAACCATCGTGCTGATGGCATATGCGTTCAGATAAGAAAGCGATGGCCGGCGGTGTGATACACGCAATGCCGGCGGATTTGCGGAAGGCGCTTACCGGAGCGCCCGCCGCGCGGGCAGTGTGGGAGGATATCACGCCGCTTGCGCGCAACGAGTGGATTTGTTGGGTTACCTCCGGCAAGAAAGCGGAGACGAGAGGTATCCGTATCAAGAAGGGAATATCAAAGCTCACGGGCGGCATGCGGAGACCTTGTTGTTGGGCCGGGTGCCCGCATCGTTAAGAGCGAAAGGCCCCGCCTATATTCGGGGCAGTTGACTCTATTCATTTAGTGATATACAGTAGCGATATTCGACCCGCAGAGGGCCGATTTCGTTTTTTGCCCGCGTCCTTAGAGGATTGCAGGCGAGTCTGATCTTTAACCCAGGAGAAGTACATGCAAAACGCTGAAGAAGCGGAACTACCCGACTACGGTGAACGCAAGGTAGCGCGTGCGTTTATCCCGGCAACGCAGCTGCATCTTGAGGGGCCGGTGTTTCTGACCGAACCTAAAAAGGCGCTCGTAGTCGACCTCGCGGAGAGTCGCGACCGCAGGAAGCAGAAACTCCGCGCGGCCTAGGCACCGCCGGCAAAATGGGTAGCGATACCCGGCAACACCAAGGGCGCAGTCTCTCCGAGACTGCGCCCTTTAATTTTTCGCCGGCCGGGCAGGGTGTAGACTGGGTGCATCACGGAGACTATGGAAAGACCGAAACAAACGCCTGCAGAAGAGAGCGTACGGCTCAAGGACGAGGCCGCCGCCATCTACCATGAGCTCATACGGATGCCGGAAGTCGCCGAGGCTCTCACGCTCCTCGACCGATTGCCGGAGCACCTGCGCTACCACACCAAAGCGCATACGCTGGATGTGATACAAGAAACCATTCTGTTCGCACTCGCCGACGGAGCGAGCAGGGAAGTCATCGAACAGCAGGCAGTCTCGGCGGCGTGGCATGATGTCGGCTACATCGAGCAGGAGAAAGAAAACGAGCCTATTGCCGTGCGACTGTTCGAACAGAGCGCGGCGTACCGACTGCTCTCCGAGGACGCGCGGAAAGAAGTCATTGCGAACATTCTAGACACGACGGTCATCGTAGAGGGAGGCACGCCCTCGTTGCGGCATCAGCGGAGCCAATTCGGGTATGCGCTCGACGGGGATGTAAGCAATTTCGGGCGGAAAGATTTTTTTGAAAAGCGCGCAAAAGTGGCGGAGGAATTGGGTGTCGACCTCACCGATGCCGAAGCACGAGGGAAGTTCTATAAATTCACGCTCGATCTCCTGAAAAACCACGAATGGAAAACGGCGTCGGCGAGGGCTCTCCGGCAGGCACAAAAAGAAGAAAATATTCGGCAGGCGGAGGCGGAATATGCCGCTATCGAAACCGGGCTTGCCTGACCCGGTAGGCCTTCGTCGTGTATAGCCTCCTCGGTTTCCTGAAAATGTAAATCGATAGATACAACGAGGGCCGCGATTTTTTAAGAATCGCGGCCCAACCGTGCATGCGGTAGCCCGTCATACTTTCATACCCTTGGAGATACAGGGCAGTGCGGTCTTGTAGTCTTTCATATTCATGACGATAAGGAACTCCGTGGACAATCCCTCTCCCAGGACCATGACCAGAGGAGTTGTCGCTTTCTCGTTTATCGAGACGGTCACTCGGTCGAGCATGACGAAGGTGAAAATGGTGGCCGGTTTCTTGGGCGGCCCTTTTTCGAAAGTGAAGTGAACGATTTTGTTCTTCGCTGTTTCCGCCTCGGCGAAATAATTGCCGCATATCTTCCAGCCCGGATTTTTCTCCATCGCCGCTTTCAGGCTCGCATCAATGGTGATAATCCGATGTTCGTTTTTCTCGGCACTTCCCGCCGAACTCGAGAGTGTCGCGGTAAACCAGAGCAGAAAACAGATAACAAAGTACCTCATAGCCCCTCCTTTGGGTTGGTGAGTCAGGTTGTTCCTCCCGCACTCTAGTCCTCGCGTACCCTTTGTCAAACCGCCTATTCAGTATTGAAAAAGAAAAAGCCCCGTGATTTTTTCATCCGGGGCCAAAAGGGCGAAAACCGTATTTCTATGTGGGCGGCAAGTTCACTGTTTTTACTTCCGGCCACTCACCAATCAAGTATTGTGCGTACATCTTTCCTATGGTGGTAACGCGTGTCTTATGGGCCGACACCCGCGGGTGGATTTTCCCCGCCTCTGTGAAGGCCTCTTCCAGGCCGGACAGCTGTACGACAACAATGCGCAATTTCTGCATCCGCGGATCTGAATCGCGTTCCCACGTGGCGTCGAACAGGAATCGTTCTCTCGTCACGACGCCGCGCATGAGTGCGACAAGAATTTGCGCCCCGTATATTGCGGAAATCGTATTCTGTATGTCGTTGTAGACTATCCACGCATCATCGCGATTTCCAAATTGCAGGAATTCGTTCTCGAGAGTCGTCTTTTCCGCTGATTTGTTCACGAGCCGACGTGCGTATGGAGAATGAACGACATCCTTCAAGTCTTGTTCCCCGAACGTTTCGATATTCAGCACCCCGTTCTTGATGCTGGTAATCGAGATGGTCACGCGACTTTCGAATGCCGCGTGACGCCATTCGAACCACTGTCGGATGTAGAGCGCGAAACCGGTGACGGTGGAAACCAGCAGAACGACGACGAGTTCTACCACCGACGAATTCAGTATCTCCAGCAGACGGTCCGCCAGAAGCGTTGCGATGTTCATTTCTCACCCCCATGTAATTTGTTGAATTGTTGGAACAAGCCCGAAGGCTTCCGGTGCAACAATACTACACTTAATGACCGATGTCAAACACCGGCGGAATCGAGGACGATTCCGCCGGGCTAAGTGGTAGAATCCAGACTATGGATTCGTATGCTTCGTACCAGACACTCCGGAAGCCGAGGTGGAGCCCGCCGGCGTGGGTGTTTGGCCCGGTGTGGACGGTGCTGTACATCATCATCGCCATTTCGTTCGGCACGGTGTTCTACGCGAGCGCGGCCGGCGGACACGCCGCCCCGCACGGGGGACCCATGGGCGAACAACCGGGCTTTTAATTTTTAATGAACAGTATTAATTTAAAAAGACCGTAAAAC
>VFSW01014377.1_pt1 | contig 10941 bp, 12 predicted proteins | sample 5358111 | NCBI WGS metagenome assembly VFSW01 (sample SAMN11554181, study PRJNA540505) | mine drainage metagenome | isolation source: sediment from site ElyBrook_90M | place: USA: Ely Copper Mine, Vershire, VT | collected 2017
GGCGGGAACGGCGATCACTTTCAGGCCGGGAGGCATTTGAGAAGCGGTCCCGCCGACGCGATAGCCGCATGCGGATAGGAATATGGCCACGGAGGCAAAGAGGCACAGAGGGAGCGTTTGAAATTTCAAATTTGAAATTTCAAATTTGAAATAAGAACCCATTCGCGGCGCCGGCGACTCGATCGTTCGATTTGCGAGCGGCTCGATCATGCCATTCACTTGCGCCTCGATCGCGCTTTTTGCTCGCGCATTGATTAAATTTGCCACTATTGCGCATTCCTCACGAGAGTTGCGTGATCGCGGTTAACGCGTTTCCCTTCGCATTTCGCCGGCTGTCAAGTTAGCGCGGTCCAGTAGCACAGGCTTCAGCCTGTGGAGTTTGACTTTCGCGAATGCTAAATGCCACAGACTGAAGTCTGTGCCACGAAAGGGCCTCGTTTGTGTTTTACGAGGCGAGCAGCTTTTCCGCGATGGCCACGGCAGTCGCTGCGGGGACGCGCAAATTGTCTGCCGCGCCCCACAGCCAGACACCGGTTTCGATGCCTGGGTCGCGCTCCGGTTGCCTCAACACGGGCCGCACTTCCCCTACGATATTCACATTTGTGGGCGGCTCATCCTTCGCCCGCGCCACTTTTAACGCTGCTCCCCGCAGGCGGACCGTCAGATCCTCGAGCTCGGGAGCGGCCTTGAATTCCGCATAGGCCGTAAATGCGTGCGAATAGAATACAGGCGCCTGGACCAGCATGATGGCAGGCACTGGCGCGCGGCCCTCGAGATACCTTCGAGACTCGGTGGCAATTTTGGCGCGGGCATCGGCCAGTTTTATCCTGCTTTCCGGGCCGTAGCTGGAAAGCATATTAAACCCAACTTGCGCGTCAAAGACGGTTTGCGACACCGGTTGGAAGGACAGAAGTTTCACTACTTGATTTTCCAGTTCCTCGATCGCTTCCGGGCCATGCTCCGATACGGGTTGAAGAACGGTCACGACGAGGCGCTCCAGTCCGACGGGGGCAAGCGCCGCGGAAATGGAAATTGCCACGTCGGCGGGAGCGGAGGGAACTACAAACAAGCTCTGCGGCTCGCCGGGCAGGACGCTTTCCACCGGCGACGTGAGCACCGCGTCCAGCGTGGGGATCCACGGCCTGGCGTTCGCGACCGCGCCGAGCCCTCCGCTCAGGTCGATCACGACCGCCCCGGCGCGGCGCGCTTCCGCAGCGTGGCGCCTGGAGAATTCCGGCGATCCGGTAAAGAACGCGAATCGCACGCCCTCAAAACTATCTTCGGCCACTGTTTCGATGACGGCCGGTTCCCCGCCGGCTTCGGTGAGCGTTCCGGCGACGAATTCCTCATCGACGAGGCGAATATCGATCGCTGGAAAATTCGACTCTTCCAGCCACAGACTTAATTCCTTGCCGAGCAGAGAAGACGCCCCCGCGATGGCCACTCGAACTGCTTCTTTGCGGGAAGTCATGTCTTGGCGGGATGCGAGATCAGGTAATGGCGAACCATGCGAACCAGATAAAGGGTAACGCCCGACGCGACAAAGACAGTGGCAATCACCATCAGCACCACTTCCGAGTAAGCGACAATCAGCCAGACGAGCAGGCCAATTACAATGACAAAGAACGACTTTTGGCGCGCCGCCATGGGAATGTCCTTGAAGCTGCGGTAGCGCACCGTGCTGGACATCAAGGCCGCATCCGCGATGACAACCAGCATCCAGAAAATCGACCAGCGCCAGTCCTCAATCGGCGATTTAATCGCATGCACCGTGGCAGCGATCAGCCCCGCAGCTGCCGGGCAGGGCAGCCCAACGAAATACTTCGACCCTGTTCCGGGTGCCATTCCCTGAATGTTGAACCGGGCGAGCCGCCAGGCGCAGCAAATCACAAACACAAGCGCCACCCACCAGCCGATCTGGTGCAAACGCCGGATGTCCAGCAAGTCGGTCTCGGCAATGCCGCGCACTCCCCAGGTAAAGGCCAATGCCGCGGGAGCGATTCCGAAGCTGACCATGTCGGCCAGCGAGTCAAACTGCTTGCCGAATTCGCTGCTCGTGCCCGTGGCTCGGGCCACAAACCCGTCGAAGGAATCGAAGAGAATCGCCAGACCGATGGCCTTTGCCGCATTGTCCAAATCCGTGCCGCCGCCCTTGAGCGTGGCCATGACGGCGTAAAAGCCGCAAAGCATGTTCGCCACGGTCATGGAGCTAGGCAAAAGATAGATGCCGCGACGAAGCTTGAGATTGGCTCGCCGGGTACCGGGAAACCCGAGTTCGTGCTGTTCGAAGTCGCTCATTTCCATCGCGCCAGGACGCTGGTACCCCCCGCCACATGCTGGCCGGGGCGAACCTGAATCTCAACCCCCTCGGGAAGCCAAATATCCACGCGCGAACCGAAGCGTATCATACCTACGCGTTCTCCCCGCATCACGGAATCGCCGACTGACTTCCAGCAGACAATACGGCGGGCGACCCATCCGGCAATCTGCTTGAAGACCACTTCCCCGCGGTCGCTCTGAACGTAAAAGGAGTTCTGCTCGTTTTCCGCCGATGCCCGGCCGCGCATGGCTGCGTAGAATTTCCCGGTGCGGTACTCGATGGCCGTGATGCGTCCCGCTACCGGCGACCGGTTGACGTGCACGTCGAAAATCGAGAGAAAAACGCTGATCCGGCGTCCCGCCTTGCCGTTGAGCGATTCTTCCACGACTTCCATAACGCGTCCGTCGGCTGGAGAAACAATCGTGTCCGGGTCCGGCGGGGGCGTCCTTTCGGGATCGCGAAAGAAGAACATCACAAAAAGACTAAGGAAGATCAGCACTCCGCCAAGCCAGTTCCAGTGCAATAGCACCGCGACAATGCCCACGAGCAGCGGCCCTGCGGCAAACTTGTAGCCTTCTTTTACCATGCACGTCCTTGTCAGGAGGAAAAACGGAGACACTCCTGGTGCGACCGGAAATATTCTATCTCAATTTGGCGAAGTCCCGGAGAGTTAGCGCGGCGCGGGATGATGCAGGCGTTGCGCGAGGTGGCGCTCCATCGCGTCCTTGACTCGCAATTTTAATTTTTTGAGGGTGGCTTCTTGCTGAAGGTCTTCCAGATTCAGGTAGCGGGATTGCGAAAGCTGTCTTAGCTGGGCTTCGTATTCCGAATGCAATTGCGTGAGCCTCTGAAACTCTTGGTCATATGTCAGAAGTTGCTCGCGTATCTCCCGAGTCAAGGTGGGCATAGTGTGCCTCCTGAGCAATCCGATTTGTAAATGGAGTGTTACATGTCAACTCGAAGCTAGCACAATGCAAAGCAGCCGCCAAGTACAAATCAAGCATAAACTACGGGTTCGTTCCGTTTTTGTACAAGACCAGTAGTACTGCATCTTCCTCGGGATTGCGATAATAATTTGGCCGGCGCCCGCAAACACGGAATCCTATTCGCGCGTAAAAAGCGATCCCGGCTTCGTTGGAAGCACGTACTTCCAGATAGGCTTGCCGCGCACCTGCAGTTCGGGCGGATTCGAGAGCGGTAGTCACCAATCGTGTTGCAACTCCTCGTCGCCGGCACGTTTTCCCAACAGCCAAATTCAATATCTCGAATTCGTCCGCGGCAACTCGCCCGATTAGGATTCCGGCGACGCGTCCATCCAGTTCCGCCGCCCAGGTATTTCCGCTGGCGGCCGACTCCAAGAGGCTCGCTCTTGACCATGTCGCCGCTTCCGGACTCTCTTCCAGGATGGAAAGCGCGGCGGAAACGTCTGACGCGGACATTCGGCGAACCGTGACGGCCGAGGAGTCGCTGATTTTCTGTCCTGGAGAATGCATTACCCGTCCTTCCAGGCCGATTCGGCGTCGGAACGCCGCACATAATTGGCGTCGAGCCGGATCGAATCGACCAAATCCCCGCGCTTGGCTCGTTCAAATCCTAACCTCCCAATCGCGGGTGCCAGGGCTGCGGACACTTGCACGATGGGCACGTCCCGAAGAATTTCCCTGATGCGAATGGCAGGGAGTACGTCTGGCGTAGGCGAGGCGAGCTGTATTGGTTGAGGGGATATTCCCTTCACGAGTTCCAGAAACTCGTCCAGCGAAAGGATCGACTCGTCGCTGGCGAGTTCGAGGCGGATCGCGTCTCCAGATATCCTTCGGTAAATGGCCCCGAAAAGCTGTCCCCGGCGGGCGTCCAAGAATGGCGCGATGAAGCGGGCATTTGAAGCGCTGGGAGTTTTGCCCATCTTTGAGGTCTCTCCCATCAGGAATTCCGCGGCAATGGCCTCCAGTCCACTGATGGCTGCGATGGGCTTCCCATACACTTCCGACCATGCTTTCACCGCCGTCAAACCGACGCGCAGGCCCGTAAAGGAGCCAGGGCCGGCCGCCACGGCGAATACGTCGACTTGGTCCAGACTGAAGTTTTCTCTTTCCTGGAGCATGGCGATATCGCGAAAAAGCCGCGTGGAATATGGCGTTTCTGCGTATCCGGAAATCTCGGCCAGGACCTGGGAGTCGCGCAATAGGGCGGCGCTGCCCATTCGAGTGCTCGTATCCACGGCAAGAATCAGCATTTAACCATTCTAGCGCAATCCCAGCTGACGCCTAAGTGAAGAAGCAGAACTCCGGGCATACAGCGATCCTGTTAAAATCACGTAAAAATTACTGTGCAATTCGAGGACCAATCTCAAATCAAAATATCGCATAACTTGCTGATTCTAGAAGAAATATCTTGACTTTGGCCTTCCCTAGGATCAGTATTCTTTAAGCTTACCTCGAGGGGGCTTCCGACCATGGACTACAAGATAGGGGACAAGGTCGTCTATCCGAACCACGGCGTTGGGATGATTGAACAAATCAATTTCGGGGTTTTGAATGGACGAACTGAAAAGTACTTTATGGTTAAGATTTTAGCGAGTGGCCTTAAAGTCATGGTTCCCGCAACCAATGCCGAATCGGTTGGATTGCGGCACGTGATTCGAAACGGAGAAACGCTCAAGGTTCTGAGTTTTCTGGAAAAGGGCAAGCCGAATTCGCACCACGACTGGAAACACCGGTTCAAAGAGAACTCCGAACGAATGCGAACCGGCGAACTGATTGAAGTAGCAGCCGTACTGAAGAGTCTGGTATCACTCAGCCGCACGAAGCCGCTTTCCTTCCGCGAAAAGAAAATGCTGGAACGGGCCAAATTCCTCCTCGTAAGCGAACTCGCCACCGCCAGAAACACCTCCGCCGAAAACATGGAAGACGCTCTGGTCAAGTCTCTCGCGAAAGCGCGGTTGCAGATGCCTTCCGTGATGGAGAAGCCCGAAGGCGTCGAGTTCTAGCTGCAATTTTCATTTTCTCTAGTATCAGAAAAGCCTCAAGGCCACGACGCCTTGGGGCTTTTCTCTTTTCTCCGCGATTTGCTCTGCTCATTCCGCGCTTTCCCCCATCCACCTCCGCCCGGAGTTTCGATTCGGATGATGGACCCTGCCGGGGCGCGGAATGTGCATTTTGATGGCAGGCGCCGCGCCTGGCCTTTGACGACAATTTCATTTTTTCCCGGACTGCCGGGAGAACCTCCCTTCAGGCCATAGGGGCGCAGTTTCCTTCGATCCGATAGAATTCCGGCCTGAACGTCGGCCAACATTTCGATTTCGCGGACGATTCCTTCGCCGCCAGGAAATTTTCCGCGCCCGCCGGAACCTTTCCGCAGCGCGTAACTATGAACGCGGACGGGGTAAATATGCTCGATTACTTCGGTGGGAGTATTGAGCGTGTTGGTCATGTGACTTTGTGCGCCGTTATTTCCCGGATGGCCCGGGCCTCCTCCCGTTCCTCCTGCAATCGTTTCGTAATAGGCGAAAGGTTTGCCGCCGTGCCGCACATCGCTTCCGCCGAACGTCAGGTTGTTCATCGTGCCCTGACTGGCGGCGGGAATCCGCGAAGGGATCGCGCGCGCGCGGGCCTTGAGGAGCGTGTCCACAATGCGTTGCGACGTTTCCACGTTTCCGCCGGCAACCGCCGCTGGCGCGAGCGCGTTCACGATCGTGCCGGCGGGCGCGACGACGCGAATCGATCGCATCAGGCCGGACGTGGCCGGGACTTGCTCATCCAGCAGGCAACGGAAAACGTAGAAGACGGCGGACTCCGTGATGGCCGCGACGGCGTTGATGCTGCCGGCGCATTGCGGCGCGCTTGCCGGCCAATTTCGAGAACGTCTTCGAAGCCCGAGGTCGTCACCAGGGTGACACTCCCGCCTTTTCGCTGAAGAAGGGCGTTCGTGCCAACGGTGGTGCCGCAGACGAGTTCGAGGCTGGCCATATCCACGGGGGATTCCTGTATTCGGTCCAGCGCATGAGCGATTGCTTCAGATGGTTTCTGCGGCGTGGACGGGACCTTCAGAATTTCAAGGCGTCCGCCGCGAAGATAAACACAATCGGTGAACGTGCCGCCGGTATCAAACGCGATGCGCATGAAAACGGGGATTGTATCGCAAGTTGAGAGTTCTCAGTTGAGAGTTGGATCAGTTTGCGAGAGGATCGTTTATCAGGCACCATCATCGAACTGCACGGAGATCTTCGTTATCCCATTAAAGACCTCCATATCGCTCGCTGTGGTCGCCCCGGTGGTTCTGCGTTTCAGGAATCGTGGCTGCCGCCGCTCGTACGGATTATCGTTTCGGCTGTGCGAAATACGGCCACCAGAAATTCGAGACCGATGCGCACGTAGAGGATCCAGAAGAAATAAGCCACAACTGCCAGTAGCAAGACCAGTAGCCCTTGCGTGGTGGACACCTGGAACCCGTTGAAGACCTGCCAAATAGCCACGATCAGTCCCACCAACAGATGCAGCGCGTAGAGTAAATTCGCGTATCGTGCGGTCATAAAATGCTGAAACGAGAAGTCCACCAGCGATTCGAAAAAACCCTTCTGTTCGGACATATTCTTTCCTCCATGAATTCCACGATAGGTCGAACTCCAGGCCGTACGGAGAGCTGGGCGCCTATTTTGGCATGAAATCATCGTGAAAGATGCCGAGTGGTGCGACTAAATGGCCTCTCCTAAGAAAGTGGCCTCTAGGTTATTCATTCTTCGGGGAGACGCAAAGGGACTTTCACTCGACCTCGCATGGGACTCGCCCAGTCAATTAATTTATTTCTCGGAAACTGGCCCATTGCTGAAAAGTCGAAGTCAAAATCAACTAGGAGAGGCGGAGGTTTGGCTCTGCGTTCAAATCGGTGGGGGCAAGATCGCCTGCTAGCAAGTGGGGATAGGCAGCTGCTGCGATCATGGCGGCATTGTCGGTGGAAAGGGCGCGGCTGGGGAAAAAGACGCTCACGCCCATCGCAGCCGCCTTGGATGCGAAGCGATCTCGCAATTCGGAGTTGGCGGCTACGCCGCCGGAAACCAAGACTGTGCGGGAACCCGTTTCCGCTGCGGCTTCAAGCGTGCGCGTTACCAGGTCACGGACAACGGCGGACTGGAATTTGGAAATCACGGAGAGCGTTCGCGGACTGCAAAGTGGGAGCAAATCGGTGGCTTTCCGGCGGCCCTCCTGGAGAGCTTTCTTGCGGGCTTCGATTTCCTCTGCGAATTCGGGATGCGCGCGAACGTAATACAGGACGGCGGTCTTGACTCCGCTGAAACTGAAATCGTAGGGATTGCCTTTGATCTTCACGGGGCCAAAATTCGGTGCGTCTTTTTCGCGGAATTTTTCGCCGGACGCGGCGACCTCTCCGGCGATCTGATCGATGATCGGGCCGCCGGGATAGCCGAGCGCGAGGAGCCTTGCGACTTTGTCATAGGCCTCGCCCGCGGCGTCGTCGCGCGTGCCACCCAGACGGCGGAATTCAAATCCGCGCTTGGCGGCATCGCCGTTCCGTTCTGCGTTCCGTTCTGCGTTCGGGGCCGCGGCCTGCACGTGGTATAGCAGCGTGTGTCCGCCGGAGACGATCAGGCAAATCGCGGGCAATTCCGGCGCTTTCCCGCCGATGTGCGCCTCGAGAAACACAGCGTGAACGTGGCCTTCGAGGTGATTGACGGGCACGAGCGGTTTCCCCAACTCCGTGGCCAAGACCTTGCCGTACGTTACTCCCACCAGGAGCGAACCGACCAGGCCGGGCCCCTGGGTCACGCCGACGGCATCGATGTCTGCAAAATCTAGGCCTGCTTGAAGAAGCGCCTCGCGCACGACGGGAACGATTTGGCGCAGGTGCTCGCGCGAGGCGAGTTCGGGAACGACGCCGCCGTACTTGCGGTGAACGTCGAGTTGCGAGGAGACGACACTCGACAAAATCTCGCGCCCATCGACGACGACAGCAGCGGCGGTTTCGTCACACGAAGACTCGATTCCAAGAATGCGCGTTGGCATAGCCCTTTCCTTGCCTGGGGAAATGTTTATGTTAGCACAGACGTGGAAATCGCCTAGCGACGGGACAAAATGGCACTGTCCTAATTTCGACCAGTCTCCAGCAATCGAATTTGAGGTCGCTATTCTTGGACGTCCGACCTTTAGGTCGGACAACCAGCGACGCATGAACGGGGCCTTTAGGCCCTGAAGCTTTAGGGGCTAAAGCCCACGAATGAGCACGCCTGAACGTCGGGGCTGAAGCCCCGACCTCCTAAACTACCCAGGAGAACATCAGGGGCCCGTTAACGAAAATGCAGGGTTCCAATTATTCGTCATTTCTTGTGTCATAGAAGTGATACTATCGCACCGTATCCCACGCACCCTTCCGCCATGCCCATAAGGGCGTTGGTCTTTGAATCAGCAGAACGACACAAATGACGAAAGCCGGAAAAAGACGGAGCCTGCCTGATCGGCAATTCGCCGGAAAAGAATGAAACGATGAAAATATTGCTCTATAGCCCCGACAACGGCGTTACGCGGAACTTTATGCCGCATCTTTGGATGTTTCTCCTTCAATCGCTTACACCTCCCGGCCATGAAGTCGTGCTGATCGACGGGAATGCGCAGCCGATGGACGAGAAAGGGATCGCGCGATACGTTCGCGAAAATAATATTGGACTCGTCGGCATCGGCGCCATGACGCGCATGATCGCGAAAGCCTACCGCATGGCGGATGCCGTGCGCGCGGCCGGCGTGCCGGTGGTGATGGGCGGGCCGCACGTCACGGAAATGCCCGACGAAGCGCTCGGCCGGAAATCCGGCAAACGCCATGCCGACGCGGTCGCTCTTGGCGAAGCCGATGAAACCTGGCCGAAGATCGTTGCCGATGCAGACCGCGGCCAGCTCAAAGAGACCTATGCTCCCGTGGATGAATTCGGCCAGGAGCGCAAACCAAGCCTTCAGGCGTATCCGGCAATTCCGTGGAATTCGATCGATCTCGACCAGTTCAACGTTGTTCCTAAGGTCGTTGCGCCGATGCTCAAGCGCTTCCGCGACGGATGGGGAACATTCCGTATTATTCCGGTCGAGTCGGGGCGCGGATGCCCCTACGGTTGCGAATTTTGCACGGTGACTGGCTTCTTTGGAGATTCGATCCGCTTTCGGAGCAATAAAAGCGTTGTGGACGAATTACTGCTGCTCAAGGCCCGGGCCAAGAGCGAGAGCGGACAGATCGCCGTTTTCTTTATCGACGACAACTTCGCAATTAACCCCAAGCGGACGAAATCCCTGTTGCGCGACATCATTGCCGCGGGCGCCCAGGTCCACTGGATCGCGCAAATCAGCGCCAACCTTTTGCGCGACGAAGAACTGGTCGAGCTCATCGCCGCCGCCGGGGGCAAGTGGATTTTCATCGGCATGGAGTCGATCGACCCAACGAACCTTGCCGATGTGAACAAAGGCTTTAACAAGCCGGGTGAATATGCCGCCGTGCTGCAAAGACTGGCCGACCGCAACGTTTTCGCGATCACGTCCTTCATGTTCGGCATGGACAACGACACGGTCGGAGTGGCGGAGCGGACGCTCCAGCAAATTCGCACTTGGCCCGCGGGACTGCCGATTTTCGGATTGATCACGCCGCTGCCGTCTACCCCGCTCTATGCGAGGCTTGAGGCTGCAGGTCGTCTGACGCGGCCCAAGCATTGGGAGGAATTCATACCCTTTGCGATGGCCCATACGCCCCTGAAAATGACCATCGAAGAAGCTCATGCCGAGGTCAAGTCCGGGTGGGCCCAATCCTACAGCCCGGAAGCGATCGCGCAAGCCGTGCGTTCATTCAGCCACAAGCCGCTGGCCTACCGCATCAATATTCTCGTCGCGCGCCTGTGTTTCCGCGGGATTTATTTCCCGCAGATGGGGCCGCTAGCCTGGGTAAAGGTGATCGCTGAAAACGGTCAAACCATTTGCGATATCGTGAAGGAAGGATTTCGCGACTGGCTCAGCGGGTTGTGTAAACAGCCCTCGCGCTCCGCGACAGTGGGCACGCTCGGCGACTGAAACCGTCTCGTCCAGTTAGTTTTATTGACTGGTGCTCCGGCATCGGCACATGAGCAGCCGATTCTCCGTTCCAGCCCCTTCAAATACGCTCTGCACACTACGAGGGAACTTCTCATAAATTCCATGAAATGTGGCGTGCTCGACGCTTCCGATACAAGGATCTAAAGCCCAATTCTTCTCGGCGATTTGATGTCGCGGCGGAAGCCGCGACCCACAAGGATTATTCACGAGACCGCCACTAGAGATTGGATTTTTGGAACTCCCCGGGCAAAGGATGGATTGACACCGCATGCAGGCGCCACGTAAGGTGGCTGCAGACTTAAAAAACTATGGCCGAAAAACCAAAACGCGTTCGCAAAGCTGTTCTCCCCGCCGCCGGTCTGGGTACGAGATTCCTTCCCGCGACCAAAGCGCAGCCCAAGGAAATGCTGCCTGTGGTAGACAAACCGCTTATCCAATATGTGGTCGAAGAGTGCGTCGCCTCCGGAATTGAGAACATCATTGTCGTCACCGGCAGAGGCAAGAATGCGATTGAAGATCACTTCGATTCCTCGCCTGAGCTGGAAAGTTTTC
>VFSW01014378.1_pt1 | contig 10940 bp, 7 predicted proteins | sample 5358111 | NCBI WGS metagenome assembly VFSW01 (sample SAMN11554181, study PRJNA540505) | mine drainage metagenome | isolation source: sediment from site ElyBrook_90M | place: USA: Ely Copper Mine, Vershire, VT | collected 2017
CGATCTGCTGTCGCAAATGCCCTCGATCCCCGTCGGCTTCTCCGTGTCCACCGACGAGGACGACGTCGGCCTCGCGGTCGAAGCGCGGGCGGCGCCGATCTCCGAGCGCATCGACGCGCTCGGCAAGCTCCGCAAGGCGGGTGTGCGAACGGTCGCGGTCGTGCAGCCGATCCTGCCGATGGATCCAGAACGCTTGGCCGCGATGCTCGCCGAGGTCTGTGACCTCGTGCGGGTGGACCTGTTCCGTGCGCCCGACACGGGACCGGCTCTAGCCAACCCGACGCCGATGCGAGGTGGTCCTCACAGTTGGGACTCGCGAGCGCTTCACGAGCAGCTCGTCGCAGCGCTCGACCGGCGAGGCGTCGCACGCTTCCAGAAGCACGCCCCGATCTGAGCGAGGGAGCAGGAGGATGCGCCCGCGAACCATCGGAGTCATCGGAGGCGGCACCGCCGGGTATTTCGCCGCCCTCGCCATCCGCAAGCAGTTTCCGGAGATCGCAGTGACTGTCGTCGAGTCGAAAGACGTGCCGATCATCGGCGTCGGCGAGGCGACGACGACACTGATGCCGCCGTTCCTGCACGCGCAGCTCGGGCTCGACATCGTCGAGCTGTTCAACCAGGTTCAGCCCACCTTCAAGCTGGGAATAAAGTTCGAATGGGGCTCGGCCGACCCCGACTACTTCTTCACCTATCCATTCGGCGACGCCGATCCGATCGAGGCCGTGGCTTTCGACGGGGACCTGCGGACGCAATCGCTCTTATCGCTGATGATGACGCGCGACCTCGCGCCCGTGCTGCGCGGGCCCGAGGGCCAGGTCGTGTCTCTGCTTGCGCAGACCAAGTTCGCCTATCACCTCGACAACGCGCCGTTCGTGAGATTCCTCGCCCTCGCGGCCGCCCGTGCTGGGATCGGGCACGAGGAAATGACGATCGCCACGGTGGTGCCATGCCACGACGGAGGCGGAGTCGCCGCACTCAGGAGCCCGGACGGCCGCGAGCGGAGCTTCGATCTCTACGTCGACGCGGCGGGCTTTCGCTCCCTGCTGCTCGAAGGAGCCCTTGGATCCACGTTCCAGAGCTACGCATCGAGCCTCTTATGCGATCGCGCGATCGTCGGCGTCGTGCCGCAAGGTGACGTCATCCAGCCGTACACGACCGCGGAGACGATGGACAGCGGCTGGTGCTGGAGGATCCCCGTCGTGGGCGAGGATCATCGCGGATACGTGCACGCCTCCACGCACCTGAGCGAGGACGCTGCGTGGGCCGAGATGCTCGCCAAGAACCCCGGCCTGAAGGACACCTGGGTGGTCCGTTTTCGTTCCGGTCGACACACGGACTTCTGGCGCGCGAACGTCGTGGCCGTGGGCAACGCCTACGGCTTCGTGGAGCCACTGGAGTCGACGGCGCTGCACATGGTCATCGTGGAGCTCGCCTACCTCCTCGCGGGGATCGAGGCGATGGACAGACCCGAGAGCTCGCTCACCTACCCCGGGTTCGCCAGCGAGGCGGTCGGCGCGCACTGGGATTATCTGCGCTGGTTCCTGTCGCTTCACTACAAGTTCAACCGACGGCTCGACACGCCGTTCTGGCGAGACGCGCGGGAGCACGTCGACGTGTCGGGGCTGGAGGGGTTGGTGGGGCGCTATCGACGCGACGGACCGTGGCTCGCCGCCGAGGGAGCGGACTTCCTGCACGGCGACCCGGCCTTCGGCTTCAGTGGCGCGATGATGATTCTCCTGGGGCAAGGTGTGGAAGGACCCGTGCGACCCCGCGCGGGGATGACGAGAGAAGTCTGGACCGCGCGCACGGCTGACCAGACCGCCAGCTTGCGCTGGGCCCTTCCGCAGGAGGCAGCGCTCGCCGCGCTGCGGGCCGACCCGGACATGTTGAGGCAATTCGCAACCTCGGATCGTTCCTGGTGCACGCGGGACGTCGAGCTCGCCCGGGTGCTTCCCACGCGTGAGTGGGTCCATCCCAGGTCCGGGATGCCTCGAGCGAATCCGCTCCTACGTGCCTCGCTCGAGCCAGGAGGATCGGTGGACGGTCGACGGTCGCGCGGCTAAGTTCGAAACGTCATGGGCGGTGCCCTTCACGTGCTTGCCGCCGCCGCGCTGGAGCGTCCGTCGGAGCAAGTGCTCGGCGCCATCGACGACGCGGCCCGTCGTCACGGCACGCTGTACCTCACGGAGACTGGCGCGAGACACGAGATCGCCAGCGCCATGGACATGACCCGGGCGTTCTTTGCTCTCCCGCTCGACGAGCGCATGTCGATCGCGGCACGAGGCCCGCAGGACTTCGGATACCGCGGCGCCGACCGCAGCTCGCAGATCCTGGCCTTGACGCGGACGCCCGCGCCGCACCCCCTGTTCGGAACCATCCGGTGGCCGCCGCGGCCCGCAGGCTTGCAATCCGCCATCGAAGCCTACCTGGACCGGATGTACCTCATTGCGATTCGGGTCCTCTCCGTTGTCGCGCGAAATCTCGACCTCGCGCCGGACCACTTCGATACGATGTTCGGTCGCGGCGCGATCGAGAACCTGCAACTGCGACACTACGACGCACAGCCGCCGCACAACCCCATGCCCTTGGCGGCTCACTCCGATCCCCCGCCGATCACCCTCATCGCGCAGGACGACGTGGGCGGCCTCGACACGCTCTGCGAAGGCGCCTGGCTCCCGGTCCTGCCCCTCGAGGACACGCTGGTGTGCCAGTTCGGCACGATGATGGAGCGGTGGACCGACGGCCGGTATCCGGCAAACGTGCACCGCGTTCGATGCGCCGAGGGGGCGTCGCGATATTCGATCGTCTACAACCTGCTGCCACGGCGCGACACGGTCATCGAGCGGCTGCCCTCGTGCCGAGCGAACGCATCGAGCAACGTCGAACCCGTCACGCTCGACGACTTCCTGGGGGCGAACCTGCCGGTGCAACCCCCGCCAGCGAGCACGGACTACGAGCGTCCAGTCGACGAACCAGCGCTGGCGGGCTGTCGCGAGGCCGTCCGGGGTGCCAGCGGGGGTAGCTGGTCACTCGAGCGAGCGTCGCGCTCCGGCGACACGGTGATGCTGCAGTTGCATGCCGGGTCCCAGGGGATCGACCTGGAGATGTCGCGCGTCCAGGAGGGGCGCCGCTACTTTCGGTCCATGGCGGGATTCGGGTTCTCCTACCGAAACCAGATCACCGATCCGTCGCTCCTCGCCGTCCTCGGGCGGTTGGTTCCGAGCTTCGCTGCACTCCTCGGCCGGTCGTTCGATGCCTAGGCTCGGCGGCGCTACGCGCGCTCCAGCGCGCCTTTCACGTAGAGCCCCGCCAGCACCAGATCGCACAACTTCCTGAGCGGCTGCCAGTCCTTGCGCGGGAAGGTCGCGACCGTCCGATCCACGGCTTGCTCGAGCGACATGCTGCCGTCGCAACACCGCAACACGCGCTCGATCGCGCGCAGACACGTGGTGACCCATTCGTCCGAGTGGGGTTTGCCGAGCACGGGTGGCCGGTAGGTGTCCTCCCCCTGCTCGCCGTGCAGGTGGATCACGGGAAGCCGCCACCATCGGTCGGTTCCGATGTCGGTAGCGAGGTAGGCAGACGTGTCCATGCGCTTGATCTTGCTGCGAAGCCTGATCGACCGCTGTCGCAGCTCGAGATGGAGCTTGTGTCCCACCGACGTCCCCTCGACGCCGTCGACGGACAGCCCCAGGCCCTTGTCGCCAAAGCCACACCCGACGTTGACGAAACGGAAGTCGCTGAGAAACCCGGCAGCGAACGTCATGAACGACGACGTGTCGCTGTCCGCGATCTCCTGCGCGCCGACGGCGCCACTGCCGAGCTCACGCGCCAGCTTCAGCCACTCGTCGATGCCGACCTCGCGGCGCGTGTACCACCAGTGGGCCATCTTGAGGAACCCGCCATACAGGTCGCGGTAGAACTCCGCATAGGCTGCGTGGAGCTCGGCCTCGGAGACATCGGGCGCTGTCCAGTGCGTATTGATGGCGTTCGCCACCGACAGGCCGGACTGGTGAGCAAGCAAGACGCCCGACGAGAGGATGGGATCCACGAAGGCGGCAGCATCGCCCGCCAGGTAGTACCCCGGGCCGGCGGGAGCCGCATGACTGTACGACCAGTCCGCGATGGTGTGCGTGCGGGGCGTAGGATCGGGGTCTGCTGGCGCAGCGGCCATGGTGGCTCCCTCGAGCATGCCAACGATCTCGGGCAGAGTCGCAAGCTCCTCGTCGAAGAGCGCCACCGCAGGGGTTCGACGGAGGAACTCGCGGCGGGTGACCAGGCCGACGCTGACAAGGTCCGCCGAGAGAGGGATGAACCACATCCAGCCGCGGGGGGCCGCCTGGAAGAAGATCCGCGACGCGGTCAACGAGCCGACCAGATCGGAGCTCCATCGGAAACCCCGGTAGTAGCGGTAGATGCCGAGATCGCCGAGCGCGTGGGCCTGCTTGTCGAGACGAAGCCAGCTCGAAAGGACCCGCGACTGCCCAGAACAGTCGACGACGAATTCGGCGCTCAACCGGGAAGGCCTCCCTTCCCTCATGACTTCGAGCCCGGCGATGCGGTCGCCGCTGCGCAGCAGGCCGGTCGCCTGCGTGCCCTCGAACACTTCTGCCCCGAGCTCCCGCGCGTGGCCAAGGAGGATCGCGTCGTAGCGACTCCGCTCGACCTGCCACGAGTAGTCGGGGACGTGCTCCGGCGTTCCGACCAGCCCGTCGAGGACGCCCTCGGAGAACACGTCGCTGAAAGGGGGCTTGTCGCTGGCCCACTTGTACGTGATGCCGCGCTTGCGCACGAAGCCCGCGGCCTCGACCTTCGCGAGGACGCCCATCTTGTGCAGGATCCGATTCATCTCGGGCAGCGTCGACTCCCCGATGTGGTGGCGCGGGAAGCGTGACTTCTCGAGAATCACGATGCGGCGGCGCGGATTCGCTTTTCTGAGCAGGCTGCCCGTGGTGGCTCCTGCCGGCCCGCCACCGATGATCACCACGTCGCACTCTGTGGGGAACATGCGCGAACGATAGCACGCAGCCTTCAGCGGCCGACGACGTCGCGCAACACCGGCAGGCGGCGTTGAGCCGCGTCGCCGACCGGCTGGAACTCGTCGTCACCGAAGATCTTCACGTAATCCTCGCGAGCACCTCCGCAACGTGGGCGCATCTCGCAGCGGTCGCACCGCGGGAAGAAGGCGCCACCTTCGATCGGAGACACCTCCAGCCTGAAGGCATAGCCGCCGGGATTCGCGACGATCAGATCGAGATCGCTCGCGTGAAAGAGGATCGACGACAGATCGGGCGGCACCGTGCAGGGAGGCGTATGCAGCGACGTGAGGAAGTCCTCGCGCGCGCTCAGGCCCAGCTCGACCGCTCGTCGAACGGCAGGGATGACGTCGCGAATGCGCGGCACCATCGCCCTGAGATCCTTGTCTCCCTGATCGGTCACCGAGAAGATCCAGAGGTTGTAACGCTCGACGCCATGGGCGGTGTGCACCCGCACCATCTCCGGGATGTCGTCGACGTTACTGCGATAGACGAGGATGTCGCCGTCCATGGGTAGGCCATGACGCGAGCATGCCTCCATGCCGCGCGTCATGAGCTCGAAGCATCCCGGCGTCCGCGTGAGGCGATCGTGGATCTGGGCGGTGCTTCCCTTGATCGCGAAGTTGACCTCGGTGATCCCTGAATCGACACAGCGCTGCATGAACTCGGGGTAGGAGAGCAACATCCCGTTGGTTTGCAGCTTGACGCGCTGGAAGCCGAGCCTGCGCGCTTCTGCCGCGATCGCGAAGAGGTCCTTGCGCAGCGTGGGCTCGCCACCACCAAGCCAGAGCCAGCGCGCGCCAGCGCTTCTGCCGTCGCGGAGGGTCCTGAAAGCCTCGCCGGTCGTCATCCGCTGCCCGCCGTCGATGACCGAGAAACACCCCACGCAACGGTTATTGCAGCGGAAATCTGCGCTGATCTCGAGCCACTTGATCATGCGACGGTCAGCCCCCCCGCGAGCATCTCCGTAGATCTACCACGGCGCTTGCTTGAGGTTCGGCTACCGTGGGTGAGCGGAGCGACGATGAGCTCAGGCGCATTCACCGTCACTGCCCTCGGCCATCAGGGATGGCTCATTGGCAACGGTCGCACGCACGTTCTGGTCGACCCGGTCCTTACGTCACGCTTTTCGCGCTTGCCCATCACGGCAGCGGCGGTCTACCCGCCGCGCCACCTCGACCTGGCCGGCTTCCCGCCAATCGACGCGGTACTGGTGAGCCACGAGCACCCCGACCACCTCGACTTCGCGTCCCTGCAACTCGTCCACCCACGAACGCCGGTCTACATGTCGGCGCACACTTCGCGGGCGGCGAAGAGAGTCGTCGCGTCGATCGGGCTCGAGGTGCGCGAGCTGGCCCCGGGACACCAGGTGCGAGTGGGGGAGCTCGCGGTATTGCCCTTTGCACCACCGCCAATCGCCGAGCTGGGCAGCAACGAGGTCGACGTCGTACCCCTCCTGATCCGCGACAGCGCTGGTCACGGCAGCTTCTTCACCTCGGTGGACCTGTTCGCGGAGCGTGAGCTCGTCGATGCAGTTCGAGGTCACCTCGACCGACCCGGCGTCTGGGCCGACGCCAACAGCGGATACGACAGGAGCCTCCACGACGACTCGGTCGCACGGTCCCCCGACGCCGTTCGCGGGGCGGCGGAGCGCCTCGCCCGTCGCTATGTCCGGCTGTTCTCCGGGTGGGGCCACCCCGAGATCGTGATGGTCACCGAGAACGGGCTGACGTTGGGCGCGGACCTGGCACTACTCAACGAGCATGTGTTCGAGGTGCCGAACGATGAGCTGGTCGCGATTGCGCGCAACCTGCTTCCAGGCCACGAACTGCGCGCAGCCACTCCAGGGACGACCGCAGAGCTCGTGGATGGTGAGCTCGTGGCCATCCGCCCCTCGCTGCCCTTTCTCACGACCGAGGAGAGGTCCCGATGGCCCGCGCACGGCGGTTCGGCTCTCGACGAGGCCACCCGGCGTGATTTCGGACCGGGCACGGGGCGTCGCTCGCTGACCGACGAGGATCACCGCCGTCTGGAGCACGCGCTCGCTCAGTTCGCACGCTTCCTCTTCGCGCGGGCCTCGTTTCGCGGACTGTACCGGCTGATGGCGGGACGCGACCACGATCCGTCGGTTCGCTCGACCGCGGCCCTCGTCCTGCGCAACGGCGGCTCGAGGGAGATCTGGGAGTACAGCGCGACCGACGCGTCGTTCATGCGTGCGCCGCCGGACCGGTCGGCGTCGTCCTATGTTGCGGGGGTCGAGATGTGGGCGTCGGACCTGCTGGCGGTCCTCACCTTCCAGGCTTGCCCCACCGACATGTTCCACTTCGGCCGCAAGTGGACCTGGAACGTCGCTGCTGCCGGCTTTCGGTTCGACTTCGATACGGAGATCGAGCTCTTCGCGCACGCGCTTCACCGGCCTGAAGCCGTGGAGGCGCTGTACCGTCGGGCGCTCACGACCTGTGGTGGCGCCGTGCTGCAGGCCCCGATCCGTGCGCCGAGCATCGAGCTTGCTCCTCCTCCTCGACGTGCGCCAAGAGTGCGTGCAGTGCCCGCCTCCCTCGTGACCGACGGCATTGCGAAGGCGAAGGTGCCATCGCTCGAGCCGGTGACCGACGCGCCGGCAAGTACAGCGCGCACCTTGCGCCTCACCGACGCCGTGAAGGATGCGACGCGGGGCGCTTGGTCCGTGGCGCGTATCGGCGACTCCGGTGGGCAGGTGAGAATCGAGCTCGAGCTCCCGGACGGTGTGAAGCTGTATCTGGAGGCGGGACCACACAGCGGGATGTCGCCTCACTACAGGCGCATGGGCAACCTCGCTTTCCGATACGGTCCGAGCGCGGTCGACGACTCCACACGGGCGATGCTCGATCGCGTGATAGCCGCCGTCGTCGGAGCGATTGGGCCTGGGCTATAGTTCGCCGGAGCGAATGCCGTCCCTTCCTCCGCGACGATTCCACGCGTTCTGCGTGGGGCTGCCGAAGACCGGAACGACCTCCATCGGGACAATCTTCGAGAGCTACCGGAGCCGCAAACTCCCCGGCAGCGAGCTGGAGCTCCTCGGCTGCGACCTGAGGGACGGCCGTGCCACGCAGGACGAGGCCAGGGAGTTCATCTCGCGAAGAGATGCCGAGGCGCAGCTCGAGATGGACCCCGCCAGCGCCAACTGGGCGATCGCGGGTTTGCTCCGGGACATGTACCCGCGGGCCAAGTTCGTCCTCACGCTGCGGGATTGCTACTCGTGGTGCGACTCGATGATCAACGTCGTGCTGGTGCGCGACATGGGCGTCCACTTCGTCGTTCACCCGGAGCTGCTCCAGCGGATGCTCGGCTGTGAGCTGGATTGGTTCCGGGACGAAGAGACCGTGCTGAATCGGAGCGACCGCATCCTCGACAACCTGCTCCAGTTCTGGGCGCGTCAGGCAGACACGCTCGCGCTATGCCCTGGAGACCGGAGGCTCGTGGTCCGGACGAACGAGATATCGTCCAGCCTCGACGCGATGGCGGACTTCGTCGGCGTCGACCGAACGACGTTGCTCTCAGAGCGGTCCCACAGCCGGATCACCGAGAGGAAGTTCGGCATCCTTGCGCGCCTCGATCGCGAATTCGTCCGAAGCAAGTTCGCCGTGCACGCCGATTCGGACGTCATGAGGGAGTACTTCCCGGGCCTCTCCCTCGAGCACTTCCTCGAGGCGAGCGAGCGTTCTCATCGGAGATCCGCCGCGACCGCCGATTCCCCGGCCAGAGAGGTCCGCCCGAGTCCTCCGCCGACGCCCGCGACGTCAGTGGAGTCAACGGAGTCCGTAGTCACGGCGCCACTCGGCGCGGGTTTCCGGGAGATGGTCGAGGTCGTGCAGGTGATTCGCGCGCAAGCCGCCCACGGGGTACCCGAGCGATTCGGCTACGGTCTAGACCGGTGCAGCCTCGAGACGAGGGACGGGGCCTGCTACGCTCTCGTGTCATTCGCCAACCGGCACCGCGCGTTCGTCCTGGAGCTGGGCCTCCGGGAGGCGTTCGAGGGGCACTGGCTGGCGACGCGACGTTTCGCGGTCTGCTACCGGAACGCCACGCCGGCGTTGGTGCAGGGTGATCTGCAGCTGGCGCAGACGCTGCTCGAAGCCATCGAGGGACGAGTCCAGTAGCCCGGCAGGGAGAACGACGAACCATGAGCAACCATCCCGAAGTCGGCGTGAGTCTCGACGCGGTTCTCGCGATCGCTGAGGACGCGGGGCGCAGGATCTTGCAGGTCTACGACGGCCCGGACTTCGACGTCACGGCAAAGGGAGACGGCTCCCCCCTGACGCTCGCCGATCGCGTTGCGCACGAGGTCATCGTCAGAGGCCTCGCCCAGCTTTCTCCGGTCATGCCCGTTCTCTCGGAGGAGTCGGTCGACGGTGAAGCGGAACAGCGCACGACCTGGTCGCGCTTCTGGCTGGTCGACCCCCTCGACGGCACCAAGGAGTTTCTCAAGCGCAACGGCGAATTCACCGTCAACATCGCCCTCGTGGATCGCGGGCGGCCGGTGCTCGGCGTCGTCTGCGTCCCGGTCACGGGCGTCGCATACCTGGCACGAGACCGGGAGGGCGCCTGGAAGCAGGACCGAGGCGAGCGCCGGTCGATCGGTACGCGCGCGTACCAAGGGGGAAAGGCCACCGTCGTCGCGAGCCGCTCGCATAGTGGCCCCGAGGTCACTCGCTTCCTGGAGCGACTCGCTGCACGCGAGGGCGAATACGAGACCGCGAGCATGGGCAGCTCACTGAAGCTCTGTCTGGTGGCCGAGGGCGCAGCCGATGTCTATCCGCGCCTGGGTCCGACATCCGAGTGGGACACCGCCGCGGCGCAGTGCGTGCTGGAAGCTGCGGGAGGCGTGGTCTCGGACCTGGAGGGCAATCCGCTCCGGTACAACAAGCCCGACATTCTCAACCCCTGGCTCCTGGCGAGCGGCGACCCCTCGTACGACTGGCGCGCATTTCTGGACCGCTAGCTCCCGCCGGCGCATGGCGTCCTCGTTCGCGACGCCGGGCCAACCCTCGCCGCCCCCGGCAAAACGCGTGTAGACTTTCGAGCAGGCTCTCGATCTCCAAGCGCGCGATCGCGAGCTGCCCCATGGCCGAGCCGGCGAGACAGACCAAGTCGCACGAGCAGCACCGGGCGCTGACCATCCGGGGCAAGAGCTACTGCAACAGTGCTTGCATCTTCTGCATCGAGAAGTTCTCGGGGTATCACCCCGTCGCGCCCAAGTCCGACGAGACCCGGCAGCTGATCCTCGCGGGGGCCGGCAAGTACAACATGCTGTTCTTCATGAACGGCGAGCCCAGCCTGCACCCGAAGCTCTTCGAGTACGTGCAGCTCGCGAAGGACACCGGCTTCAAGTACTTCGGCATGTCGTCGCATTTCCGCGCGTTTGCCAATCCACACTTCGCACTGAAGATCCTCGAAGCGGGCTTCGAGTTCTTCGACATCTCGCTGCACGCCTCGACCTACGAGGCGCAGGTCGAGGTCAACCCGATCGGCGACGACGGGCGCTCGCTGAAGGAGGCGCTCCACGGCCTTCGCAACCTGTTCGAGATCGCAAGGCGCACGCGGCGCCGCGTGGGCGTAACGCACAAGGCCGTCATCACGCGCATGAACTATCGCGACCTGCTACCGCTGTTCCGCTCCACCTACGATCTGGGAGTGCGAAACTTCATCCTCCAGCCGGTCAAGGCCAGCGGCCTCGATCCGGAGGTCCAGGCGAAGCTCGCAATCAACGAGGACGAGTTCATGCCGCATGTGAACGAGCTCCTGCGGCAGATGGAGGGCCTGGGAGCCGAGATCAAACTCTACGGGATGAGCCAGCTGGGCGTTTACCCCAGCCAGGATCTCGTGCAGGAGACGAACCTCATCAAGCACGTCTTCAGCAAGCGC
>VFSW01014379.1_pt1 | contig 10939 bp, 6 predicted proteins | sample 5358111 | NCBI WGS metagenome assembly VFSW01 (sample SAMN11554181, study PRJNA540505) | mine drainage metagenome | isolation source: sediment from site ElyBrook_90M | place: USA: Ely Copper Mine, Vershire, VT | collected 2017
CCATCGACGGCAAGGAAGTAGACGTCCGGGTCGCCACCGTGGCCACGATCATGGGCGAGAGCTGCGTGATGCGACTGCTCGACAAGACCCGTTCAGTGCTCCGATTGAACGATTTGGGCATGCCCGTCGACACCCACGCGGCCTATTCGAAGATCGTCCGGGCCCCCTTCGGGATGGTCCTGTGCGCCGGACCGACCGGCAGTGGCAAGACCACCACCCTCTACGCGACCCTGAGCGAGGTGAGCAACCCCTCCATCAACGTGATGACCATCGAGGACCCGGTGGAGTACGTCTTCCCGTCGATCAACCAGATCCAGACCAACGAACAGGCGGGACTCACCTTCGCCACCGGGTTGAAGTCCATCCTGCGCCAGGACCCCGACGTCATCCTGGTCGGCGAGATCCGCGACGTGGAGACCACCCGGGTGGCCGTCCAGTCGGCCCTGACGGGGCACTTCGTCGTCTCCTCACTCCACGCCACCGACTCGGTGTCGGCCCTGCACCGATTCCTCGACATGGGCATCGAGTCCTTCCTGATCGCCTCGTCGGTGCTCGCGGTCGTCGGGCAGCGCCTGTTGCGTCGGGTCTGTCCGTCGTGCAAGGCCGTGTACCAACCAACCGACGAGGAACTGCTCTTCTACGAGGAGAGCGGCGGCGCGCCGAAGGAAGTCTTCTATCAGGGGACGGGGTGCAACTTCTGTTCCAACACCGGCTACAAGGACCGCATCGGCATCTACGAGCTGCTCGTCATGACCCCCGAGTTGCGTCGACTCGTCGTCGGCTGGGCGACACAGGAGGAACTACGCAGCATGGCCGTGAAGCAAGGCATGCGTACGATGCGTCAAGAGGCGATCAATCTCGTCGACCAGGACATCACCACCATCGCTGAAGTGATCAGGAGCGTGTACACCCTATGAGCCGTGACAAGACCCTGCCCAAGATTCGCAAGAGCCCAAAGACTCCGAAGGCGCCCAAGAGCACCGCGAAGACGCAGACCATGTTGAAGTTCCGTTACTCCGCCCTCGACGAGAACGGCAAGCGCATCACCGGCGTCGAAGAGGCAGCGTCCAGCGGCGCTGCGCACATCGCCTTGCTCACGCGAGGACTCCAGCCGCTCGAGGTGAGTGTGAAGCAGAGCATTCTCAAATTCGAGATCACGAAGAAGAAAGTCCCACGCCAGGACGTGATGAACTTCACGCGCCAGTTGGCCGTCTTCATGCGCGCCGGCATCCCCATCATGGAGGCGCTCGAGGTCATCGTGGAAGAGACCCAGAACAAGATGCTTAAGACTGTGCTCAATGACATGGTCGACAGCCTGCGTGCCGGTGACACGTTCGCCGCCGCCGCGGCCGCACACCCTGAGGCATTCCCGAACTTCTACGTCGGCATCCTCGAGTCGGCCGAATTGACGGGCAGTCTCGACGCGGTGCTCAATCAGCTCGCCGACTACATCGACCGCGACCAGAAGGCACGCAGCAAGGTCACCGCAGCATTGATCTACCCAGCGGTCGTGGCGGGCATGTCCGTTGTCACCGTTCTCGTGCTCGCGGTCTTCGTACTACCGAGGTTCGTGGTCTTCTTCGCGAGCTTGCACGCGAAGATACCGTTGGTGACACGAATGCTACTCAACAGTTCGTCGTTCATCGGGAATTGGTGGTACGTCGAAATCGCCGTCGTGGCAATTCTGATCGGTGGCTATATAGCAATGGACCGTTCGGACTCAGGTAAGGCCCGGCTCGACAGTTGGAAGTTGAAGCTGCCGGTCATTGGTGACCTCACCCAGACGGCGATCATCGAACGCGTGTGTCGTATTCTCGCCTCAATGCTCCGCGCGGGGGTTGACCTACCCCGCTCGATGGCCGTCACGGCCGAATCTGCCAACAATGCCGTCTACCGCAAAGCACTCGAGAACGTCCGTGACGTGATGATGCAGGGTGGCGGCCTCGCCGGACCAATTGCCGCGACCGGCCTGTTCCCTGCGGCTGCGCGCCAGATGTTCCGCGTCGGTGAGGAGACAGGCACCCTCGACCAGCAGCTCGAAGTGGCGGCTGCCTACTACGGTCGTGAGCTCGAGACCAAGCTCGAGCGCGCCACCGCCTTGTTCGAGCCCGCCATCATCATCTTCATGGGTGTCGTGGTGGGATTCGTCGCTGTGGCGTTGATTTCAGCGATGTACGGGATCTACAACCAGGTGAAGGTTGGATGAAGACTCTCAGTCTAAAGGGGATTAGTCGACCGTCGTCAGCGACCGGTCATTGCCGTCCACGAGGCGGCTCCACGACAGCGGACCGTGTCGACGAACGGGGCTTCACGCTGGTTGAGTTGCTCATTGTCGTGACGGTGCTCCCATTGATCGTTGGAGGACTATCGGTCGGTCTTCTGTCGGTTTTTTCCCTGCAGTCGAGCGTCTCTAATCGCCTGTCCAACACCGCCGACTCGCAAATGGTGTCGTCAAATTTCACCAATGACGTGCAAAGCGCACAGCGAATCACCACCGCTCCCAACAATGGATGGGCCCAGTGTGGGCCGGGCACGCAGTTGATGGGGCTCGAGTGGAATCCCGAAGGCACTTCCGGCGCTTATTCAAATGTGGTCTCCTACGTGGACGTGCTCAATGGATCGACCTATTCCCTGGTGCGCCAGTACTGCTCGGCCGGTTTCACCACCGTTCCTCCCGCTCCGGGAAGTTACACTTCCACGGTCGTCGCGTACAACGTGCTACCACCCTGTTCCACTGGTGTGACCACTGGTTGTCAGGCTGCGCCCACCATCCAGCCCATCGGCACGAGCACTGTCGCCTCCGACGCGCTGACCGCGTGGGCCTCGACGCAGAGTGTCAAGTCGGTCGAGTTTCCCTTGGCGGCGCCCAGCAACCCCGAGTTGAACGGCAAATTCTCCTACACTTTGGCGGCCGTTCCCGCCGACAGTGCTTCGACGGTGGCGACCGGCACCCCACTCGCCCCCGCGGCGAGCGCCGGGTGCCACTCCGCGACTCCGGGGACGGGAACCTACGCGTCAACGCTCTGCCTCGTGGATTTCTCAGCGCTCACCGGTAATAATCTGCTCGCCGCCGAACAGGGCTGCCTCTTTATGGCCGTGCCGCTGCCGGGTAGCTCCACCCTCTATTTCTGCCTGGGCATCACGGGTGTTCCCGTGCAGCCGTCTCAACTCCCCACATGGCAGTATGCGTTCCTGGGCAACAGTTGTGGCAGCGCGACTGCGTCGACTTGCACTACGGGCACTCCCTTCTACACCGGTATTACCGGCCAACCGGCGCTCTATACGACGGCGGGCGGCAATACCACGGTGACGTTTAGCAAAATCTCTGTTGTGAACGCGCAGGGAATGCCGGCGACGGGTTGGCAAGCCGTCAGCGCAGACGCCGAGTCAACGGACCCCGGGGAGTCGATCTCGTGGACGGCCAATGTTCCTCTCAGTATCTTGCCCAACGGCGAGTCCTACGACACGTCGACCGATCCGGTAGGTAATGCCTGCAACTCTGGAGGTGGATTAACCCGGAGCGTGGATCAAATGACGGTCACGTGCGCTAACCCCAGTGGTGGCTACGGTGGTCAGAAGAACGGCACCGCCATGGTCTCTGCATTGACTCCGAAGACCTTGACGGTCAACATGCACGGCAACGGTCTTGAGGCCGTCGCCTTCGGTCTTTTGCTCTCGGGAGCCTGATCGTGCACTTGCTCGCCACCACTTTCTGTGAGGTGCCCCGGTTTACTGGCGAGCGAGTGGGCCGACGTGCCTCTGATTTGGTGGCGTTCGCGGTCGAGGACGCATGATGAGCCGCTCGGTGCACCGGAGAAACTCGATCACGGTGCGGACCACTGAGCCCTCGCGCCGGTCCAGTTCCGAGGCCGGCGATACCCTCATCGAGGTGCTCCTTGCCCTAGTCGTGCTCGGCATGGCTTCAGTTGCGCTGCTCATCGCATTTTCCACCTCCATCGCCGCGTCGGCTGAACATCGAAAGCTGGCAACGTACAACACCGTCCTGGCAACGGCCTCCCAGGAGCTCACGGCGGCGATTCAGAACCAGCCGACGTTGTTTCAGGATGCCTGCGCAGCGGGGACGTTGTCGTCGTATCCGGGCTATGGGACCTCGATCAGCCTTCCCGCTCCGTACAACACCTCCCAGTACACGGTGCAGTACGCATCGGTGAATCCGGTGCAGTACTGGAACGGCTCTGTCTTCCAGCCCACCTGCTACGCCAATGCTCCGCAGCTCATCACCATCGACATTGGGGGCTACTCGAATAGTTTCGTCGTTGACTATTCAGTGGGGAGCGCCGCCAGCACCGCCAGCACCGGAACCGCTGACAGACTCGTCTTCTTGAACAATATTGTGGGCGGCTACGCCGGCAGCCCCTTCACCACGCAGCCAATCGTGGCGGTCGAGACCTCCACCGGAGTCATCGTGACCACGGACTTGTCGCCAGTGATCTTGACTTTGACATCAGGAAGTGGGACTTTGTCGGGTTGTAGTGGTCATGAGATCCTCGGCGTAGTGACATTTACGGGCTGCACCATCGGTTCGGGTGGTACGAATTTCCAAATTACCGCGTCCGACGGAATTCCGACGACGCTCACTACCGGCATCAGTAATGTCTTTTCGGTCTCCAGTTCAAGTTTTCATCTCGTGTTCACCACTCAGCCCGTTGCTGGTACCTCAGGTTCGGCGTTTGTCACCGCCCCCGTGGTGTCAGTTGAGAATGCTTCGAACAGTATCAATACCTCCTGGAGTGGGACGATTAGCGTGACGTTGTCGGGTGGCGTTCTCTCGAACTGTCCGGCCGGCATCGCCACTAGCGCCACCAGCGCCACGTTGCTCGTGACGAATGGTGCGGCGACTTTGCCCGCGTCCTGCACGTTCTCTGGAGGGTTCTTCTACAACTCCAACAGCTCGCCGCCCACGACCGCCACGCAGTACACGATGTCGGCGACGGCGATTCCAACAGCGTCGACGGACTCCGCAGTGCCCTCCCAGAGCCAGACCTTGGCCGTGACCGGACCTGGGGCCGCTGCTCAGTTGAAGTTCACCACCGAGCCCACCGGCGTGGCCAGTACGAACGCATCGGACGCGTTCACGGTGCAGCCCGCCGTGACCGTCGAGGATTCGTTCGGCAACGTGGTGTTCGCGGCCAACAACAGCGTCTGTGTGCAATTGTTCCTAGGTTCAACGGCTCAATCGTCGTCCGTGTGCAGTACGTCGGGCACGAACGGTGTCTACACGTTCTCGGGGATTCACGGCAGCGCCTGGGGGAGCGGTTACTACCTGACGGCGACGAGTTCCGGACTCAAATCGGACCAGAGCAGTAATTTTGACATCACCAACGTGGCCGCGAATCTCGCCTTCACGGTCTCCCCGGTGGCGGGAGCCTCCGGAACAGTCTTCAACGTCCAGCCCGTCCTCGTCGTCACGGACACTGCAGGTCGCGTCGTCACTGCGGCGACAGCGTCGATCGACAATTTCACGGTCTCGCCGGCGGGAGGGGTGCTGGCGAATTGCACCGGACTCGCACCGACGCTCGGCTACTACTACCTCGGGAACTGCACTTTCGCGGGCATTGTCGGCACGAACTACACGCTGACGGTGTCAGCGGGGGGACTCACTTCCTCGCCCAGCGCCGGTTTTATGCCGTCCGGACCTGGCGTGGCGACGCAACTGGTATTCACCGTTGAGCCGGTGGCGGGAGCCTCCGAATCGGTACTTTCCACCCAACCGGTTGTGAAGATCGAGGATTCGGCGGGTAACGTGGTTACCTACTCGACGGCAACGATTGGTCTCACGTCTTCGGGTGGGACACTGAGTTCCTGCACAGGTCTGACCGCAGCCGCCGGAGTCGTGAACCTGTCGAACTGCACATTCGCCGGAGTCGTGGGTACCCATTACCACTTGATCGCTACGTGGGGCCTGATCACCGCGACGTCGACGGACATTTGGCCCACGGGTCCGGGTGCACCCAGCCAACTGGTGTTGAGCGGATGTTCCGTCAACATTGTCTCGCTTACGACGTGCGCCGCGACCGCGACTATCGAAGATGCCTACGCAAATGTCGAGACCTCGGACAATTCGAGCGTCGTCACCTTCTCTCAGCTATCCGGCTCCGGCACGGTCTCTGGCCTGGGCGCCATAACCGTCACGGGAGGTGTCGCCAGCGCCACGGTGACCGGCGGCAACATCGGCCCAGTGACTATTGGGGCGACTGCCGATTCATTCAATTCGAATGCCCTCACTTTCTCCGTCAATCCGATTCCTCAGATCATCACGTGGACCGTACCCGGGAGTCAGACCTGGGTCGTTGGAGGCGCGGGGACTTTCTCTCTCGGCACTGCGACTGATACATCGGGGTCTGCGGTCACCTTCGCCAGTTCGACGACGAGCGCGTGCACGGTAAACGGGTCCACGGTCACCATGTTGACGGCAGGAACCTGCACAATCACCCCGACCGCCACTGCACAAGGCAATTACGCCCTTACCGTTGGCGCTTCGAGCAGTATCGTGATCAATCAGTTGCCCCAGACGGTCGCGTTCTACACGGACGGCACCTTCACCACCGCAACCTCGAGTGGTTCAACGACGTACAGCCCCTCGGGCCCTTACCAGTTGTTCGCGCAGGGAAGTGGTGGCGGGGTCATCTCGTTCACAAGTACCTCGTCGAGTGTCTGCACCGTGAACTCGAGCACCGGACTGATCACCATCGTGAAGGCGGGCACATGCACGGTCACCGCGGACGCCGGCGCCACGATCAACTACCTCGATAGCGGGACGACGGCCTTCACGCTGACCATCAACAAGGCATACCAGAATCTGTTCGCGATCACTTCGACGAGTGGAACTTACAACGGATCCGCCTATTCAATGACGTTGACCACTTCAGGTGGCTCGGGCACTGGCGCGGTCACTTACGTTGCAGTCAACGGTACGGCCTCGAATTGCTCGGTCGCGGGCTCGACCTTGACGGCAACCACATCGGGCACCTGCATAGTGACCGCCACCAAGGCTGCCGACGTCGACTATTTCGCAGCGTCGGCCGGTCCGACTACTGTCACATTCAGTAAGGCCACTCAAACCGTGGCGTTCTACACCGGCAGTAGCTTCGCCACCACAACCACTAGCGGTTCAGTGAATTTCAACTCGTCGAGTTCCTACCAGGCGTACGCTCAGGGCAGCGGTGTGGGAGTGGTTTCGTTCGCGAGCACTTCGTCGAGTGTCTGCACCGTGAACTCGAGCACCGGACTGATCACCATCCTGACCGTTGGCACCTGCACGGTCACGGCGGACGCCGCTGCAACCACTAATTACCTCGATAGTGGCACCACGACCTTTACCCTCTCTATCACGCGCGCTCACCCGTACTACATCAGCAGTTCGACGGTGGCGCCCTACAAGTCGGCAACGACCATCCCCTTGCCACGGCCGTCGGGCGTCACGGCTGGTGACCTGCTCATTGCAGTGCTCTACACCGGCGATTATAGAAACGGCAATTATGGAGATCCGACTCAGGTGAATCTGCCGTCCGGGTGGACCTTGCTCTCGAACGCAACGAGCCCGGGGCCGCAGTCCAATGGCGCAATCCTTACCGCCTACCATGTTGCGACCGCGAGCGAACCATCCAGCTATTCGTTCAGTTCCGCAAACTTTGACAGGGCTTCCGCAGTGATGATGGATTACCGCAACACCGATAACTCGACCCCGTTGATTGACCAGAGTAATTGGAACCCTACGCAGACGAGCAGTGTCTTGACTCCCTCAACGTCGTCCGACGCTTTGATCACGGTCTACGGGGACTTCAATGCAAATACGTTGTCGGTAGTGGGCCTTTCCGTGACGCAGCGAGCTTTTGTCAGCAACTACTCTTCCGTGCTCTTGGCGGACCAGAATTTGACCAGTGCCGCTTCCGTCCCGGCGATTCCGGTTAATGGCGGTTCCGGTCACGGCGCTTCAGTGACGATTTTGCTTAAGTATTGAGCGGTATGTGCAGTGATTTGCGGGATTCTTGGCCAAATCTGTTGATTGGGCCTGTATTGGGTAAATGGGAAGATAGCTAAGCACGTTGCGAGGATTGCTCTACAAGGCATTCGCATCAAATCCATGGATCGTCGAGCAAACTACGCTTCGTGACCGCCAGGAGTCGGGGGACAGTGGCGTCGGTGTTCCCCAAATCCACCTTGTGGCTGAGCATTGCAATGAACCAGTTGAGGACTTCATGAGTTCTATGCTTACTGGCGTGAATTAATACGTTTGATTGATGGTCACGTAATTCGATTTGCCTGGATTGTCTAGTCGGTTTCGGTTTTGAAATCGTGGGACTTGGAGCTCACAGAGTGTCGATTAACACCCCATTTACGAGAGTTTCGATTCGAACGGGTTGCCGTTCGACGGATTTCTTGGCGGCGCGCGACGTTCATGGGCGGGTCCGCGATGGTCGTCAGCGCGACGAAACCGGTGCGGTGCTGATTCTTGCTCTTGTCTACATCATCTCGATCAGTCTGATTGTCGGTGCTTTGGCCGATTGGGCCATGAACAGCCTCAACAACACCACGAAGTTTCAATCAGCGAGCGAGCTTCACTTTGCGGTAAGCGGCGCCACTAACGCGGCTATCCACAGCATCCGTATCAATCCGTATCCGACCAATCCAACCCTTACCAATGGAATAGGAACCACGCCACTTTCCTATTGCTGGCAGCCGCCAACAAGCACGCCATTAGGCACTTTGGCGTCGCAAGTTTCCATGGACAACTACACCGTAGCCGTATGGTGTACCAGCAATATCAACCTCGCCCAACCAAGCACGCGGACGGTTACCTTCTATTCCTGTCTTAATACCCTGACTTCGGGTCAGTGCCAGGCGAACCCCCTCCTGAAGGCGGTGGTCATATTTGATGATTACCCCGCGGGAGGTGGTGCGGTGCTGACCGCTCAGTGCAATCTGCTTGCGGTTCAATGTGGTGACGGCCAGACTCTGGGTTCGTGGACGTGGGGATAATCGAGGGTTCTAAATAGTCCATCGCACGGCCGTCGGGTTGGCTGGACGTGCGGTGATCGTTGACGCAAAGTCCGTCAACCGAACGAGACCGAGAAGTGGTCGAGTTGAGGGTCAATAAGAAGAGCTGGTTTGAAGGATTCGCGACCCAACAGAAATCAATTCTTCATCAACTCCTCGCGGTGCAGAAAGTGGTAATTCCGTGAACCCGAACTGCGAACCTCCAGTCCGCAGTGCAGCGATGGATCACCATAGATCAAAGTACTGAATTCCCCTTTGTTTCCAAGGGTAAACCGCCAACTAAATCGACCGGACAATCAACCATTGGAGTCCGCGGCATCGAGGCAAAAGCCTTGTGGCTCGCTGTCACGAGGCGGGGAAGAAAGTTAATCAGCACTTTCAATCTTGACAAGACGTAATGTACAATTTCGCAGGACGTACTGAAGAGTTCAGTCGGCCAACAGCGGGGTGGTGCCAATGTCGGTATGCCCATTAACCGAAAAGGGAGCAAAGATATGATTTCGACCTACCAGCGACTTAAGCGTCGCCGTGATGCGGGGGAGATTGACGGTTTCACGTTGATCGAGCTTCTCATCGTTATTGTCGTCTTGGGTATTTTGGCTGCTGTCGTAATCTTCGCTCTTGGTGGCATTACCGGCAAGAGCGCTGTTGCGGCCTGTCAGGCTGACGGTGCGACGGTGTCGACCGCCATGTCGGCATTCAACGCGCAGAACTCTGGCTATGCGACTACCTTGACGACAGATAATTTGTTGGCCCCATCGACATCGAGTTATGGTGGACCGTATCTCCAGTCGTGGCCCAGCAACCTCCCCCACTATGCGTTCAAAATCACGGCAGGTGTCTTGCAGGTGGACGTAGGTGCTACCGGTACAGGTGCGGGTTCACCGGGTAATGTCACTACATCGGACCCATCCAGTAACTGGGTGAATTACTCAGGCCCTACATCTTGCAAGAACGTTCTTTAGTTGAACTGTGAATGGTGAAGTGCCCGGCCGACGCGCCTGGCACTTCACCATTTGTCGACGACTCCGACAGGAAGTTTTCTATGAGTAACAGTGAAACCTTGTCAATTGAACCTTGGCTCGAAAGATTGTGGGATCAAGGTGGCTCTGACCTGCTCCTATCCGGGGGTTCGGCGCCGAGGATTCGCGTTGATGGGAAACTTCGCCCGCTGGATGGTGCTCCCGTACTTACAGGAGAACAGATCAATGAGATTGCTCTGCCATTGCTGACGTCGGGACAACGAATGATTTTCGAGGAGCAGCTTGACGTTGACTTCGCCTTCTCGTGGCTCGACCGGGCTCGAATTCGTGGCAGCATCTTCACTCAGCGAGGTGAGACGGCACTTGCACTTCGCGTGATTCCTGCTCGAATTCCCACCTTCGAGGACTTGGGACTTCCGGCGGTTGCTGATTGGGTCGCGAGCCAACCTCGTGGATTCGTATTGGTGACTGGTCCAACGGGTTCAGGTAAGTCAACGACACTGGCTTCTATCGTCAACAAGATCAACGAGACTCGGGCATGTCACATTCTTACGATTGAGGACCCTGTCGAATACGTGCACAATCACAAGATGGCCGCAGTTAGCCAACGCGAAGTTGGGCTGGACAGCCCTTCCTTTGATCGTGCTTTGCGGTCCGCACTTCGAGAGGACCCTGATGTCCTGCTCATCGGTGAGATGCGCGATATCGACTCGATTCAAATCGCATTGACGATGGCCGAAACCGGTCACTTGGTTTTTGCAACATTGCACACGAATGACGCACCCCAGGCCATAGACCGAATCATCGATGTATTCCCAGCTTGGCGGCAAGAGCAGACCAGGGTGCAGTTGGCAGCGTCACTCAGTGCAGTGATTGCGCAGCGACTAATTCCAAGAATTTGAGGAGGAATGGTGGCGGCATATGAGGTCCTAATCGCG
>VFSW01014380.1_pt1 | contig 10938 bp, 5 predicted proteins | sample 5358111 | NCBI WGS metagenome assembly VFSW01 (sample SAMN11554181, study PRJNA540505) | mine drainage metagenome | isolation source: sediment from site ElyBrook_90M | place: USA: Ely Copper Mine, Vershire, VT | collected 2017
ACGCGCTTCAGCAGATCGTCAGCGGCGGTCTTTACGGCCTCCGGGACCGGCGCGGCGTTGGGCGTTTTCCAGCTATTGGTCAGGTTGGTGAGGGCGGTGGTCATGGCAACGGCTTTGCGACGGCCGCCGTCGGCTTCTTTGGTCATGGAGACCAGCGTATCGATGGCCTTGCGCCGGCGGGCGCGGACGTCTTCGGACATCTGGATGCGCGGATCGTCTTCCACGGTGACTTTCTGAGTTTCGGTTTTGCCGGCGAGCGTGAGGGACACGGTGTACTCGCCGGGATCGACGAGAGAGCCGCGGCCGGCGCCGCCGAAGCGTCCACCGCCACCGCCGCCACCTGCACCGCGGCCGGCTTCAGCGGCACCGGGGGCACCGAATTCATTGGCGATTTCGCCGGCAGCAGTTCCAGCGGCTCCGCCGCGACCGCCGCCTCCGCGTCCGCCACGGCCACCGCCCGCTGCGGGGGGAATGGGAGAATCGTAGCGCATATCCCAGATCGCCCGGTTGATGGTACCAGCTACGGCCCGCGTGTTCTCCTGACGGACCTGCTTGCCAGCCTTATCGGTTACGGTGATGCGCACCGGGCCGGCGGCTTTGGCCCAGTAATCCAGTACCACGCCGGTGGGCGCGTTGGATGCGAAGAAATTGCTGGTGCCCTGGAAGCCGCGATAATTGGCCATCTTCCATTCGATGCCGGGGCGCGCATCGAATAGCTTCAGATCGCTGCTCAGCACCTGTTCGTTCAAGGCCTCAAGCGATCGGATGTTGTCCATGATCCAGATGGAGCGTCCGTGGGTGGCGAGGATCAGGTCGTGCTCGCGGGGGTGGATCTGAATATCGAAGACCGGGACGGTGGGCAGGCCGTTCTTCATCTTGTGCCAGTTGGCGCCGCGGTCGAAGCTGGCGAAGATGCCGAATTCAGTGCCGGCGAAGAGCAGGTTCTTGTTGGCGGGATCTTCGCGGATCACGTGCACGGTGCCGGCCGAGGGCGGAATGCCGTTGACGATGCGGGTAAAGGAATCGCCGTAGTTGGTGGTTTTGAAGATATAGATGGCGTAATCGGCGCTGCGGTGATTATCGAAGGTGACGTAGGCGGTGCCTTCCTCGGCATAGGAGGGCTCGATGCGGCTGACGTAGCCGCCTTTGGGCGCGCCCTGGATGTGAGATACGACATTCTGCCACGTCTTTCCGCCGTCGCGGGACATCTGCACATTTCCGTCGTCGGTGCCCACCCAGAGAACGCCGGCCTTTTTGTAAGACTCTGCGATGGCGGTGATGCAGGGCCAGGCAACCACACCGTCGTGGCGGGACAGGGTGTTCTGGCCGGGGACCATGCCGAGGATCTTCTGCTCATCGCGCTTGGCGCCGGTAGTGAGGTCCTCGCCGAGCACCTGCCAGGTATCGCCACGGTCGGTGGATTTGAAGAGGTGATTGCCGCCGTAGTAGATGGTCTTGGGATCGTGCGGGGAGATCATGAGGGGCGAATTCCATTGGAAGCGGTAGCGTGGTTCGGTATCGGTGGGTTCGAGCGGGCGAATGGATTTGGATTCGCTGGTGCGCATATCGCGGCGGGAGAGGCTGCCGTCCTGCGATTCGGCGTAGATGATGTTGGGGTCGCTGGGATCGATGCGGTTGTAGAAGCCGTCGCCGCCCTGCACGGTGATCCAGTCATCGTTGGCGATGCCGGTCTGCTGGGTGGTGGAACTGGGGCCGCACCAGGAGTAATTGTCCTGAAGGCCGCCACAGACGTGGTAGGGCTTCTGGTAATCGAAGGCCACTTCGTAGAACTGGCCGAGGGGAATGTTGTTAATGTGCCGCCAGTTGCGGCCGCTGTCCCAGGTGACCCAGATGCCGCCATCGTTGCCGCTGAGCATGTGGTCGGAGTTGGCGGGATCGATCCAGATGCCGTGGACGTCGCTGTGGACATCGCGGAAGCGGGTCTGGACGAAGGAGCGTCCGCCGTCTTCGGACATGTAGATGTTGACGCCGCCGAGCCAGATTTTCTGGTCGTTGTTGGGGTCGATGCGGATCTGGCTGAAGTAGGACGGGCGCGGATCGGTGTCGCCCATTCGGGTCCAGTTAGCGCCCTTATCTTCGGAGCGGTAAACGCCGCCCTGGGTAGCGTGTTCGATCAGAACGTAGACAATATTAGTGTTCTTGCGGTAGATGTCGAGGGCGCAGCGGCCCAGGTCGCCGGTGGGCAAGCCTTTGGCGGTTCCGCCCTGGCCGCTGAGTTTGGTCCAATGCAGGCCGCCATCGGTGGAGCGGTAGAGAGCGCTGCCGGGGCCGCCGCCATCGAAGCCGAAGACCGTGCGGCGACGTTCGTAGGCGGTGGCGTAGAGGATGTTGGGGCTCTGCGGATCGATGGCGATATCGTTGACGCCGGTATCTTCATTGACGAAGAGGGTCTGGTTCCAGTGAGCGCCGCCGTCGGTGCTCATGTAGACGCCGCGCTCCTTGTTGGGTCCCCACAAGTCGCCCTGGGCCGCGACGTAGACGATGTTGGGGTCGCTGGGGTGAACGACGATGCGTCCGATGTGGTGGGTTTCGGCTAGGCCGAGGTGGGTGAAGGTGGCTCCGCCGTCCATGGATTTATAGACGCCGTCTCCCCAGGAGGAACTTTGGCGGTTGTTGGGTTCGCCGGTGCCCACGTAGAGGATAGAGGGATTGGAGGGTGCCAGGGCGAGATCGCCGATGGACGGATTGGGCTGGTCCTCGAAAATGGGCTGCCAGGTCTGGCCGCCGTTGACGGTTTTGAAAATGCCGCCCGCGGCGGTGCCGGCGTAGATGACGCGGGGGTCGGATTCGACTACGGCGAAATCGTCGGTGCGCCCTCCCATGGTGGCCGGACCGATACTGCGGAACCGGAGATTCTTCATGGCATCTTCGAAGTTCGTCTGGGCGAACAGCGAAACAGACAAAGCTGTGGCGAGCCCACAGGTACGGATCCAGTGCGCAGTATTCATAGCATCTCCCGATTGGTTAGCCATTGTACAACGGCGGCGATAGTTGTTGGGGGGATAGGAGAATGGTGCGGCCCCTCCGGCGGCTTCCGGAAAGAGCGGCTACGCGATCCTTTGTTTCATTTGCGGCGCCTGCCATTCCTCTTCGTCGATTGCTTGCGGTTGCGGGCGCGGACTGACGGTTTCGAGCACGGTCATCAGATCGCTGGCGAAGAGTTGGGATTCCGAGGCGCTGGCATCGGCGGGGACCAGGTGGCGCGAAAGCTCGGGCAGGTCCATGCGCAGGCGGGTGACTCCGCCTTCGGTGGAGGCGACGTGCAAGGCCAGGTCGCGGCACTGCTGTTCCAGATTCAGGTTCAGCCACTCGCGAAAGCTCTGGCTGTGCAGGCGCGCGAGTGTACGGCTGGTCTCGGCTTCCCCGTATTCGCGGACGGAACCGGCTTCGTAATATCCGCCGCTGCTGCGATTGCGGAACGAGGTGACGTAGGCCAGGGTGCCGAAGGCCGTCGGGATATGCGCCAGTTTGTCGCCCCAATGATCGGCACAGCTTTGCACCGATGCAGGCATAATTACCGAGTCGCCCATAGGTGCGGATTCCTCCTCCTGCACAAAGCAGCTCTCGTAGGCCCGGTCCAGGATCTGCTCGTTCAATTCGAACGGCAGTTTTTCGAAGTGGATAATATTCAGCGCGTGGGTAAGGACATCGCGCGGGTGGCAGCGGCGGAAGACCTTTCCGGTGAGGCGGTATCGCCGGTCGATGAAGCGCTGCACGAGGCCCTTGGCGAAGGGCAGGCGCCGCTGGTTGCAGAAGCCCTCGAAGATGCGGATAAATTCGTTTTCGGCCGGGCCGCGCATGAGCATCTTGTACTGAATACGGCGAAGAAAGGCTTCGTCGCCCAAATCGGCGGGGTTCAGGTTGGTGGAAAACACCAGGAAGGCTTCGAAGGGAACGGTCATCTTGCCGCCGGTGAGGAAGCTGAGGTAATCCACGCGGCGCTCCATGGGGACGATCCAGCGATTCAACACCTCGGCGGGCGTGGCGCGCTGCCGTCCGAAGTCATCGATCAGGTAGATTCCGTTGTTGGCCTTCAACTGGAATGGCGCTTCGTAGACTTTGGAGTTCTGGTTGAAGCGCAGGTCCAACATGTCCAAAGACAATTCGCCGCCGGAGACGATGAAGGGCCGTTTGCACTTGATCCAGCGCCGGTCGGTGGACCCTTCGAGGGCGACGGTGAGGACGCTTGGCTCTTCTTCCTCGAGCGGCTGATGGTAGATGGGATCGAACACCTGCACGATGTTGCCCTGGCATTCGATGGCGTAGGGCACATAGATCGCCATGGTTTCCAGGTTTCGCAGTTGTTCCACCAGGAAAGTTTTGCCGTCGCCGGGCTTGCCGTAGATCAAGAGGGAAGCGCCGGAACTGACCGCCGGGCCCATTTGATTCAGCACGTGCTCGGTGAGCACCATGCCCTTGAAAGCGCGGCGCAGGGCCTCGCGGGTGAGCCAGCCTTCGCGCGGCTTCTGGTGCCGCACCAATTCGCAATATTGTTCCAGGGGCACCGGCGCGGGCCCGGCATACTGGTTGGCTTCCAGATATTCGTGGGCGCGTCCGCGGCCCGCTTCGGTGAGCGCGAATACAGCACCTACGTTGCCCACACCGAGCGAACGCTTTACCTGCACCTGGTGGCGTAGTTTGAGCGTTTCGACAATATCCTGAATAACGCTGAACTTCAGCCCGACAGCCCGGGACAAGTCCTGCCCGTAAAGGTCTCCACGGAAGTAGAGAATCTTCACGATGAGTTGCTCGATCAGCGACTCCGCGAGTCCGGTTTGCTCCAGGGATTCCGGTTCAGGAAGCGAGATGGTGCCCAAGTCCGAAGGGTTCATATCTGTTCGCCAATAGTCAGAGGTCTAGTACGTTCCATGACAAGTGCGCACCGCAACATTCCCTATTTCTAACTAAGTTCAATTAAATAAAATGCTTGGCGGGAAAGATAGTTTACTTTGGATAGGTACGGTACTGAAGATACTACACGGGCAGACGCAAGCGCGCAACACAACCCGGGCCATCGGTCCGGTTCTCCAGCGCCAGCGCGCCACCATGCCCTTCGGCAATCTGGCGGCTGAGCACCAAGCCGATACCGGAGCCGCCGGGCTTGGTGGTGAAGAACGGGACGAAGAGGTTGGCGGTGCTGGAAAGGCCGGGCCCTTCGTCGCGAATCCAGATCTCCAGCATGGCGCTGTCGCGGCGCCATCCGATGCACACCCCACCGCGGGTAGTGAGAGAGGCATCCGCGGCATTGCGGAGCAGGTTGATGAGCACCTGCTCGAGTTGATCGGGGTCGCCCTGCACGGTAACGGGCGGGCCGGGCTGCACGGCTACCGGCAGGCGCGTTTCGAAGCTGACCGCGCGTTCCACGCAGGAAGCCACGTCCAGGGGCTGCAACTGGGGGCGCGGCAGCTTTGCCAGGCGGGCATAAGCACCGATGAAACGGCTCAGGCTTTCCGACCGCGAAACGATGACGTGCAGGCCGCGGCGCATATCGTCGCGCCAATCATCGGGCAGTTCGGGACGGGCGATGATGGATTCCAGGCTGCCGGCGATGCTCTTGATGGGGGCCAGCGAATTGTTCAATTCGTGGCCGAGCACGCGCACCAGCCGCTGCCAGGCCTGGAGTTCCTGCTCGCTCAGGGCTTTGGTGAGGTCGCTGATGACGACCAGTTCCAGGGGCAGGCCACGCTCGCGAATGCGCGTTCTCCGTACACCCCACCGGCCGGCGCCGCCGGGAAATATGGCTTGCAGGGTGGCTTGTTCGGGACCATCGAGACAGACTTCCAGCGCTAATTCGTCCGCGGTCTGCCCGAGGAGTTTTTCGGGCGGCTGGTCCAGCAACCGCTCGCCGGCGCGATTCACCAGCCGCAGTCGCTGGTTCTCATCGAAAGCAAAGATAGCCACGTCGATCTCGCGCATCACCGTGCGCAGCAGCATGGTGGCTTCCATGGCGCCGAGGCGCTGCTCGCGCAAAGTGCTGCCGAGGGTATTGACCTCGCGCATTACTTCACCCAGTGCATCGTCGGGGCGGGGCGAGCGTCCGCGCACGGAGAAATCGCCCTCGCGCAGCGCGCCCAGCAGGTTGGAAAGGGTCTGGAGGGGAAACACCACGCGCTCCCGCACGGCCATCGCAAAGCCGATCCAGATGCCCACGATTACCACGGTGAGGGTGGTTTGCAGATTCAGCTTGATGCCCGGAACCCAGAACCACAGCAGCAGCAGGGCGCACACCGAGCCGGGCAGCCCGGCCAGAAACGCCAGCATGACCACGCGACCTTCGTAGCCGATGCGCGCGGGCTTGTGCTGCTGCTCCGCCGGGTCGAAATGTTCAGACAATTGCCTGCCACCTTCCGCTACAACCCATATCGTTGCAGACGCCGGTACAACGCGCTACGGCTCAGACCGAGGGCGTTGGCGGCGTGGCTGACATTCCCGTTGAACCGCGCCAGCGCCTTCTTAATGAGGAGCGCTTCTACGTCTTCCAGGCTCATTTCTTCGAGGCGCGGCGGCCCCTCGCGACCGGCCCGCAAACCCAGGTCGGCCGCTTTAATGACGTCTCCCTGCGCCATCAGCACGGCGCGTTCGACGGCGTGGTCCAACTCGCGGACATTGCCCGGCCAGGAATGCGCCAGCAGCGCCTTGACCGCGCCTTCGTCGAAGCCGGTGATGGGCTTGCGGTAATGCTCGGCATGTTGGCGGAGGAAGTGGGCGGCCAGCACGGAGATATCCTCGCGGCGATCACGAAGCGGAGGCAGACGGATCTCGATAGTGTTCAGGCGAAAGAGGAGGTCCTGCCGGAAGCGCGCCTCGGCCACCGCGGAGTTGAGGTCAGCATTGGTGGCGGAGAAGACGCGCACGTCCACGCGCCGGGTTTTGGAGGAGCCCACGCGTTCGAATTCACCGGTCTCCAGGGTGCGCAGAAGCTTGGACTGGAGCGCCTGCGAGATATTGGCGATTTCATCGAGGAACAGGGTGCCGCCATCGGCCATTTCGAAGCGGCCCACGCGGTCGGTTTTGGCGTCGGTGAAGGCGCCTTTGACGTGGCCGAACAGCTCGCTTTCGAAGACGCCCTCGGCGAGTCCGCCGGTATTCACGGTGACCAGCGGGCGCGTGGAACGAAGCGATACCGAATGCAGCGTCTGGGCCACCAGGCCCTTGCCGGTGCCGTTTTCGCCGGTGATGAGCACGTTGGCGTCCGAGGGGCCCACGCGCGATATCACGTCCAACACGGGACGCATGGCGGCGGATTGGGCGATCAATTGCGGGAATCGCTCGGCCCGCAGCGCGCTGTTCTCGGCTTCCAGCCGCTGGCCCTTACGGAGCGCGCGGCCCAGTTCGATCTGCGTCTTGAGGATGGCGGAGAGGCGCGCATTGTCCCATGGCTTCTGGATGAAGTCGCGCGCGCCGCGCCGCATAGCTTCGACCGCCAGTTCCACCGATCCCCATGCGGTCATGACGATCACCGGCAGGGTGGTGTCCATGGTCTGAATGTGGTTGAGCAGTTCCAGACCTTCCTGCCCGCTGGTGGTATCGCGGGTGTAATTCAAGTCCATCAGGACGGCGTCGAAATCGCGCGATTCGACTGCATCGATGGCAGCGGCCGGGGAATTCACGGATTCGGACTGATAGCCTTCGCCTTTCACCAGGAAGCGCAACGCTTCGAGTACATCCGGTTGATCGTCGGCAATCAGGATGCAAGGCGTTCGCGAATCGGGAGATCTCATCAGTTCTATTGAAGCACGAGGGGCAACTGCTGGGCCATTCGGAAATATCTGACGTAAAAAGGGTTAGGGTAGGGCAGAGGCGGTCTGAAGTGTCCGTTAGTGGGACGGGGTTCCCGTTTTTGGGGGTTGGAGGTGAGATCCCCTTTCCACCTCCCGACAACGGATCTCCCTCGCCGTCGTGTCCTATCAAGCTCACGATCGAGCTCGACCGCGAGGTCGACGGTCGCTGGATCGCTGAAGTGCCGGAACTCGACGTCCTCTATGGAGACTCGAAGAGGATGCAATTGAGCGAGTTCAGGCGGCCGCGCAAGAGATCGTCCTCGACTGAGAACAGAGGGCAAATCAGCGGTCACACACCAGCCTACCTGAGGTTGACCAGGAGCACCGCCTCGGCGCGAAGTCCGGATCCCCCCGGTAGCTGCAGGCCGCATGTCTCATAGCCAAGAACGAAGCCGATGCGAGAAGTGGTTGGTCGAGGCGGCGATTCTGACGGTTGAGTGCCCATGCAAACAGGTCTGCTACCTGCAGGCCCGGAGTCAGGGCTGAGTTAGCCGGTTGAATTTCCTGAACTTGTCTTGGCCACCCTCCTTGTGAACCCTTGCGACCCTCTTGCCAGACTCGATACACATAGTTTTGAAAGGGCTCACCCTGGTCGAACTTCATCGTGACGACATCGTGTTTACCGAGGTCCTCTTTAGGAATGGACAGGCCGCCCACACAGAAATCCACGCAGAGCAACTGGGCGGGTTTCATTGAATCCGTTCCAAGCGTGGCTTTCTTGTAGTCCTCCATGACAATGCTGCAGGTGCGCAAATACTGGAACTCTTGCGAGAATCCAGATAGGACGTTAAGCAGGTCACATATCAACGGTCCGGTCCCGCCGGCTGACAGGTCGAGCTGTCTCATGTGTAGAGCCGTCATCTTATGAAGTTTCAATGTTGCACTCCAGCGTTGATTGAACGGCTCGATCACTCGCGACTCCATGACATATGCTGCCAGTGTCAGAATGTCAGAATCGTCATGCATTCCGCTTCCATCAACGTACACAGTGATCGGCATGGATGTTCGTTCCTCGCCGATTGTAGCCCTTTGCAGATCTGACATTCCGCTTCAACTTCGCCACCGTCCAGAAATATCGACGGACGGTTTTGGAGCCTTTCGGGAAAGAAGCTCGCTTGCGGCCGGATCAGAACAGGATCGACGGCAGCCACGCGCCGGCGGGCTCATTGTAGAGCCCGAGGCTCATCAGGTTCAGGGGCTGAACGAGGCGCAGACCGCTCGCGAGGCACCAGCGGAAGAGTGCGGTGTTGCGGGTCGGCAGAAGGATTCCTGGGCCGCCGAAGGATTCCGCGGAGGCGATGAGGGCCTGGAGGTCCAGGTTGGTTTCCGCCGTGGCATGTCCGTAGAATGCCAGCGCGCCGGCGTATCCGGTGATGCGGCCGGCGCGTTCGACCACACGAGCCGTGTTCTGCTGGATGGCCTGGGATAGTTCGACTCCGCGATCGAATCCATGCACGTTTCGGGAGAGGACGTTGCAGGCTTCCAGGTCGGCGGGTTGTGCGGCCCGAACTTCGCAGGAAGGAACTTCCCGGTCGCGACAGCGTCCCGGCAAACAGGCGAGGGGCTCTCGGACATCGAAGCCCAGACTGGTGTAGAGCGAGAGCGAGCGATTATGAAAAGCGGCCTGCACCAGCCGAATCCCGGCGGCGCGGCGGGCGCCTGCACGATCGAGCGCCGCTAGCATCAACTTCCGCCCCACGCCGAGGTTTTGTGCGGCGGGAGCGACGGTAACCGGGCCAAGGCCGGCGATGGTGGCACGCTCATCGAGGCAATTGCTGCCGACGATGCGGCCTCCGTGTTCGGCCACGATACAGTAAAAATCGGGGGGGGAAAACATCATCGAGAGCAGGCCAGTGGCATAATCGGGCGCGGGAAAATCGCAGGGGAAACCGTGAGCCGCATTGATTGCGGAAAAAGCGGAATAGCAAATCGGGCCGCAGGTAGCACTGTCTTGCGGCACGGCTGCCCGAATCGTTACCTCTGGCTGGAAACTCGGTGACATGGGGCCGTCCCTCCTGTTCCGAAAGAGTATATCAATCCGAAAGCGAGGTCTGCGCGAACCGGCCAAAGCGGCTGTGGAAGCGTCTACCCTAAAGGAATGATGGGAAAATTTGCTGTCCTTGCGGCGCTGGCCTTCACGGCGCGCGCTCAAAACTCGAGCCTTCCGGTACTGATCACGGTGAATACCGGGTTGCCCGGCGCAATCATCCCGCAGGATTTCCTGGGGCTCAGCTTCGAGACCGGGTCGCTGACGAGCGCGACGGGGTTTCCGGCTGAAAACGCACAGTTCCAGCTGATGGTAGCCCAGCTCGGGCTGGGCTGGCTGCGCTTCGGCGGCAACTCGGTGGACAAGACCGGGTGGGCGCGCGGCCAGCGCACTTCGGCTTCCTCCTCCACCACGCTGATGTCCAGCGACGTGGACCGTGTGATCGCCTTCGCGCGCGCCACAGGCTGGCGCGTGTTGTGGGGGCTGAACCTGAAATCTTCCACCGCGAATACCGCCGCGGATGAAGCCGATTACGTACAGCAGAACGGCAGCGATGTGCTGGGCGGTTTCGAAATCGGCAATGAACCGGACCTGTACTCCGGCAACACGTTGGTGAATTTCGAGAGCAACTGGAAGAGCTTCGCCGACGCCATTCAGGCGAAGAATCCCCAGGCCGTCCTCACCGGCCCCGCCGATGCCGGCAATATCAGTACGTGGACCGGTCCCTTCGTCAACGTGGAAGGCTCGCGCCTGGCTCTGGTGACGCAGCATTTCTACCCGCTCGGTCCGTCGCCGCCGGTGCCGGCGTCGCAGCCGAATTCGGCATCGATTGCGAATCTGCTCAGCGCCAACACACGCGGCACGGCGGATTCGGCTGCGCAGGCGCTGCAGACCATTGTGACCAAGCCCGCGCTGCCGTGGCGCATGGCGGAAACCAACTCCTGCTACAACGGCGGTTACGAGGGCGTCAGCAACGTGTTCGCTTCGGCGCTATGGGGTGTGGACTACATGCTCACGCTGGCGGGCCATGCCTCCGGCGGGTTGAATTTCCATGGCGGCGGCACGGGACTTTATACGCCCATCGCGACCAGCACCACGGGCGGGAACACCACGATTGCCGCGCGGCCGCTCTACTACGCCATGCTGCTG
>VFSW01014381.1_pt1 | contig 10937 bp, 10 predicted proteins | sample 5358111 | NCBI WGS metagenome assembly VFSW01 (sample SAMN11554181, study PRJNA540505) | mine drainage metagenome | isolation source: sediment from site ElyBrook_90M | place: USA: Ely Copper Mine, Vershire, VT | collected 2017
CTAGCTCACTCGCTGACTGGCCGCCTCCATCATCACGCAGAAGGATTGGCCTTCGGCCGAGACTCCGGGGCGGTCAAAGTTTGGCGCGCTTGCGACGCCCTGCACGTAGCCGTAGGCGTCCATTTTGACGCGGGCGGCGGCGCGCATCCGGTCAGCGTGCGCTCGGTAGCTGTCCGTAAGCCATCCTGCCGCCACTCCTTCATAGACAGCAAAGGCCAGCATCTGCGCAAGGTTGGTTTCGACGAACGTATCCGGGTCGTCCACCACGTCGTGGAACAGGCCATCGGCACGCTGGTGGCGCAGACAGCCATCCAGGATCTGCGTGGCAAATTCGGCCAGATGCGCGCGGTCAGTTCTGCGCTCTGCGGGCAGGCTGCGAATCACGCGCGCCAGTCCCGCCGCGGCCCAGCCGTTGCCCCCGCCCCAGAACTTCGGGTCCTTGAGCTGCCGCTTGCCCTCGTCCCAGATGTGCGCGAGCAATTGCTTGTCAGGGTTCCAGAGCCGCTTTTTGAAGCCTTCGATCTGCTTGAGCGCCTCGTCGTAAAAGCCCATCGCGGCCAGAAACGGCGGCGCACCATTGAACCCATCCGACCACATCTCCGGCGCGTCGAAAACGTGATAGAGAATGCCTTCGGCGCTGCGCGGCGCCTTGAAGCGAATCCAGTTGAGCAGCCCATCTACAGCCTGCCGGATCGCTGGGTCGCCGGTCCACTCGGCGGCTTTGGCGTAGGCCGCACCGCCCATCGCGGGGTCGGTTGGCCCACCGGTTACCACCACGGCCAGCCGCCCATCCGGCGCCCTCTGCACAATGGCCGCCTTGGTCAACAGAATCACGCGCTCGCGCTGGCCCGCCTCAAGCATCGCCTGCGCCAGAATGCCCTGCTCCCAGTCGCGGCGTTCCATAGCCATGGCCGCGCCCGTCGCCTTGTCGATGCGGCGCGCACTATCAGAAGATGGATTGCTTTTGGCAGTGCTGGCCGAACCATGAACAGCCTGGCCCAGCGCGTCTGGAAGAGCAGCCAAAGGAGTGCTGAGCACGGCGGCTGCGCGCAAGAAAGATCGTCGATTCATCGGTGCCTCTGGAATGTGACAACATTCTACTTCGCCTGCGCGACGTGCGCGGCTGCGCAGCGCACAGGCGATGGAGGCCCCGTAGAGACGTGCGGAAAGTCCAGAACCAGAAATTTGTCAGCCGGCTTGATGCGCCGGTGTAGCCGCATCCTCGGTCGCGCTGCGCCCTCCGCGGAGCAGCTCACGATCCCGCAATGCGACGGCACGAGCCGATTCCGCAAAATCCGCTCAGAGTGCTTGCAGCTCGCCGCTCAGTTCCCCACCAACTGCTCCAACAAGGTATCGAAGTCTTCCAGGCGGGCGTATTCGATGATGACTTTGCCGCGGCCGTTGCGGTCTTCAATGTGGACCTTGAGGCCGAGGGCGCTCTGCAACCGTTCCTGAACTTCGCGAATATTGGGGTCGATGGGCGCGTCAGGTTTGGGATCCTTCCTGGTGCGCTCGGGATGCAGCAGGCCCTGTACATACGTCTCCGTTTGGCGAACAGAAAGCGAAAGACCGAGAATGCGCTGCGCTGCCTTTTCAATTTCCTCGGCGTGTTCCAGGGAAAGAAGGGTTCGGGCGTGGCCAAAGCTCAGCTCGGCAGACTCGACGCGGGCCTGCACACTTTCTGGTAACTTCAATAATCTCAAGAAGTTAGACACAGTTGCTCGATCTTTACCGGTGCGCGCAGCCATCTGTTCCTGGGTCATGTGGAACTCGCGGGAGAGCCGGTCGAAGGCGCGCGCCTGCTCCATGGGATTCAGGTCGGCGCGCTGCAGGTTTTCAACGATGGTGATCTCCATCGCCTGCTCGTCGGAGACCTGGCGCAGGATAGCCGGTATGGTCTTCTTGCCGGCGAGCTGCGAGGCCCGCCAGCGCCGCTCGCCGGCGATGAGCTGGAACCGCCCGCTGGCCTGGGGCCGGACAAGGATCGGCTGCACCACGCCGTTGGCGGTGATGGAAGCCGCAAGCTCGGCAAGCTGCTCCTGGTCCATGTGGGTCCGCGTCTGGAAGGGGTTGCGGTCGATCTGGTCCACGGGAATCTCGCGGGGCTTTCCGCCCTCCGCCTCCATGACGGCGGGAACAGGCACGGCGGCAGCATGAATCCGGGGCAGCAGGGAGTCAAGGCCCTTGCCCAAGGCGCGGCGTTTGGTGTCAATAGCGGCGGTAGTCATCAGCAAAAATCCTTTTTCCCGGCAAGTGGGCCGGAGCTTAGTTCCAACTGGTTAGCTTGCACGTCGACTGCTTTTGGGGAAGCGTTGCTCAGGAATATGGCCAGAAACGGACCTCGGCCTTTGGCCTGGCCGCAGCGGCGGCCTTGCGAGCCACGCTGCGCGGGCTCTCGATGCGATTGCGCGCCAGGAATTCCCCGGCCAGCTCAAAATATGCCTCGGTTCCGCGCGAGCGGGCATCGTAGAGCGCCACTGGCTTGCCGTGGCTGGGCGCCTCCGCCAGGCGGATATTGCGCGGAATCACGGTGTGGAAGAGGCGGTCGCGGAAATACTCGCGCAGGGTTTCAGTCACCTGCTGGGCCAGGTTGGTGCGGTCGTCGTACATAGTCAGCAAGACGCCCTCGATGATGAGATCGGGATTGAAGGCCGCGCGGACCCGTTCGAGGGTTGAAACCAGCTCGGAAATCCCTTCCAGGGCGAAATACTCCGCCTGCATGGGCACGATGAGGGAGCCGGCAGCAACGAGCGCGTTGAGAGTCAGCATGTCGAGGGCAGGCGGGCAGTCCAGTATGACCAGCTCGTAGTTGTCTTTTACCACCGCCAGAGCCTGGCGCAGGCGGAGAGCGCGGTCTTCAGCTGCCGCGAGCTCGACATTTGCGCCTGTCAGGTTCTTTGAACCTGGGAGCAACGAGAGCAAATCGATCTCGGTGGGCAGGATAACCTGCTCGGCCGGGGCTTCTCCCATCAGCACGTCATAGATGGAATGGCGGTTGTCATCGCGCTGCACACCCAGGCCCGACGAGGCGTTAGCCTGAGGATCGCAGTCAACCAGCAGTATCTTGAGTCCCTCAAGAGCCAGGCAGGCCGCAAGGTTGATGGCGGTGGTGGTCTTGCCGACTCCGCCCTTTTGATTGACAACGCCGAGAATCTTGCCCATGGCAATTCAGAGTAACGGGAAGCATGGGTCACGTGCAGAGATTTACGCTGTGGAGAACTCGGCCAAGCTGTGGAAAGCTCCCGGGGAGAGGATCCGCGCGTGCGGGCAACCGGTTGAGGCGAAAGGAGTTTCGGGAGAGGGGAGGCCCGCAGACATTCTGGGTTAAAAAGGGCCGATCGGTGGAAAACTTCCGCGTCTTCGCGGCGATGATGAACCGGTTTTGAGCCGCGGCTTCGATCCCTTTCTGTGCCCCAATTGAAGGAAACAGATCGAGTGCGACCTGTAGAAGATCTGCTGCTGAGGGTAGGGGGAGGGGCATCGCAATTCGGTATCCCGGAATGTTCCACGTGGAACATTGATTAGCGAGAGGTCGGCATTCCAATTCGGCGTACAAGGATGTTCCACGTGGAACACTCGCTCTGGTTTGTGTATCCCCCTCCCCCGGCTGCCCTGTGAAGCGCGGACGCGCTACAGCCTCGTCACTGCGCAGCCAGGCGCTTCGCTGTAGAATTCCTCCCGAATCGCCCGCCCGCAGAAAGAGCGCCTTCCGCAGCGCCGTGCGCGCGGCCGTCCCACAGCAGAAGGGAGCTCTATGGACACTCCAAACGCATTCATCGATCACCCGGCCTTGCCCACGCCCGCTGAGATCGCATCATCCCTGGGTCAAACCGACGGACTCTGGCAGCAGATTGTCCACTGGGTGGCAGAACAGGGCGCGCCAGAGGAGGAATGGAAGTCCTTCTCACCCAAATACGGGTGGTCACTGCGCTTGAAGCGGAAGAAGCGAACCATCGTCTATCTTGCCCCGTGCAAGGGCTGCTTCCAGGTGGCGTTCCTACTCGGCGACAAGGCAGTTGCGGCGGCACGCCAGAGCGACTTGCCCAAGAGTGTCGTGCAGGACATCGAGCAAGCCCGGCGCTATGCGGAAGGAACCGGCGTACGCATCCTCGTCCGGCAGGAAAAAGATCTTGCCCCCATTCGGAAGCTCGTCCAGATCAAGCTGGCAAATTGACGCGCCTGCCCAGCGCCAGGAGGCGATCTGTCCCGCCCGGCAACGGAACCGGCTTGAACTCTGAATCAGACCAGGAGAACTCCGGCCCGGCGGCGGCCTGAAGCACGCCTAGCTCGGCGCCCGTGGTCATTGCCGCCAGCCACGATGAAGGCGCGACCAACCGGCCCGCGGCACGCACCGCCTCCTGCATCCGGTCAACGGCGCGCAGGGTGACGCAATCAAACTGCGCGGCTAAGGCCTCTGCCCTCCCGGTATGAACCTTTGCCGAGACTCCAAGCACCCGCGCCGCTTCCTGCAGAAAGGCCGCCTTCTTGCCTTGCGACTCCGCCAGCGTGACGGCAATCTCCGGACGGCAAAGCGCAATGGGAATCCCGGGAAACCCTGCGCCGGAGCCAAAGTCCAGCAGGGTGGCGATGCCCGCAGGCAACGCGCGGGCGCAGGCGATGGATTCGACAAAATGCCGGGAGAGAATGCCCTCTTCATTACGAATCGCCGTTAGATTGACCCGCACGTTCCAGCGCAGGAGAAGCGAAAGATACGTCTCGAAGCGCTGGGTCAGCCCGGCGTCCAGCGACGGCAACCCTGCCGCGGTCAGCAGTTCGTTCAGCCTCTTCCCGGTAGATTCGGGCATTTCGTCCATGCCGCCGCTCACTCGCCTGCAACCGATTCTTCAATGCGCCGCGGCTCCCATGCCCCGGCCGCCTGCACAAAGGCCGCAAAGACAGCGCGGGAAAAGGCGCTGACCGTGTAGGTGCGCTCCGGGTGCCATTGCACGCCGAGGACGAAATGCTCGGGTGAATCCAGCTCGACAGCCTCAATCACCCCGTCCGCAGGCGACACCGCATCGACCAGCAGATTGTCCCCAACGGTGCGTATCGCCTGGTGGTGGCTGGAGTTGACCTGGGGCTCAGCCGCCTCTCTGGCCGGAAGCAGCCGGGCTAGTTTCGATCCAGGCGCAATTCTTACCGGGTGCGCCGCCACCACGTCGCGGCCGGGCCGGTGGTTGACCGGGGTCTTCAAAACCGTCTCCAGGTCCTGAATCAAGGTCCCGTTGCGCCACACGTTCAGGGTTTGCACACCCTGACAGATGGCCAGAATCGGCTTGTAGAGACTGAATGCATCCTGCAGCAGCAACTCATCCACGGCAGTGCGGGCGGGGTCTGCCGCGCTGCACTGCGGGATTGGATCTTCGCCAAATCTTTGCGGGTCAACATCATACCGGCTCCCCGGCAGCAGAACTCCCTGCACGTCTGCGAGTATTCGGGCCACGCGGTCCTGGCGCTCGTGCAGGGGCACCACTACGGGCATCGCTCCTGCGGCCCGGAGCGCGGCAAGATAGGGCGGCAGCGACCGCTGGTTGTATTCAGTGTCGCAACTGGTGGGCTCGGGAATGGCGATGCGCGTGGTCATGGGGTGCTCGAAGCAGCAGCTAGGGTCTGTTCACACTATTCAGGTGGATGGCCTCAGTAGCGGGAACAGGCCCTAGTGTAATGACAGAGGCGCAGGGAATGGTAGTGTCTGCAGACGTTAAACTCAGACCTCGGCGCGAATTGTCGTTACTTCTACCGAATTCGCGGAAGCGGCGCTCTGCCGCTGCAAAATACCCTCGATCTCCGTACGCAGCTTCTCGGTCAGCTGCTCGATCTGACGGAGGTTCATGCCTTTGGTCTCAATCGGCTCGCCCGCCGTCAGCTTCAGCTCGCCCGGATAGAAGTGCTTGGTGTGGATCGGCAGCAGGTCGTAGACCCCGTCGAGCGCGATCGGCACCAGCGGCACCTGGGCGCGAATGGCCAGGTAGGCTGCGCCGGAGAGGAATGGCTTGAGTTCGCCGTCAGCGGTTCGGCCGCCCTCGGGAAAGACGAAAAGCGGCATTCCCGCCCGCAGGGCCTTGGCCCCGGCGCCCAGGCTGGAGAGCGTGGCGTGCGGGTTTGCGGTGTCGATCGGAATCTGTCCTGATCTTCCTAAGTACCATCCTATGAATGGGATAGACCAAAGTTCCTTCTTTGCCAGGATGCGAAACTGGAAGGGCAGCGAGGCAAAGATGACTGGTGTGTCCATGTACGAGGTGTGGTTGGAAGCATAGACCGCCACCGGGTGCTTGCGCAGGTTTTCCGCTCCGCCAATGGTGATTCTGGATGCGGAAGCCCAAACACAGGCCCGCGCCCACACCCGCGCTATCTGGTGCTGGGCCCGACCACTCTTGTCGACCAGGGAGACCAGCAGCGAGACGGTCCCAAAGGCTACGGTAACCAGAAAGAAGGCGGGCGCCTGAATCAGGTTCGTCCGCCAGCGATAGACCCGGGGCAACGGATTCGGCCTGGAACTCATGGTTGTTCGCCGCCTCCTGCCAGCAGAAGAGAACGCGCCTCGCCCACAAGATACACCGATCCTGAGACCACAATCACCCGGCCGGCTGCGCGCTCTATCCCCAGTTTAAGCGCCTGGCTCACCGATTCGGCAGCTACCGCCGGTGTTCCCGTGGCCTCAGCCGCGGCCAACATGTCCGTCATGGGGGTGGCGCGCGCGCTGTGAATAGGTGCAAAGATCACCTGTTCGAAAACTGGAAACAGGATCCTCGCCATCTCTTCCAGAGGCTTGTCGCGCAGGCAACTGAAGATGAGTGTATGCGGGCGAGCGTCGTCGAGCCCTGCACGCAAGGCCCACACCCCGGCGGGATTATGCGCCACGTCGAGCAACCACTCCGCGCCACAGCTCACAAGCCGCTCCAGGCGCCCCGGCCAGCGGGTTTGGCGAATGCCCTCGGCGATGGCGGCCGGCGTAACAGGAAAGCCGTGGCTCGCAGCCAATTCAACGGCCGCAGCAATGGCCAGCGCCACGTTGCGATGCTGATGCGCGCCGCTCAGCGGCGAGGCCACCTCAACGGGCGCGCCTAACGCCTCAACAAAATAAGGTGTCGCCGCTCTCACGCCCACCGGCGGCATGTAGGGCGTGGCGCTCACCCCACGCACACCCAGTTCCTCTGCCACTTCACCCAATACCTGGTTGGCCTCAGGGTGCTGCGGCAGCGTAACCAGCGTGCCGCCGCGGCGCAGGATGCCGGCCTTCTCGTGCGTGATCGCGGCGATGGTCGAGCCCAGCCATTCCGTGTGGTCGAGCGAGATGTCGGTGATGACTGAAAGGAGCGGATTGACGATATTGGTTGCGTCCAAACGCCCGCCCATGCCCACTTCGAGCACCACGATCTGCGCGCGCGCGGCAGCAAAATGGAGGAAGGCCATGGCCGTCAACGTCTCAAAAAAGCTGGGCAACTGCGCCAGCTTGCCGTCCATCACCAGCTGCTGCGCCACGTCGTGAACCCGGAAATAGTCGCGTGCAAATTCCTCGTCGGCAATCTCAACGCCGTTCACGCGGATGCGCTCATTGGGCCGGGCCAGATGCGGCGAGGTGTAAAGGCCGGTTCTCAGCCCCGAAGCCACAAGAATCGATGCCAAAGTGGAGGCGGTTGAGCCTTTGCCGTTGGTGCCGGCAATCAGAACCGCGGGAAGATGCTGCTGCGGATTGCCCAGGGCTGCCAGCAAAACGCCGATCTCGTCCAGTGAGAACTTGCGTCGCGTCTGGCCGGTCCGCGTGTAGAGCTCCGGCGTCATGGCGCTCAGTTGATCGATGGCAGTCTGGTAGGACATGGAAACTTCAGTATAGAGGCCCCGTCTTCTACTGGCGCGGGGCAGGGTCTGCGACATTTTCATAAATCGTGCCGTCTTCTTTTGAGATCGTTCCAGGACACCGCTCCCTGTTGGTTGCGTTGACGTTACGGTTACGGCTCCGGCCTATCCTATCTTGAGAAGATGCGTCATTGCCCCAGTAGCAGCTGTAGAGCTTCACGGGCGTTCTGCAAGCAGGCGCGGGCCTCGTCCTCTGAGAGCAGGCCCTGATGCACCGCCCGGCTGCCCGTATCGTTCACCTGGTTGGCCACACGGGGAAAGTCGGCGTCAATGCCCGTCATCTGCAGATTGTTGTTCACTTCATGCAGCAGGTTACCCAGGGTTGCCGTGCTGCGGTAGCGGGCGCGGATAAGCCGCGTAAGCTGTGCCGGCAGTTTTTGCCTCAGGGCTTCTTCCAACACTGAGCGGCACATCACGGCGCAGGCGGTAAACAAGCCAAAAAAGTAGCAGCGCGTGGCCTCGTCCAGATAGCGGTCAGCCTCCTCTGAGCTGGGTGCGGCCACAACACACTCCCGCAGGTGTGTGGCGCGCAATATAGCCGGTTCAATCAGCTCCAGCAACTCAAGCGCAAAGGCGGCTCGCAGCAGATCGTTCTGCTGCCCGTCCAGTGCGCGCTGAATCTCCTGCCATGCGGGTGTGGCGCGACCGCTGCCAGCCTGCTGCAGCCGCGTGAGCGAGGTGAGCCGGTGCCGCGCGTGCTGCACGAAGCCCTGCTGCATCTCGTGCGCCAGCATCTGCCAGCCTGCAATAAAAGCCGCGGGGTCCTGCCGGTAGCGGGCCCACAGTTCGTCATACACAACGCCAGGCAGAACATCGCGCAACTGCGGAAAACGCTTGGTTCTGGCCAGCTCGGCAATCGCCTCGCAAAACTCCCGACCCGGCGCGCCCTCTGTCGACATCCGCATCAGCTCCTCTTCCAGCCGCCCGATGTCGATAGCCATCCCAAAGCTCTCCGTGTCCCAGTGTAGGCGCCCTGCCCCCGGCGCCTCCGCTTGATTGAAGCACACGATTTTATTTTTCTTCCAAGAATGGGAATAGCTGTTGCGACGAACCATCGGCGGAATTGGATTGCCTTTTCGTACCGCAATCTTCACAGCTCTTTCCTTTACTGTGGAAGCCGTGGAAGTCGCGTCCCCTGTGCAGGACGCGCCTCTCGCAAATCCTTGTCCCATGCGGTCCCGGACCTGCTTTTCACACAATACCTCTGCTTTACACAGGCCTTTTTCGCTGCCCTGTGGGAGAGGTGGGAAACTAGGGTCGCTCTACCGTATTGGATGACTGAATTTCCAAATCTCCTGAATTGCACAGCCAGGATTTAGAAAACGCGCACCCACCTCAAACCCGCGCCAGCAAGCGATATCGTCCCAATTTCCACTTTTCCAGCGTGAACTACGGGTACTTCTAGCCTTCTTCTTTCTTCTTAACCCTTTTCCTCTTACCCGTCGCACAGTGCGCGGCAAAGGTTTCAGCCACCCTCTGCGCGCAATAGACAGCGCGATCCGAGTGGCAGGGCGCGATCAGCACGAATAAGCCCCGGAATCCAGAGAAGCACCCCTGTTTTCCACGCGCGCACAACCGTGAAGGTGAATACAATCAGAAGCAAGCAAAGACAGCCGTTTTTCGCAAGCCCGCTGTGTGTTGTAGAGTGTGGCCAGAGTGAATGCGGCTTGATTCAGGGTTTTCCAGCAGCGCAAAGCGAAGGTGGGTTCATGTCGATCGTCGAAACTGAAGTGGAGAAGCCGGCCGCGCAGGGGGCAGCGATGGAGATTACCGTAAGCCGCCAGGAACTGGTGAAGGAACTCACCGCCACGCAGAGCGTGGTGGAGCGTAAGACCACGATTCCCATTCTGTCCAACTTTCTCATCGAGGCAGATGGCGACCGGCTGACCATCACGGCAACAGACCTGGACCAGGCGATCCGCACCAGCGCCGCGGTCAAGGTAAAAAAGCCCGGCGCCTGCACCATTCCCGCACGCAAGCTCTACGACTACATCAAGCTGCTGCCCGATGGCGACATCTCGATCAAGCTGCTTGAGAACCACTGGGTGCAGATCCGCAGCGGGCGCTCAAACACCAAAATGGTTGGCATGGCGCGCGCCAACTACCCGCAGGTGCCGGAGTTTCCCGCCGTCGCTGCTACCGCCATTCCTGCCGCGGCGCTCAAGACTCTCATTGCCCGCACCATCTTTTCCATCTCCAACGAGGAGTCGCGCTACACACTGAACGGCGCCCTGCTGGTGCTCAAGGCAGAATCGCTGGCCATGGTTGCGACCGATGGCCACCGGCTCTCCTACGTGGAGAAGCCCAACGAGACACTGGAAGGCATCAGTGGCGAGAAGCGCGTGTTGATCCCCCGCAAGGCGCTGCAGGAGCTGCAACAGTTACTGTCTGTCTCTGAGGCTGAGAAGGTGGAGTTTGCCGACGACGAGCACACGCTGTTCTTCCGCATTGGCCATCGCACGCTCAGCACGCGCAGGCTTTCCGGTCAGTTCCCCAATTATGAGGCAGTGATGCCGCGCGAGAACACCCGGTTCGCCGTGGTGCGGTCGAGCGAACTGTCGTCGGCCATCCAGCGCGTGGCGCAGTTTGCCGACGAGCGCTCGGGCGCGATCCGCATGCGGCTGGAGAGTAATGAGCTGAAGATCAGTTCCAGCTCCACAGAGTCGGGCGAGAGCGAAGACACGATCGACACCCCCTATGCAGGCGAGCCGATTATGGTGGGCTTCAACTCCACTTACATTCTCGAATTCCTCAAGGCGCTGGGTAATGAGGGCGAAGTGCGGCTGGAGTTCAAGGATTCGCAGTCAGCCGGCCAGATTCGTCCAGAGGACCCTGACGCAGAGTACCGCTCGCGCTACGTGCTCATGCCCATGCGGATCTGAAGAGGGTGGAGCAAGTCATCGGCGGCCCGACATCGCTGTCGGGCCGCCGTGTTTCTGCGGTACAGCCGGTGTGCGTTGAGCTCTCGATGCCCACTAAAAAGATGCGGCGCGTCAGCGCTTACACCGGGCCGCAGGTCGCGTAAACCAAAGAGTGAAAAGTGGTTATCAAGGCAGTAAGGCTGCTCCAAAAGATATATT
>VFSW01014382.1_pt1 | contig 10937 bp, 18 predicted proteins | sample 5358111 | NCBI WGS metagenome assembly VFSW01 (sample SAMN11554181, study PRJNA540505) | mine drainage metagenome | isolation source: sediment from site ElyBrook_90M | place: USA: Ely Copper Mine, Vershire, VT | collected 2017
GAGCGCCCCATACCAAATGACCCCCCGGCAACGGAAGGCCCTGCTTTCGAAGATTCGATTCTCGAAAAAATTGGAAGGGTGGGGCGTGGCGTATTTGAGAAATACGGCGTCAAATGGCGATCCGGCCCTGGCCGGCCGCGCAACGATGGCGAGCCAAAGATTTCGGACACGCCTCTTAACGCTCCTATCACGGCCCTGCCAGTGGCTGGCGCTCCAATGCCTTCCCCTGGCGATTCGCCTTTGCGTTCCCCGATTGTTAAGCGCTGCTACAAGGCACTGGCAAAAAGTGTGGCGGGCTGGGCGGACAAAATCATTTACCGGAAAGCCAAGGAGGTAAGCGGGGACGCCAATTTCGCCAAAGAAGTCATCGTTGAAATTTCGCTGACCGAGCCGGAGGCGGATGCCTTTGGCGAGTTGGCGGCGGAAATCGGCGCGATGCTGGGCGCGGATGAAAAGATGATGGCCCTGGCAGCGGCATTCGTGACTGTGACGGCAGTTGGCGGGCGATACTTCGTCGTGTCACGCGACCTCGACAAACAATTGGCGACGAAGCGCAAAGCCTCGCCGCTGCAGGCTGGAAAATGACAACCCTCTGGACAATTGCAGCGAAAGGTCATCCGGCGCTCTGCAGCGTGGCGCACTGGCACATGCGCCAGGCTGGCGACGATCATTTCCTCGACTACAAATTGGCCAACGGCGTTTCCGGCTCGCTCAAGCTGGCGGCCGGCGCGCATGTGTTCGTGAGGCTCTTTCACGGGCCCCGCCGGGCGCCTGCTGACAAAGGGGATTATGCTGCAAAAGTTTGACCACGTTCCGCAGAAAATCCTGGTCACTGGCGGCAGCGGTACCGGCAAGACGACCAAGGCGGAAAAATTGATGCGCCAGGAGAAGGCGCGCTGGAAATTCGTTTACGATCACGATGGCCAGTTTGCTTCGCGGTTCGGTTACGATCCGGTAAATTCGGCGGGCCTTGACGCCGCTGTGGCAAAGGGCGGCTGGATCGTCTTTGATCCTGCCGATGATTTTGAGGATGATTTTTCAAAGGGCCTCGATTTCTACTCCGATTACATTCTGGCGATTTCCAAAGAAGTTCGCGGCCGCAAATTATTTTACGTCGATGAGTTGGACTTGCTGACAACCTCGACGACCTACCCGCGCTCCCTGGTGGCGGTGATGCAAACGGGACGGCGCTACCAAATCGATTGCGTGTTCATTTCAGCGCAGCCAAACAACCTCCACAACCGGGTGCGAACGCAGTTTACCGAGGTTCACACTTTTCTTCACACCGACGCGGCCGCGCTGAAATTTTTGGTTGAAAACGGGATCGAAGAACAGCGCATTCGGGACTTGGGCGAGCACGGCTGGATTTCCCGTCATTTGAGAACCGGGGTGGAAAAGAGTAACTTGAAGCGCAATGTCGCAACCAACGACGATCCCGGAAAAGCTGCGGCGTGAGTGCTCCCGGCATCGCCTCAGCGCTCGCGAAACGGAAACTTTAGCTGCTTTCGCGCAGGGAGACACCGCCAAAGCCGCTGCAGAGCGCCTCGGCTGCTCCGTTACCACGATAGAGTTTCATTCCAAGAATTTACGCCGGAAAATGCGCGTGCAGAATTTGATTCAAGCGTTCGCGGTCCTTCTTTTGGGCAGAAATTAACCTCTGGTTTTCCATAGCTACGGAAATCCGTAGCTGCACAGCTTTGTGGGAAAATGCCAAAGTGGTTCCGCTATGCATAAACACATACTCACCGGCCTGGCCATTCTCACCGCTCTCGTGCTCACGCCGATTGTCTGGGGCTGGCTAGATGCGAATACCACCATATGAAGCACTTTTTCAAAATATTCCTGATCGCCTTTGTCATCGCGATGATTCTGGCCTACATCGTCCAGGTGACGGCGGGAATGCAGATCGCGAACATCCCGGTCGTTGGAGGCATCTACAATTGGCTCTACTCGATCACCAACCCCAACGGGCAATCCCAGACTGGAGCTTGATTTTATGGCAAAAAACCTTGGTCGTCTAAGAACGACAATTTCCGGCATTACCGGCGTTTCGGCTGGCAGCGTGGCGGTCGTCAACCTGCCCGTCAACCAGCGCTACCACCGCCTGCAATTGAACTGCAGCGGCGTCAACTACACGGGCGGCGTCGCCATCGTGCCAACCATTGTCACGGCGGGCGGATTCACCAATACCACCGGCACTTGCAGGCTCAATTGCGTCAACGGCGTTCCAACCTCGGTTACTTACGTCGCTGGAAATTCGGCGGGGGCGACCACCGCCACAGTGTTGAGCGTGCCCGATTCCACTGGCATGAGCTCGATCATCCTGACTTGCACGGCGGCCGGCACCGGCGTGCTGGGCAATGCCACCTTTGCCATCTCAGGCGCGACGGCTGGGCCAATCCAGCCGGCTACGCTCATCACCAGCTTGCGGCTCTCGGTCAATGGCGTCGTCATGCGCGACATTTCACCGGCCCAAATTCTGGCCATCATGACCGCTTGCGGCTACTTCCCGCAATTCGGCAGCTTGCCCATCTGGTTCACCGAGCCAACGCGGAACTTTTTGCGCGACAATGAACTGACAAGCTGGGATTTGTTCGGCCAATCGACCTTCCAAATTCAGATCGGCATTTCGGCCAACGTCACCACGCCTGGCCTGACCGGCCTGATGGAATTCGACTACAACCGCAACGCCCGCGCTGGCAACGCCGCGCAGACGGCAGCGGCCATCGCGGCGGGCGCGATTGCCAAAGGCGCGCCAGTGGGCACGCCGATTCCATTCGCGCAGCCCGTGTCGCAGCATTCCTTCACCATCCCGATTTCATCGGGCAGGTTTGACATCACCACGCTGCCCCACAACAAGCCCATTAGCCGATTGTGGCTTTCGGGCTCGAGCTACGGGAATCTCACGCAGGTGGAAATCTTGCAGGACGGCAACCTGGTCTATCAGGCGTCCGCGCAGCAAATGTTCGAAGATGCTTCCGAATACGGCTATCAACTCGGCAATCCCTACGTCGCGGCAGCGGGCGGAGGCGGTTACGGCGGCGGGGTCAACGGCTTCGCCACGGCCCAAGTTGCAACCTCCATTCCCAACGGCGTTCTTAGCGGCTCGCCCTGGCTCTACGGTGCTGGCGGCGGATCCCTTTACCCGTTGGACGGCGCGGTCATCTTCGACTTGGATAACCGCCCTTGGAAAGCCTTGCGAGTGGACAACGCCCTTGTTTTGCGGGTGTACAGCAACGCCGCGCAGAACCTTACCGTCATTCAGGAGACTCTCCCGGGAGCGTTCTCGGGATAGGACCGGATCACGGATGCGCGACGGCCAGTGGCGAGACCGCTGGCCGTCGCATGGTTGAAAAAACATGAGCGCAGGCTATAACATTCCGGTGTCGCTGGCCAATAGCTCGGCCATCAATCAGGACCCGTTTCAGGACGGCGCCACGACGTTCATTTTTGGGAACGGAGACACAGCGGAGCAAACCGCCACTTCCAGCAATGCGCAAAATCCCAGCGCCACCGCCCAAACATCGGAAGGCGCCAACAGCGGGCAAAGCGCAACCATCGCCGGCAGCGGCGGCACCAGCGAAGCCATTGCCGGAACGGGAACGCCGCTCACCACCTATCTTCTTTACGGCGCCATCGCGCTGGTCGTCTGGCATTTCTTCTTTCATAAAAAAGCATGAACAAAAACACAAACATCGGGGCAGTCATCCACACCGGCGGCCGCCAGCCACTGCGGCCCGTTTTCGGGACCGGCCTCGGGTGCACCGGCCAACCATCCGTGCCCACCAAAATAGGCTCGGTCAAAAACCCGCAAGCCCGGCGCCCCATCGGCCGCAAGTGACAGATCGAGGATTGCCGACACCTGGAACGTCACATGCGCCTGATGAAAGTTGAGGAAATGCTTGCGGTTTGCGAGGCGGGCGCGGAAGCGCGCAAAGGTCTCGCGGCCCGCATGGCTCCGCTTTACGAGGGACGCCCGTCCGCCTGGATCGGCGACTCCGTCCGCATGGGACGCAGCCAGGTCTATGAAGTGCGGCGAGGCGGAACTGTCGTCTGCGTGTTTTGGGGCTACGTCTCGAAGCTCAACAATACTTTCGTCGTCAACGCCGCTGGCAGTCTTGTCAAATACGCGATTCACGACGATCTGTTTTGGGGCATCGAGGATGCGGCCAAAAAGCACGGCTGCCAGGCGCTGCAATTCCAGACCGCCCGCAGAGGCTTGGTGGAAATCGCGCTGGCCAAAAGCTACGCCCCAGAGGGAATCGTGATGAGCAAACTCTTATGAGGCTCTCCAACAGTCCATTCGGCTTCAGCGGTTCGTGTGTCTTGCGCGACGGCAAATCAGGCGACGGCACAACCACGGAAAGCCAGACCAACCAGCAAGTGGCCACGCAGGGCGGCAGCGGCTTCACCAATGCGGTGGGCAGCGGCGGCAGTTCAAACGAGCGGGGCGTCACAAGCCGGGGCGGCGGCATCGGCAGCGCCAGTGGGCACGGCACGGCCATTACGACCATCAACAGCAGCGACCCGCAAGTCACCGAGGCGGCGCTGGCGGCGAATGAGAACGTCGCAGGCAACGCGCTCGCCAGCAACGCCACAGTCGCCACCAGCGCGCTCAACGATTTGGAAAGCACAGCCACCACGAGCATTGAAGCCGGTGTTTACGACACGCAACTGAACGATCAATTTGGCGAATCGGCTTTGCAGATGGCCGCCAACTCAGAAGCCAACTCCACCACGGCCTTGGAAGCCATGGGCACGGAGACGCAGCAAAACGCAGCCAATGCCCTGGCGGCCGCGCAGAACGAAATCACGGCGGGAGTGGCGCCAAGCCAGCAATTCCAGGACGTGACACCCACCACGCCCGGCACGCTGGCTTTTGGCGATTCAACCCTGAGCACTTGGGCCATGTGGCTCGGCATCGCCGCGGCCGTCATCGGCATCTTCTACTATTTGGGGCAAGGAAAGAAAAAATGAGCCAGTGGTTAACTCTTTTTGGACTGACGGCCGCTGCCGCCGTGGTCGCCTTTTTTTCCAAGGGCGCCATGAAAATTCTTTTCATCCTGGTAACAGGCGGGCTCGCCGTGTGGACCATCGTGCGCTACCAGTCTTTTTCCGGCAATGCCACGAGCTCGGCCAATTCCACGAGCTCAACTAATACGACTGGCTCGAGTGTTGGCGCTGCCATTCAAGCCGCGAACGCCATGATCGAATGAAAAAGTTCACTCAACACGAAATGGCTTTCGGCATCGTTGGAATCGGCTTGGCTGCGTTGGTCATTGTCCTGGTTATCCAAAGCGACGGCTTCAACCAGGCTGAAGCCTCAGTGGGAACGTCCCTGGGAAGCTCCATTGGCGAGGCGCTGGAAATCGGCCTCCTGCTTCTCATCATCGGCGCCATCATCGTTTTAATTGTATGAAACTCATTCTTGCACTCTTTTGCGCGGGCCTGCTGTGTTGCGGCTGCAATTCAACCCAGACAGCCGCGCCCGCCCCCGCTGGGCCAGGCGGCATCGTTGGCACCATTGAAGGCGACATCGGCACTGCCGAATCCGGACTGGGATCACTCGAAAGTGGTTACAACACGCTGGCAGGCTTGGTGGGAGGCAGCGGCTCCACTTCCACCGTCAACCAGGACGGCCCGTCCAACTCCAGCAACCCAAACAACACCAACGACAACACAAGCAGCGGAGACAGCGCTGAGGATCCAAACGCTCAAGACGGTTTGGGCGATGCAGCCGGCTTCGACGAAGGGCCATAATGTCTTCCCGCGAATCTCATTCAAACGGCCTGGCCACGCAGACGGTCATCGGCCTGGCCACGACCAATAACAGCGCCTCCTCCAAAGGCGCCACCAGCGAAAACAATCGCACCCAGATTTTCACCCTGACCCTGGCGGCGGCCGAGACGCTGCAATTTTCCGTGGCGGGCAACCTGTTTCAATTGCTCGCCGCGCCCGGCCCGGTACTCATTCGCTATTCGGAGACAGCCGGGTTTTCCGCCTACACGCCCGGCATTAAGATTGTCGTCGCCAAGACGCCCTTCAAAACGCTGGAGTTTTCCAACCCGCTTTCCATTGGCATCACCATCACCGTGGCGGCCGGCTTCGACGACATTAGCGCCTGCATCCGCCCCAATTTTCTGGTGACGCCGATTGAAGGGTTCGTGGCCATGACCGGGGGCTTGAAGGCTTTGTCAGCGCAGCCCATTTATTTCCGGCGCGGTTTCTTCTACGGCTACACGTCCGCTCCCAACGGCGTAGCTCCCACCAATAACGCGGGCAACGTGAATCTGGGGAAGACTAGAAACCTATCCGACTTGGTGACACCCGGCCAGTGGATCGAATACGACGCGCCAGACGGCCAACTCTTCAACCTCGCCAGCCTCAATGCCCTGGGCAACGCCGGGGACGGCCTTTTCTATTCGCTGACATGAAAAAACTTTTAGCACTCGCAGTGACAGTCCTGGCCTTAGTGATGCCGGCGAAGTCACAGCAAAGCGGACCCAGCGGCGGGGGCGGCGTCACTGGCACAAACGTGATGCTGCTCAACACGAATTACGGCGCGATTGCCGGCCAGGCGCTTTCGTGGAACTCCGGACTGCGGCGCTGGGTTCCGGCCTCCATCAGCAGTTCCGCGAATTTCCTTTTGGCGGGCGGGACCAACGATGGGGCGACACCCAACGATCAAGCCTTCTCCAACCTCTGCGCCTCTTTCGGCAGCAACTCAGGCACTATCTACATGCCCGCTGGGGCTTACAAATTCACGGGCGCGGTCAACATCACAAACAAAGCCCTTACGATCACTGGCGACGGCCCTGGCACCTGGGCGCTTGGCCAAGCCGACACCTGGAGCACGGTTATCATTTGGACCAACCTGAGCACGAACTGCTTCAACGCCCTGGGCAGCTACCTGGCCTTTCAAAATCTCACCACCTATTGGACCAACGCCACCGCGCCCACAGCAGGGGCCTTCTGCGCGCTCTACACCAATTCGGATCAAGTCAACGGCGCGGTCTCCATGAACTTCCTCAACTGCCTGATCGACGGCGGCTACCGCTGTCTCGATTACCAGGCGGGCCAAAACTGGGGCATTACTGGCTCGCAGTGGATTCGCTGGCATGAAGACGGCATCCGCATTAACAACCTGGCCAACACGGACGTGGGCGGCTGGACGATCCTGAATTCCGGCTGGGAAGCGATAACCTATCCCTCGACATGCTCCATCCGCTGGAACGGCTCAGGCGGCGGCAGCATCCTGAACAGCGGCGGCGGGGCTTTCAACTGGGGCAGCTATGGCGACACGGGCGGATACCAATACGCGATTCTGATCCAGCCGGAATACGCGGCGGGAGCGGGGAGCGCGACCAGCACGTTCTTCATGAACAACTGTCTGATTGACAATTACACCGTCAATGGAATCGTCAGCGAGCCTGGCAGCGCGGGCAGTTTCTCCAACATCCGATTGGTTGCCTGCCAAATGGAGACCTTCGCGGGCAGCGGCAATGCCATCGTGCTGACGGGCGGGATAGGAAACGGCGGAATCATTGACTGCTTCTCCACCGAGGCACCTCTCGTCAATATGATTTATCTCAACGGCATGGCCAACATCGCCTTGGGGCTTCTGGACAATGGCGGATTAACTCCCATTGTGGAAAGTGTTAACTCGACTGCCACCGTGCTGACCGACAGCACCGGGTTCTATGATCCGTACCTTGGCAGTCCGCAGCTTCGCTTGGGCTCGTTTTTTCTCCAGTCGGAAGCTGCGAGCCAGACAACCATCTGCGAGAACGGATTCTATACCGGCTCAGGCTGGACTTACAAAGAAGCCGGCCCGTCTTACGCCATCAATTACAATCCCGGCAACAATGGAACGATGGATTTTGTTTTCTTCCCGACCAACACGGCCGGCGCGTCCACCGCGAGCTATCCGATTACGGCCAGCATGAACGGCCTGGGTGAATTGATCCTGCCAGCCAACGGAACCACACCGCCTGCCGCCAACTCGGGCAGCGGCTTTTTTTGGGCCTCCAACAATGGGGCAGCGGCCCCGGCGCTCTATTGGATTACGGCGGCGCATACGAACCTCCTTAGCTCGCCATGACCGGATCGACTGTCAGCTACAGCGGGGTCATCGGGCCTGGGCAGACGCTTCCCATCGCGCTCACCGGCACGGACATTTCCCTGGTCGTCGCGACGGCCCCGCTTTTTTTGCGGCCCACCGGCCAAGTCTGGAATCTCTTTCAGCCCGGGACCGGAATGCGCAACCAGCCGCAGTTCGCGCAAGTGGAGGTTTACAACCAAACGACCAACGCGGTCACGTTTCAGCTTCTGGCCTCCTTTGGCGATTTCGTGGATCGGCGATTGTTGCCAAACCTGCAATTGTCCAGCGTTGTCTTGCCCGCCTCATGGACGTTTATCGCAGGCACGGAATTTTACGCGCAACTGGTTGACAAGAGCGGGTCTCTCTTCACCGATGCCAACGGCTTGCAATGGAACGCGGTGAGCCGGCAGGCGATTTCGATCCAAGTTTTCTCAGGCGGCTCCACCCCGCCAGTTTACAGCCTCTACGCTTATTCCGACCTCGTTCCTGATGTAACCGTGCCTCCATTGGCCATGGTCCAGGGGACGACGGCCGGCGGTCTTCCGTCTCCGACCATGTTCGCGCTAAACGGCAATTACTCCGTCAAACTCGTAGCAGGAACGGCAGGGACGACAAACGTCGCGGGCAGCGTCTTTGAAATTTACACGGCCTTGGCCCCCGGGTATGCAGGAAATCCGCCAAATTAACAGTCAACTACACACAACAAATGAAGCTCTCGGAAATTTTTCGCTCGCTGATCCTCGCCGCTGCCTCAGCCATCGCCACTGCCGGATGCGCCAGCGGCCTGCTGACAGCGCAGGTAACGCCACACCAGGTCATCACCACGAGGACAGTGACGCAGACTAACACGGTCGTGCAAACCAACATCGTCACCCAGACGCTCACCAACGGCGTCACCGTGACCAATACGGCCTATGTGACCAATACGACCTATCTCACGATGCCGGTGGTCGTGACAAACACCGTCAACGTCACTAACGGCTACATGGTGTCAAGCACAGCCTCCAACGTGCTGGCGGATGCCGCTGCCGCCAATACCCTGACCGGCCCCATGTATCCTTTCGCCGGCACGGTGGGCGCCATCCTGGCCTTGGCCACGGCGGGCTTGGGATGGTACGCCAACCTCAAAACGAAACAGCTGCACACCCAGTCAAGCGCAGCCGCAACCATCATCACGGCCGTGGAGGGGCTTGAGCCAGCGGCAGCGGCGGCCGTCAAAGCGGCCGTCACTGCCCAAACCACGAAAATGGGGACCAACGCGGCGGTGCAAAGTGTGGTGGGGGCTGTCACTCAGAATTTGCCATGAATGGTGAGCTCATAGCGGCTTTGATCGGCCTGGCTGTCACGCAGTTCGGCCTTTGGATGCGTTTCGAGCACAGGATGACCGTGCTCGAAACGATGCTCAACCTTGAGCGCGAGCGAGTGACCCGCCGGCCATCGCGGGCGGTCGCGGAGTCACAGTGACCGATCTGGGATTGCCAAGCCTGGCTGCGTCACGGATGCGCTGGGCGCGCTTGCGGCATCCCGCGTTGGCCAGCACGGCTTTTCCCTCGACTTGACGTCCGCAGCCGCATTGGCAGAGGCGGACCATGGAATTGTTGTCGCTGTTTTGAATGGCGTGCGCCAGCATCATCGCCATAGGCACCGGCACTCCGTTTCCCACCGCAGAGTATTTGAAGGCGATTGGCCAGCCAGGCAAATCGAAGTCCCGCGGCAGTCCCATTGCCTCGCAGAAATCCGGCCACGCTCTGCGGCCCGGCTTCTTTCCTTCCGTGGCCATGCAACATGGCTGTGACGATCCGGAGACCGGCGTTACGCGCGGAATCACAATTGCGTCAGTCAAATAGCCGTAAGTGAAAATCCGCGAGCGGCGCTGCGTAAGTCCGCAATCTCGAGCTGACAGCACAATGCGCTGCTGCTCGAATTGCACTGAGCCGACGCAGGCAATGTCTGGCAGCGGCTTCGAGCCCGGCACCGATTCGTGCAGATACCAGGCTGGGGACGCTTCTTCGATGACGCGCACGAATTCCGCGTGCATCTTCTCGCCGTAGCCTGTCGGCGGGGATCGGCGCGCGCGGCTATCGTCCTGGCAGGGCGGTCCGCCGATGATCCCCTCGAACACGCCACGCGGCGGATGGAAGCGGCGAATGTCCCCGCCCCAAAGAAGATCCGGCCCGCGCACCACGCAGAAGCCGTGCGCCTCGAAGCCGCTGCCCAAAAGGTCAATGCCTGGGAACAAGGATAATACGAGGCGCATAATACATTCTCCTTCCGTAACAGCCGCAGCCGATGTGCTCCAAAAACAGCCAGACCAGAATCAGGCAAAGCAGAGCTCTCACGATTCCTCCTTTCGGTCGGGGACTTCCACGACTGTCGTTATCCGAACCTCTGTTGTCTCGGGCAAATCGGCGATGTCGCGAGTGAATTTTGACCTGGCCCGGCGCATTGCCTCGTGAATGCTGGGAGCTTCGACGCAGACTGAATGCGACTTGCGGCCCCACCTGAATTGGACAAAATAGCTTTTCACGATTCCCCCTTTTCCAGATCCATCATGCGTTGCAGCGCCATAGAGGCTGCGCAAACGAGCGCGGGCAAATCGTTGCGGCCAAAACTGTTTGTCTCGCTCCACGAGTTATCGTCCTTTTTGTAGCTCACGGAGTAGGTGGCGTTCAAGTGGCCCCCGTCGCCATTGCACCATATAGAGCAATTGACGCGGCCAATTTTGAATTTGTCGATGGGTGGGGAGCCTTTTTTGGGTGTGATGGTCATAGCAGCCTTTCGTTCTTTTGTTTTGTTATGGTCCAGATCGTCCGGCCGGAAACTTTCCTGCTGGCGA
>VFSW01014383.1_pt1 | contig 10936 bp, 5 predicted proteins | sample 5358111 | NCBI WGS metagenome assembly VFSW01 (sample SAMN11554181, study PRJNA540505) | mine drainage metagenome | isolation source: sediment from site ElyBrook_90M | place: USA: Ely Copper Mine, Vershire, VT | collected 2017
CCCACCGGCCGCGAGCTCGCCGCGCGCCTCGACGAGGCCGCCAAGCCCGGCGCCTACGGCGCTAAAGCGGCGTCGGCGCTCGACTCCTTTTATAGCGGGCGGACCTCGGCCTCGCCGTGCATTTTCGCCAATCTCGGCAGGAACACGAATGGCGCGAACGGGCTGCGCGCTCCCGGCGACGCCCCGGCCGGCGCGCCGAACGGCGCCCTGGTCCCGTCCGCTTCCGCGTCCGCCCGCTTCTCGGTCGGCCCCGCGCACTACGCCGCCATGAAGGTCATGGCGGCCGTCTGGTCCGTGTGGGACCGGGCGATCGGCTCCCAGTGGGACAAGATGCCTCCGCTGCTCGGCGAGATCTATCTGTACTTCAACGAGCAGTCCCTGCGGCTCCACGTGTGGGACGCGAACGCCCTGCCCGCGAAGGACAAGAAGATCTACGGCCCGGCCACCGATGAGCAGATGACCTCGCGCAGCGCCGACGGTTCCTATTTCGACGACCAGAAGCCCGAGATGGCCAACGCGGGCACCGCGCGCTGGAATCAGCTCAACGCCCCCGCGGGCTCGCCGAACCCGCATTTCGACACGATGGAGCCCAATCCGCTCCTCGTCTCGCAGACGCTCGACAAGCGCGAGATCGGCGCGGACGGCCGTCCGGTCACGAAGGAAGCCGGGATCCTGAACGATTGGTCCGCCGCCGAGATTCAAGCCCAGGTTCACGACTGGGGCAACCACCTCCGTCAGCCGATCTCGAACGACCCGGTCCGCATCAAGATCCCCGCCGGCCATCCGCTCGGCGCCGCCGGCCATGAGACCGAGATGGTCCTCGACCGCACCGAAAAGGACCCGACCCTGCCCGCCGACTACGCCGGCCCCGCCGTGCACCGCAACTCCGAGACTCCCGGCTGGGACATGTCGAACGTCTACGGCAGCTCTCTGGCGCGGCAGCTGCAGGTGCGCGCGCTGCGCGACGGCAAGCTGAAGATCGGCGACGACAAGCGCCTGCTCGACGACCCGGAGAAGCCCGGCATCCCGCTGACCGGTTTTAACGACAATATCACGCCCCTGCTGACGATGTACCACACCATCTGGACCCTCGAGCACAACGCCGTCGCCGACGCGGTCAAGTCGGAGCATCCGGACTGGAACGACCAGCAGATCTTCGACATGGCGCGCCTGCGCGTGACCGCCTTGAACGCCCGGATCCACACCGTCGAGTGGACGCGCGCCCTCCTTCCCCACCCGACCCTGCACGCGGGCATGTGGGCCGACTGGTACGGCTTCCTCGGCAAGCCCCTCAAGCTCTGGGTCATGCGCTTCTCCGATCGCCACCCGCGCCTCGGCCGGATCCTGGGCCTGCTGCTGCGCTACGAGCTGATCTTCGGGATCCCCGGCACGGCGACGCAGCACTACGGGAAGAATTACGGCTTCGTCGAGGAGTTCTTCGACGTCTACCGACTGCACACGATGATCCGCGATTGGAACCGGATCCAGCGCCTGGACTCGACCGGCCCCGAAAACGAGGTGCGCTTCCTCGAAGATCTCTACCTCGCCGACGCTCTGGGGTTCAAGACGGTCGAGACCCTGAAGCGCTTCGCCCCCGAGGATTTCGCGCTGTCCTACGGCCTGGAGTCCGCGGGCGCGCTCACGCTCAACAACGCGCCCGACGCCCTTCGCGACCTGACGACGCAGGACGGCCGCCGCATCGACCTCACCGCCGTGGACATCCTCCGCACGCGCGAGCGCCTGCAGTCCAGCCGCTACGTCGACTTCGTCCGGCGTCTGGGCGAGCGCCCGCCGAAGTCGTTCCTGGAGCTCACCGGCGGCGACGCGGAGGCGGCGGCCAAGCTGGCCTCCGTCTACAAGACCGTCGAGGAAGTGGACTTCCAGCCCGGCATCCGCGCCGAGCGCAAGCCCGCGCTGTTCGCGCTGGGCAACCGCCAATTCAAGCCCTTCGTCCTTTCGGCGCCGGCGCGCCTCAAGAACGACCGGTTCCTTTCCGAGCAGTACGACGCCGCGACCTACGGCGCGAGCGGCATGGAGTACGTCGAGCACACGAATTTCTCGAACCTCCTCGAGCGGCACTACCCGTCGCTGCGCCCGGCCGTCGAAGGCCTCGACAACGCCTTCCGCCCGTGGGACAAACCGGGGACGCTGAACGACCGTCTGGCGGCCAAGGCCGGGAAGTCGGCGGCGGACGCCTCGTTCTGGCAGCACGCGAACGGCGCGTTCGGCTACGCGATCGCGGTCTGGGCGCTCGTGCTGGGCGGCGCCCCGGCGGCGGCGCTCGTCTCGATCGCGGCGATCCCGTTCGCGGCGCGCCTCTTGACCGCGGACCTGTTCTCCCGAGCTTCGGGGGCGATGGGCGGCCTCCTGGCGCGCTCGAAGGCCGGCGAGAAGACGTCCCTGCTCGCGCCGCTGTTCGCGGCGGAAAAAGAAGGGAGTCGCGGCGCCCTGGGCAGCAGGATCGGCGCTTACGCCGTGCTCGACGTCGGCGGCATGATCGCCTGGCATCTGTTCGCCGCGCATCCGCTCGGCGCTTTGGTCATCGGTGCGGCGGCGCTCTACTCCGGTCTCAAGACGCTGAAGAGCGCACGCGCGGCGAGCGCGGACCTGGCCAACGTCCGCGTGGGCCTGGCGGCCAAGCTGACGGAGGGCCTGCCGCACGCCGATCCCAAGGACATGCCCGGCGAGACGGCCGTCGACAAGCACTTCTGGATCATGCTGAACGGAAAGCCGGGTCCCGTGCTGACGTTCGGCGACACCTACGCCACGCTGCGGCGCGGCGGCTCCTCGGCCGTCGAGGCGTTCATGACGACCGCGATGTGGCACGTGATCTACGCGCGCAAGACCTGGAATGGCGCGTCAGCCGAGGAGAAGGCCCGCTACAACCCGGGCTTCCTCGACATCAACGTCCCGGGCCTCATCGCGCTGACGGACTTCTCGAGCAATCGCGTGTGGGCGGACGGGAGCAAGCCCGGCGTGAGGCGCGGCGACGTCGACATGGACGAGTTCAACCGTCTGTTCCGGGATTTCGGCATGCACGACTACCTCACCGCCTACGACTTGGCCCGCATCCGCGAGGCCAACCAGCATCGAGACGCCCTGGAGGGGCGCGGCAGCCGGCTCAAGCGCCTGATCGGACGCTACGCCGGCAAGCGCCGCGCCGACCAACTGCTCGAGCTGTTCGCCGACCGCGTAGTCTGGGAGGACGGCATCGACGGAGGCTGGGTGCCGGCCATCAGCCGCGAGCAGCTGCTCCGCTTCTATCAGGGCGGGGCCCATGACGACCTGCTGCGAGATCGGGCCGGACGCTAGGAGCGGCTTCTTTTCAGCGCGGCATCGCAGAAGGCGTCGAAGATCGAGGCGGCTCCCATGAATTTCTCCTCGATCCTGGCGCTCAGGGCGTCGCGCACTTGGGGGCCGGCCATCGGCGTGACGTCGGCGACGCCCTCCATGACCCAGGACATGAGGTCCTCGGGCCCCACCGTCATCATGAGGCTGATGTTGGGGAGAGCCTCCATCAGCGCCAAGGCGGCGTCGGGCACGCTTTGACCGGCGGCCAGCACCGCCTTCATCGCGCCGCGGCAGACGGCGGCGACGGCCGGCCGCGGATCCTTGCTCAGGCGCGCGGCGCGCGAGATGTGCTGGCACATGATCGGCGCCGCCAAGGCGGCTCCGCCCGCGGCGTTCGCCGCGAGGCTCGCCGCGACGGCGTCCTTCGCCTGCTTCTCGTAATCGGGAGAGTCGGCCATGGGACCATGATAGCGGTGGAGCCCCGGCTCGTCAAGCGGGCTTGGCGTTGCGGCGGCGCGCGCCGTCAGCGGCCGTCGGGTTCGAGCGTCAGCTTGACGCCGTAGCGCGGCTCTCCGGCGCCGCCGGGGCAGTCGCCGCGCTCCCGGCAGAGGCCGCCGGAGCTCGAGCCGACGACGAGGCGGATCTTCCAGCCTTTCGCGAGCCGGACGGCGCTGGTTCGCGGATCGACCTCGCCGATCGCCTCCGTTCCGCGCAGGACCTTGCCGCCGCTCACGGTCAGTTCCGGAAACACGAAATCGAGGTCCGAGATCCAGTATCCGAGGGCGCCCTCCGGCGTCGACACGGTTGCGGCGACCGGGTAGTCCAAGCCGCAGCCGACCCCGGGGGTGCAGTAAGGCGCGCACGCATCTCGGCGCGACGGGCCGCACACGCGGCGCGCGAAGAGCGTCACTTCGTGCTCCGCGTCCGCCTCGGCACTGTCCGGATACGCGGCCGCCCCGCCGACCGCGCGGCCGAGTATCGGCGCGGGCGCTTCAAGCGTTCGCGCCGCAGAGGACGCCGCCGCGGCGCCGCGAATCTTCGCCGTCTCCGCGCTCAGGGCCCGGACCAGGGCCCCGCCCTGCGCCGAATCCCAGCCCATATCTTGCGCGCCGGCGGCTCCCGTCAGCACCGTCAGCGCGATCGCCGCGAGCGATATTCTTCCCATAAAGTCTCCTTTCCGTCCGTTCGGGCGCTAGTCGTAGTCGTACGAGCCGCCCAGCCGGGCGCCGTCGCCCCGGGCGTCCGTCACGGTTCCCGCGAATCTCACGCCCTTCTTCTTGAAGCCCGCATCCGAGAGGCGCGGGAATACGTTGTAAACATATCCGAACACCCCGCCCGCGCCCGCGGTCCCCGAGACCGTTCCGCTGACGGAGATGTTTCCCATGCGGTTTGTTCCCGCGGTTTTCGCGTCGTAGTCGGACGCGACGAGATAGGAACCGACGAGGCCGGCGCTGTATTCGCGGCCCTGGATGCGGACGTCCGCGAGGCTCAGGTTCTTGATCGCGCACCCGGCGCAGCTCCGGATGAGGGCGACGTGATCTTCGTCGGGTCTTGCGATCGCGAGGCCGCGAATGGTATGGCCGCTTCCGTCCAAGCTTCCGGAGAAAGGCTCCTTGGTGAAAAGGGGCATCCAGCCTTTCCCGGCGCCCGCGGAAGGCCCGAGGTCGATGTCGGCCAGCAGTTGGTAGGACGCGCGCGGGTCCTGTTCCATCCGCCGGAACTGGCCGGCCGTGCAGATTCCAAAAGGGCTTGCCGGAGTTCCGGCGCCGTCCGCGAAAGACCGCGCCGCGGCGCGCGCATCGCAGGCCGACGAGGCCTCAGCGGAAGGCGGGATTGCGGGCGCATCGGCGGCCGACGCGGCGATCTCTTTGAAGCCGGCCCGCATGAGATCGGCGAACGCGTCCGCGCGGCTCGGCGCGCGCATCAGCGGAAGGCCTGCCAGGGCGGCGATCGCGGCGCGGCGGATTCTGCGGCTGTTCAAGGGCGGGACTCCGGGGACATGGGCTTTCATCCTTTGATCCTAGCGCCCGGATCTGCCGTCCGTGTTGTGAAGGCGTGAATATCGCGTGACGGTACGAGTCGAAAAGGCCCATTCAGCATCCGGGCCCTTCGACTCCTCGCCGCTGCTGAAACGCACTGAGATGGGACCGCGCGCGGCATCGCCGGTCCTTGGCCCGGACGCGGCCGATGTGCTTTCATAGCCCCGTGAAGCGCTGCGCGGTCGTGCACGGCCATTTCTACCAGCCTCCTCGCGAGAACCCCTGGACCGGGACGGTCGAGCGTCAGCCGTCGGCGGGCCGCGACCATGACTGGAACGCGCGCATCGCCCGCGAGTGCTACGTTCCCAACGGTGAGGCGCGCGTGATGGACGGGGCCGGCCGCATCGCCGATCTCGTCGACAACTACGCCTGGATCTCCTTCGACTTCGGGCCCACCTTGCTGGCGTGGTTCGAGGCCGCGCATCCCCACGCCTACGCGCGCCTGTTGGAGGCCGACCGCGAGAGCGCCGCGCGCTTGGGCGGCCACGGCAACGCCGTCGCGCAGTCGTTCCATCATTCCATCCTCCCCCTCGCGCATCCCCGCGACCGCGTCACCGAGGTGCGCTGGGGGTTGGCCGACTTCGAGCACCGATTCCAGCGCAAGGCCGAAGGCCTTTGGCTGCCCGAGTGCGCGGTCGATGACGAGACTCTGTCGGTCCTGGCCGCCGAAGGCGTGAAGTTCGTGATCCTGGAGCCGCACCAGGCCGAGGGCGCCGTCGCGCCCGGCGTCCCCTACCTCTGGCGCGGGCCCAAGGGCGCTTCGCTGGCCGTGTTCTTCTACGACGGAGGGCTCTCGCGCTCGATCGCTTTCGAGCACGCCATGCGCGACAGCCGCGGCTTCGCGCGGCAGGTCTCCGCGCGCATCCCGCCGACCGCCGACGACGGGCTGTCCCTGATCGCGACCGACGGCGAGAGCTACGGCCACCATGACGCTTTCGCCGAGATGGGCCTGGCGCACCTCGTGCGCTACGCCCTGCCGGAGGCGGGGCTGACTCCGGTGAATCTCGGGTGGTTTCTCGCGCGCAACCCGCCGCGCCGGAAGGTCGCGCTCAAGAAGGGCGGCACGTCGTGGAGCTGCGAGCACGGCGTCGAACGCTGGCGCTCCGACTGCGGCTGCGGCGGCGTCGAGGGCCGTCATCAGCGCTGGCGCGCGCCCTTGCGCCAGGCGCTCGAGGACCTGCGCTCCGAGCTGGCGTCGCTCTACGAGGAAAAGTCGAAGGGACTGCTCGCCGATCCGTGGGCCGCGCGCGACGCCTACATCGCGGTGGTTCTGGACCGCTCGGACGCCTCCGTCGAGCGCTTTCTGGCCGAGCACGCCGCGCAGGCGCGCGGCGAGGACGCCAAGACCCGCGTTCTGAAGCTGCTCGAGATGCAGCGCCACGCGCTGATGATGTTCACCAGCTGCGGCTGGTTCTTCGACGAGCTGTCGCGCCTGGAGCCGGTCCAGATCCTGATGTACGCGGCGCGCGCGCTGGAGCTGGCGCGGGACTTCGGCGCGGACCTCGAGCCGGAATTCGTCGCGGCTCTGGCGAAGGCTCCGAGCAACGAGCCCGAGTACGGCGACGGCGCCGGCGTCTGGAAGAAGCTGGTCAAGCCTCACATCCTGACGCTCGACCACGTCGCCGCGCATTACGCGGTCTCGCTGCTCTTCGAGGACAAGCCGCCGCTCGCGGTCCAGGGGCGCGTCGTCCGCTGCGACCGATTCACGCGGCGCGCCGAGGGCGCGGTGACGGTCGCCTCCGGCCGCGCCGAATTCACGGAGGAGACGACGCGCGAGCGCTGGACGCGGTCCTTCTTCGCCGCGGTCCTGCCCGGACAGCGCGTGCAGGCCTATGTCTGCGGCGGGGACCTGCCCGAGGGCAGCGTCGCGCTTTTGATGGCCGACGCCGCGCAGGGCACGCAGACCTGCCCCCTCCCCCCGGGCCGTCATTTCCTGCTGCGCGATCTCCGCCCCGACGAGCGCGAGAAGGTCCTCAGCCTCGTGCTCCAGCGCCGCCTGAACCGCTGGGAGTCGCACGCGCTGGAATCCCTGGAGGAGTCCCTCCCGCTCGTCGAGCAGTTCCGCGGCCTCGGCCTGCCGCTTCCGCCGGGCCTCGGCGAGGAGACGCGCATCGTCTTCGCCCATGTCCTGGCCTACATCGCCGGACGCTTCGCTTCCGGCGCGCCCGGCGCGCTGCAGGAGTTCCGCGCCGAGCTTTCGCGCGGCCGCGCGGCCGGGGTCGAGCCCCTGCCCGCCGTCGTCGCGTCGGCGTGGCCGCGCGGCGTCTTCCGCCTGCTGGCCGCGCTCGAGCGCGCCGTCGCGGGGGCCGGGCTGCGCGGACTGCGCGCCGCCGCGGCGCTCGCGCAGGAGGCGGGGCTGACCGATTGGCGCGCCGCCGCCCAGACGCGCTTCTTCCGTCTCCGCCGGGAGCGCGGCGACGCGTCGCCTCCCGCGCGCGAGGCCGGGGCCGCGCTCGGGATCGCGGTCTAGGCGGGAACCGCGCGCAGCTCCGCGCGCGCGTAGTAGATCAGCGTCGGCGCCAGGATGGCGCCGGTCACGCCCATCAGGGCTTCCCCGACCAGCAGCCCCAGCAGAATCGCCCAGGTGGGAGTCTCGGTGCGCGCGCCGATGATGCGGCTGTTGAGGACGTAGCCGCCCTTGTGTACGACGACGAGGAACACCAGCGCGATCAGCGCCAGCTTGTCGGAGACCGTCAGCGCCGCGGCGGCGATCAGGGCGTTGCTGATCAGATTCCCGACGATCGGGATCATGCCGCAGACGAAGGTGGTCAGGATCAGCATGGTGCGGAACGGGATACGGAACGCGAAGAGGAAGGCGGCGGCCATGCCGGCGTTGATCGCGGCGATCAGGACCTGGGCGCCCATCACGAGCTCGAAGCTGACGGCGAACAGGGCGACGCGGTCGCGGCACTCGTTGAGCACTTCGATGTCGAGGCCGCGCCGGCGTTCGACCGGGACGGGCGCCGCGGTGACGAAGCGCAGGATCGCGATGATCACGGCCGCGGAGATCTGGAAGAAGCCGCGGGTCAGCAGCCCGCTCTCCGATTCGACGGCGCGCGCGTTCGCCTTCAGGGACGCGAGGATCAGGGCGCGCAGCTCTTGGCCGTTGTCGATCGGGAGATCCAGGCCGACGCGGTTGACGAGGGCGTCGAGGGGCGGCAGCAGCCGGTCGAGCAGCTGGGGGGCGCGCGCCATCCCGATCCGCACGAACGCGGCGAAGATCACGGCCATGAGCGCGCCGACCACCAGGAAAAGCGCCAGGGAGGACCAGCGCGCGAGGCGCGGCGAGGCGCCGGCTCCGCGGAGCGCTCCCTGGGCCTGATTGAGCATCATGTAGGCGAACAGGCCCGCGATCAGCGCGTGGCCGAGGCCGACGCGCGCGACGGCGGCGAGCGCGAGAATCATCAGGGCGTACGAGGCTTTGCGCGGGCCGGACACGGAAGCGTTCATCGCCGGAAGAATAGCAATTCCGGCGACTTTGAGCCCAAGTTGGAACACCAGCGCTCGGGCCTAAAATCCGTAGGCCTCCTGTCCCCGCCGGCGCGGGACCTTCGCCTCATCTTTCCTCATTCCCGCGGCCGTAAAATACGGGCAATGAAGAAATCGACCGCGTTCGTCCTGTCCGCCGTCCTCGCGCTCGCCGTTCCCGCGGGCGCCCAGATCGTCGCCGCCGCCGGCGCCGCCGAGCACGCCCTTCCCGGGCCGGTCGGCCCCGCGCTCAATTTCTCCCTCACGCCGCAGCAGCTCTCGGCGCAGTACTCCGCGGTCACGATGCGCCTCGATTCGGCGCTGGCCGGCATCGCCGCCGTGCCCGAGGGCTCGGTCAATTTCGCCAACACGGTCAAGGCGTACGAGTCCGCCACGGCCGCGTGGCAGCGCGAGATCACGCCGATCGCCTTCCTGAGCGCGGTCTCCCCGGACCCCGCGGTGCGCGAGGCGTCCGCCGCGCTCGAGAAGCAGATGAGCGCCTACGGCGTGGGGCTTTCGCTTCGCGAAGATCTCTATAAACAGTTCGAGCGCGCCGCGTCCAAGGGCGAGGCGCTCGACTCCCGCGACCAGAACCTGATGGACAAGACGCTGAAGGGCTTCCGCGAGAACGGACTGGGGCTGGCGGCCGAGCAGCGCGAGAAGCTCAAGGCCATGCAGACCCGCCTCGGCGACCTGTCGAGCGAGTTCGGCCGGAACATCGACGAGAAGAAGGACTCCCTGGTCGTCGGCGAGGACGGCGTCAGAGGCCTTCCCCAGGATTTCGTCGCGTCGCTGGAGCGCACGGCGGACGGCCGGTACGTGATCCCGGTCGACGAGCCGAGCCTGGTCGCCTACATGCGCTACGCCGACTCCGGCGAGAACCGCAAGGCGATGCTCACCAAGTTCACCAACCGCGGCGGCGAGCGCAACCTCGAGGTCCTCCACGAGGCTCTGGGCCTGCGGCGCGACGTCGCCCAGCTGCTCGGCAACAAGGGCTATCCCGAGATGGTCATGAAGGACCGGATGGCGGGCACGCCGGAGCGCGTGCTGGAATTCCTGAACCGCGTGAAGGACGCGGTGGTCGAGCGCGCGCGCAAGGACATGGCCGATCTTCTCGAGATGAAGCGCCGCGACGATCCGACGGCGGCGGGGATCGACGCCTGGGAGCGCGCCTACTACGCGCGCAAGGTGCGCACGGACCGCTACGCCTTCGACCAGGAGACGGTCAAGCAGTATTTCCCGGTGGACCGCGTCGTTTCCGGCACGATGAAGGTCTATCAGGAGACGCTCGGCGTGACCTTCCGCGAGCTGCAGGGCGGTCCGAAGTGGTCCCCCGACGTCCGCCTCTTCGAGATCTCCGACACGAAGACCGGCAAGCGCATCGGCCATTTCTACCTCGATCTGACGCCGCGAGACGGCAAGCACGGCCATCCCGCCGCGTACTCGATCGTCTCGGGCCGCGCGCTCGAGGACGGGTCTTACGAGCAGCCCGTCTCCGCGATGGTCGCCGACTTCCCGAAGGCCGCGCCCGGCCAGCCGTCCCTGCTCACGCACGGCGACGTGGAGACCTTCTTCCACGAGTTCGGCCACCTGATGCACCAGACGCTGACCACGGCGCGCTACGCGTCGTTCTCGGGCTCATCGGTCGCGCTCGACTTCGTCGAGGCGCCGTCGCAGATGCTCGAGAACTTCGTCTGGGAGCGCAAGGTCCTCGACGAGCTGTCAGGCCACTGGCAGACGGGCGAGAAGCTTCCGCAGGAGCTCTTCGACAAGATGCTCGCGGCCCGGTCCTTCATGGAAGGCACGAACTACGCCGCCCAGGCGGCCTACGCGCTCGGCGACCTCGTCCTGCACGAGTCGGTGCCCGACGACGTGTCCGCCGTCTTCGACAAGATCGTCTCCGACATCACCGGCGTGGCGGCGATTCCCGGGACGCACTTCGTCGGCAGCTTCGACCACCTGATGGGAGGCTACGGCGCGGGCTACTACGCCTATCTGTGGTCGAAGGTCTTCGCGCAGGACATCTACACGCTCTTCAAGGCGGACGGCGTGATCTCCCCCGCCGTCGGCGCGAAGTATCGCAAGGAAATCCTCGAGGTCGGCTCCGAGCGCCCCGAGATGGACTCCCTGCGCGCCTT
>VFSW01014384.1_pt1 | contig 10936 bp, 8 predicted proteins | sample 5358111 | NCBI WGS metagenome assembly VFSW01 (sample SAMN11554181, study PRJNA540505) | mine drainage metagenome | isolation source: sediment from site ElyBrook_90M | place: USA: Ely Copper Mine, Vershire, VT | collected 2017
CCCTGGGTGGAACGACTGGGTGGAACGACTGGGTCGCCAGCTTCCCGCCGGGGCGGAGCTGGCGCATGCTGCGCTTCACGAGGGGGTGCCGATGGACGATCTCTATTCCTTCTTCCTGCAGGGCCGCAACACCCGGCCGATCCACAAATGGCACCATTACTTCGAGGTGTATGAACGCTATCTGGAACCGTTCCGGCTGCGCCAGCCGACGCTGCTCGAAATCGGCGTCGAGAACGGCGGCTCGCTCGAAATGTGGCGGCGCTATTTCGGACCGCGCTGCCGGCTCTACGGTCTCGATATCGATCCCACCGCCCGCCGCCACGAGGATGTCGCAACCCGGATGTATATCGGCGACCAGAAGGACCGGGCGCTGCTGCGCCAGGTGGTGCGCGAGGCCGGGCCGTTCGACATCGTCATCGACGATGGCGGGCACACCGCCGAACAGACCATCGTGACGTTCGAGGAATTATATCCGCATCTCACCGAGCAGGGCGTCTATATCGTCGAGGACACCCATACCGCTCTGTGGGGCGGGGCGTTCATGGACCGGCCGGATGGGCAGAGCTTCCTGCATTACGCCTTCGCCCGCTGCGTCGAGCTGATGCAGTGGACCGGCCGGCGGGAAAATTTCCCGGTGCTCGGCACCGACCAGAATGGCGGGCTCGCCGCTTCAGCGGGGGCCTTCTGCCGCAGCACCAAGGCGGTGAATTTCTTCGACAGCATGGTGGTGTTCGAACGCGCGAGGCGGCCGGTGCCGCGCCATGAGCGCCGCTCGGCCGCGCCGGTGGCGGTGCCGGTGCCGATCGACCAGGGGACCGGCAAGGCGCCGCCGGCACCCGCGTCGCAGGTGATGACCCTGCCCGGCTTCATCGCGGCGGCGCCTGCGGGACTTGGCGCCGGCGCGGCCGAACCCCCGGCCCAGAGCGGGAAGCAGGGCGGCGGCGCGTTCGATCCGTTCCCGAGCTGATCGGCGGCACGATCGCAGCGCCGCTCCCTCCAGGATCGCGCCCCTCCCGCCGGGCGCTCTGCCCGGATGGCCTGGCGAAGGCAGAAGGGGCCAGGCGAAGGCGGGCGGCGTTCCTGCCCTTCCGGCCAGCCAGCCGCCCTGGCGTTCAGCCGGCGGCGGGCTGGATGTCGTTATGCGCGCCGGGGCTCTGCACCAGCGGCGCCGCGCCGGGCTCGGTCTGCCGCCAGCCGATCACGTTGAAATCACCGGTCGCCTCGATCACGCCGAGCGGGGCGATATCGGTATGCACCTGATCATGGGAGCCGGCGATCCGCACATGGGTGCACGGGCCGGTCAGGCTGATCACGATATGATCGGCGTCGATCGAGACCGGCTCGCCCCGGCAGACATACGCGCCAGGGCGCAGCAGATGGGCGAACCCGTCATTGACCATTGGCTCGGGCGTCGTGTCCGCGCAGCCGGCGGCGAGCAGGACCGTGGTCAGGAGCAGCGCCCGCATCGGGCTCGAACCATATGGCATCGGTATCCTCGGCTGTGGCGGGCGAGTCGGGAGCGCCATTCAGACCATCCGCGCCGGGGCGAGTCAAAGCCGCCCGCGGCCCGGGGCCTGTGGGGCAAAGCCAGTTGCACGGCCGCCGCGGCTGGTCCAGGGTTTGCCATCACCCGGAGAGACCCGAATGCAGCCCAGCCGAGCCCAGCAGCGCCATGTCGTCGCGGCCGCTTATCTGGGCTGGACGCTCGATGCGTTCGATTTCTTCATCCTGGTGTTCGTGCTCGCCGACATCGCCAAGGAATTCGCAACCAGCATCACGGCGGTGACCTGGGCGATCACCCTGACGCTCGCGGCCCGCCCGGTCGGTGCCTGGATCTTCGGCCGCGCCGCCGACCGGTACGGACGGCGGCCGGCGCTGATGGTCAACGTGTTGATGTATTCGATCCTGGAATTCGCCTCGGGCTTCGCGCCGTCGCTCAGCGTGCTCATCGGGCTGCGCTTCCTCTATGGCATCGCGATGGGCGGCGAATGGGGGGTGGGCGCCTCGCTCACGATGGAATCGATCCCGGCGCACTGGCGCGGCCCCGTTTCCGGCCTGCTGCAGGTGGGCTATCCGAGCGGCTATCTGCTGGCGACGGTGCTGTACTGGATCGCCTTCCCCCTGGTCGGCTGGCGCGGATTGTTCATGCTGGGTGCGGCGCCGGCACTGCTGGTGCTGTATATCCGCCGCAGCGTGCCCGAAAGCCCGGACTGGCACGCCCGCTCGGCCGTCCCCCGCCCGCCGATCGGCCAGGTGCTGCGCCAGCATATGGGCCTCGCGATCTATGCCGTGGTGATGATGACGGCATTCAACTTCTTCAGCCACGGCACCCAGGATCTGTATCCGACCTTCCTGCGCGAGCAGCATCATCTGGATCGCGGCCAGATCACCACCATCGCCATCATCTACAATCTCGGGGCGATCCTGGGCGGCCTCACCTTCGCGACGCTGTCGCAGAAGATCGGCCGCCGCCGGGCGGTGGTCATCGCCGCTGCGCTGTCGCTGCCGGTGCTGCCGCTCTGGGCATTCGCCAGCACCCCGGTGATGCTGGGGCTGGGAGCGTTCCTGATGCAGATCTGCGTCCAGGGCGCCTGGGGGGTGATCCCCGCTCATCTGAACGAGCTGTCGCCGCCCGACATCCGCGCGACATTTCCCGGCTTCACCTATCAGCTCGGCAATCTGCTCGCCGCCGCCAACGCGACGATCCAGTCCGCGATCGCAGCCTCGATGGGCGGCAATTACTCCTGGGCGCTCGCGGGGGTCGCCGGCAGCGTCGCGGTGGTGATCATGGTGCTGGTGGGCTTCGGGCGGGAAGCCCGCGATGTGCATATGGGGGCGACGCTGCCGATCGCGGCGGATTGATCCGACGCGGCGGCAGGCCGCGCCGCAAGCGATGAGCGCCACTCTTACTGGCACGCCGGCATTCCGCCGTACCGTGCTGGCGCTGTTCGCCGCCGGCTTCGCGACCTTCGCGCTGCTCTACAGCGTGCAGCCGCTGATGCCGATCTTCGCCGCGACCTTCGGGATCAGCGCCGCCCGGGCCAGCCTGTCGCTGTCGGTCAGTACCGCCACGCTCGCGCTTTCGATGCTGGTGGCAAGCTCCCTGTCCGAGGTCTGGGGACGCAAGCCGCTGATGATGGGCTCGCTGCTCGCCTCGGCACTGCTGACGCTGGCCGCCGCCCTGGCGCCGGGCTGGACCGCGCTGCTCGCCCTGCGCGCGGCCGAAGGGGTCAGCCTCTCCGGCCTGCCCGCCGTCACCATGGCCTATGTCAGCGAGGAGATGGACAAGCGCGCCGTGGGCCTGGCGATGGGGCTGTATATCAGCGGCAGCGGGCTCGGTGGCATGGCCGGGCGGCTGGCCAGCGGGGTGATCGCCGAGGCCGCCGGCTGGCGTGCCGCCTTCGCCGCCCTCGGGCTGCTGGGCCTCGCTGCCTTCCTGGTGCTGTGGGCGGTGCTGCCGCCTTCGCGCAATTTCACCCCCCGTCCGCTGCGGCCGCGGGCGCTTCTGGGCGCCTTCGCCGTGCATCTGGCCGAGCCGGGTCTGCGCAAGCTGTTCGCCCTGGGCTTCGTGCTGCTGGGCAGCTTCGTCACGATCTATAATTACGTGGGCTTCCGCCTGCTTGCCCCCCCTTACGGCTTCAACCAGGCCCAGGTGGGGCTGATCTTCACCGTTTATCTGGTGGGCGTGGCGAGTGCCGCCTGGATCGGCGATCTCGCCGGCCGGCTCGGGCGGCGGCGGGTTCTGTGGACGATGCTGGTCTGCATGCTGTCCGGCCTGTTCCTGACCCTGGCGAGCCCGGTCTCGGTGATCGTGCTGGGGATGGCGGTGCTGACCCTGGGCTTCTTCGGGGGCCACTCCATCGCCAGTTCCTGGGTGGGCGCGCGGGCGCGCCAGGCGCGGGGCCAGGCGGCGGCACTGTATCTGTTCTTCTATTATCTGGGGTCGAGCGTGCTGGGCACGCTGGGCGGCTGGCTGTGGGATGCGGCAGGCTGGCCTGGCGTGGTCGGTCTCACCACGCTGTCACTGGGCACGGGGCTCGCGATCGCCCTGCGCCTGACCGGCACGCTGCCGCTGCCATGAGACGCGAGGCCGATGCGCCTGCCCTTGGCGCCGGGCCCGAGAGCGCTGGCCCTCCTCGGAGCCTTTCCGGGGGTTTCGCTGACGAGAGCAAGACGCGCAACATTGCTTGGCAGGCCGGGCAGCGGCGAGTTTTTTGGAAACAGCCCCAACGCCCAGGAGCCAGATTATGTCGCTTTTTGTTACGATTATGAGTACGCAGTCAGGCTGCCAGGGCGGTGCCCGATCTGATCGACGATCGGCCACCGCTCTTGCCTATTGTTCTGCCGAGCACCTTTATCCGATCGGATGATTTGATCTGATCGGATGTTGCTCTAACGCAGCAGCGCCCGCATCACGCTCGCCTGTCCGTCCCGCTCGTTCAGCGGCGCCAGGGCAAAGCGCTCCTCGATGGTACGCAGGATCGACCCAAAATCATACGGCGTATGATCGACGAACCCCGGCTTCACCATCGGCCCGACCGCGATCAGCGGCACCCTCGTGCCGGGGCCCCAGACATCACGATGGGGCGGCGCCACATGGTCCCACATCCCGCCATTCTCGTCATAGGTGATCAGGATCAGCATGTCGGCATAGGCCGGGCTGGCCTGCAGCGCAGCGACGATCTCGCCCAGGTGGTGGTCCCCGTCGGCAACCGTGGCATAGCCGCTATGCAGATCGAACGTCCCGATCGGCTTGTAGAAGGTCACCGGCGGCAGCGTGTTGCCGGCGATATCGGCCATCAGATCGGTCAGGTCCTTCAGATGCGCGCGCTGGGCCGCCGAGCCGGGGGCCAGATCGGCGAAATACGAGAACGGCTGATGATGGTATTCGAACAGAGGGGGCTGGCGCCCGGCCATCGCCTCGGCGAGGCCGCCGGCATACCAGGCCCAGGGGATGCCGGCCTGGTCCAGCCGGTCGCCGATATGCGGCATGGTCTGCGGCGGCACCATCAGGGTCGGATCGGTCAGCCCCGGGGCGTGCAGGAACACCGACTGGCTGGTGTTGATGGCGAAGCCGTCGGGCGAGACCTTGCCGTCCTTCACCATCCGCCCCGCCGCGTCCAGCTTCGCGACTACCGCGTCCGGCGCGCCCGGCCAGACGAAGGCACAGGAGCAGACCAGGAAGCTATGGTTCAGGAACGATCCGCCGAAAGCCGAATGAAACATCGCATCGCCCAGCGCGAACTGCCGCGCCAGCCGCCACTGCACCGATCCGCTCATGTCGTAATGGCCCATGGTGAGCCCGCCGGCATCCGACACGGCAGCGAAGCGGTCCATCCGCCCGCCATCGATCTGCGCCTGTTCCTGGTAGAAGCGATGCACCAGATCGCCGGTACGCTCGGTCCAGGGCACGTAGCGGTCGATCGCGAAGGGCGCATTGGGCAGATCGGCGGGAAAGCGCGGATCCGGCGCGGGCGGGCGCAGAGCGGTGTTGATCACCGGCGGCAGCAGCGCATAGGCCTGGCCGTCCGGCCCGGTCTGCCGCGCGGCGGCGCCGGCCTGGTCGATGCCGGCCGCGCCGGGAAAGGCGCCGAACAGGGCATCGAAACTGCGGTTCTCCTCGAAGATCACGACGATATGGCCGATCTGCCGCAGTGTTTCCCCGCCGGCAAGCCCCGGCACCGCCATACGCAAGGCAAGTGCGGCCAGACATCAACCACTCCACCGGACGCCCCCCCGCTCCCGGCGCAATCGATCCCCGAGAGGTATTGCCGCAGTGTCGGCTCGTCCACGCCCCGGCTGCCCTCCACCCGCACCACCACCTTGCCGGCCAGCAGCGCCAGATAGGAATTATCCGCCGCGAGATAGGTCACGGACTGTCCCGCGATGGTGCTGACCCGGCCGGCGAGACCGCTGCCGAGCACCCCGCCGATCGCCCCCGCGATCCCCTGCAGCATCGGCGAATCCGCCAGAACGCTGATCTGCACGCTGTCGCCTCCTTTGGTATAGGCGCGGCTGACGCCGGTGCCGCCGCCCAGCACCAGACCGCCCAGCCGCATCACCTCGGCCGGTTTCGCGTCCCAGCCGGGAAGCGGCGCCGGCAGCATGGTCTTCCAGGCATCCTCGCGCGCCTGACGCAGCAAGTTGGCAGCAGTGTCGAGGGCCGCAAGAGCGGCGATGAGGTCGTTCTGCCGATAGGCCGCCAGCGCGCGGCCGATCTGGTCGGTGATCTCATCGGCGCGGGCGGCTTGTGCCAGCCCGGCAAGCAGAGCCATCGCCAGCAGCGCGGACAGGCCTGCACGGATCATCGGCTTCACGCGCATTGCGGCCCCGAAATATGATCGCCCCAGACCATGCACCAGGCGGCGGGGCGTGGTCCAGCGAGGCTGGCCGGCGCTTCCGGCCAGCCGGCCGGTTAACCGCTCCGCAATCGGGATCTGCGAGTACTGCGCGGATCCGAAGCGGAGCCGCTCGCCCATGCCATCGCCACCCAATCCACCGCCGCGCGGCTGTGCGGGCTGCCGGCAGGGCGCCTTCTCGCAGCCCTTCTCGATGGCCTTCCAGCCGATCCTCGACCGGCGCGACGGATCGCTCTTCGCCTATGAGGCGCTGGTGCGCGGCCCGAACGGAGAGCCGGCGGAAACCGTGCTGGGCGCGGTCGACGCCGCCAACCGCTACAGCTTCGACCAGGCCTGCCGGGTCCGCGCGATCGAGCTCGCCGCGTCCCTCGGTCTGGCCGAGACCGGGGCGCATCTGTCGATCAATTTCCTGCCCAATGCGGTCTACGACCCGCGGGCCTGCATCCGCACCACGCTCGAGACGTCGGCGCTGGTGGGTTTCCCGACCGATCGGCTGATCTTCGAGATCACCGAGCAGGAGGAGGTGGCGGATACCGATCACCTGGCGAGCATCGTTCATGCCTATCGCCGCATGGGCCTGCGGACCGCGATCGACGATTTCGGCGCCGGTCACGCCAATCTGACCCTGCTGTCGCGATTCCAGCCGGATATCGTCAAGCTCGACATGGGCCTGATCCGCGGCATCGAGGCCAACCGAGCGGGGCGCCGGCTGGTCGGGGCGATGGTGTCGGTGTGCCAGGATCTGGGGATCCTGTTGATCGCCGAGGGGATCGAGACCGAGGCCGAGCGTGACACGCTGAGCGGCCTGGGCATCTCCCTGATGCAGGGCTATCTGTTCGCCCGCCCCGGGTTCGAGCGGCTGCCGCGGGCGGTTGGCCAGCTCCGCGCGGCGGCACACGCGCCCGGTTGATTGTATCGGAGCCGCAATTCTCGACAATTTTATTGGAAAACCGGTGCCGCACCGATCAGTATAGGAGGCTGATGGTAGGAATACTCTGTTCTAATGTCTCCGCCGCCGATCCCTCCGTTGCGCGTGCCTGCAGGCCTGCCCCCGCGGGACCGACTGATCCCGGCCATCCCCATGGCGGCCATTACAGACCACGCCTGCTGGCAGGGCATGGCGTTCTCGATGGCGTTCCAGCCGATCGTGGACCGGCGGGAAGGATCGGTGTTCGCCTATGAGGCGCTGGTGCGCGGCCCCGCCGGAGAGCCGGCCGAGCGGGTTCTGGCCAATGTCGGCGAGGCGAACTGGCACGCGTTCGACCAGGCCTGCCGGGCACGGGCGATCGAAATGGCCGCCATCCTGAACCTGGCGGCGACCGGGGCTTTCCTGTCGATCAACTTCCTGCCCGGCTCCGCCTTCGAGCCGCTGGCAAGCATCCATTGCACCCTGGACATCGCAAAACGGGTTGGCTTCCCGGCCGAGCGGCTGATCTTCGAGATCAGCGAGCGCGAGCAGCTGGCCGATCCCGACGGGCTGGCCACCATCGTCGCCACCTACCGCCGGCTCGGCCTGCGCGTCGCGATCGATGATTTCGGCGCCGGCTACTCCAACCTCAACCTGCTGACCCGGTTCCTGCCCGATCTTCTCAAGCTCGACATTTCGCTGATCCGCGGGATCGATGAAAATCCGGTCTCGCGGCTGATCGTACGGGGGCTCGTCACGCTCTGCCGCGACCTCGGCGTCGTACCGATCGCCGAAGGAATCGAGACCGTGGGCGAGCAGGATACGCTCTCCGAACTCGGCATCACGCTGATGCAGGGCTTCCTGTTCGCACGGCCGGGCTTCGAGATGCTGCCCGTCGCCGATCAGGCTTCCCGCGACCGGGCCCTCGCCCTGGGCTGAGACGCAGCAGCGCCGCGCACCCCCATCCTGGGGCTGTCCGCTCCCCCCGGTCCCGACAGGCGGTGCCAGCGGCCGTTTCCCGCCGATCCTGGCACCGATCGGGCCGCGCTGGCCCCGCCCCGCCGCCCCTTGAAGGAGCGTCTCCGGCCGTCGGATTTTGACCGGCGCGGCGGTTCGACCTAATCGACCCGGCATGACGATGGAAATCCTGCTGATCCGGCTGGTCGGCCATTGCCGCCGGCATGCTGTCCCCGTGCTGCTGGCCGCCGCCGTGCTCGTGACCCTGGCCGGCGGTCTCGCCGCGACCCGGCTCGCGATGATGACCGACACCGACCAGCTGTTCTCCCCGGACCTGCCCTGGCGCCAGCGGGCGATGGCGTTCGACCAGCTGTTTCCGCAGTTCCGCGACCTGCTGGTCGCGGTGATCGATGCCGACAGCCCCGAGCTGGCGGACGCGACCGCCGCCGGCCTCGCCGCTTCACTGCAGGCCGAACCCAGCCTCATCACCACGGTGCGGCGCCCGGACGCGCTGCCCTTCTTCGCCCGCGAGGGGCTGCTGTTCCTCGACCAGGCTGCGCTCGGCCAGGTACTGGACCGCACGATCGACGCCCAGCCTTTCCTTGGCCAGCTCGCCGCCGATCCCGGCACGCGCGGGCTGTTCGCGGCGCTGGGCCTGCTCGCGATGGGGGCGCAGCGCGATCCGGCGGCGCTCGACGCCTATCGGCCGGCACTCGATGCCTTCCACCAGGCGCTGGCGGGCGTGCTCGCCGGCAAGGCGCGGCCGCTCTCCTGGTCTCGACTGCTCGGCGGGGGGCTCGCCGAACAGGCCGGGCGGTTCCGCTTCGTGCTGATCACTCCGCGCCTGGACTACACCGCGCTGCAGCCCGGCGGTGCCGCGACCGCCGCGGTGCGGGCGGCGGCAGGGAACCTGCCCTTCGTGCGCGAGGGCCTCGCGCGGGTACGCATCACCGGTTCGGTCGCGCTGGCCGACGAGGAATTCGCCACCGTGGCGCAAGGCGCGCTGGCCGGCACCATCGGCTGCGCCCTGCTGGTGGTGCTGTGGCTGTTCCTGGCGCTGCGCAGCTGGCGGCTGATCGTGCCGATCCTGGCCACGCTGACGTTCGGGCTGGTGCTGACCACCGGCTTCGCCGCGGTCGCGGTCGGCACGTTGAACCTGATCTCGGTCGCCTTCGCCATCCTGTTCGTCGGCATCGCCGTGGATTTCGCCATCCAGTTCTGCATGCGCTACCGCGAGGCGCGGCACGATCTGGGCGACGGCGCGGCGGCGCTGGCCGAGACGGCGCGGCGGGCGGGGGTGCAGATCCTGGTCGCGGCGGCGGCGACGGCGGCGGGATTCCTGGCCTTCGTGCCGACCGATTTCACCGGCGTGGCGGAACTCGGCCTGATCGCCGGGGTCGGCATGCTGATCGCCTTCGTCTGCACCCTGACCGTGCTGCCGGCCTTGCTGACCCTGCTGCGCCCGCGTGGCGAGGCGGCCGAAATCGGGTTCCGCGCCGGCCATGCGCTGGATGCGGCGCTGGCCCGCTGGCGCTGGCCGGTGCTGGCGCTGTATCTGGCCGGCGCGCTGGCCGGGGCGGCACTGCTGCCGCGGCTGGGCTTCGATTCCGATCCGCTGCACACCAAGGACCCCACCACCGAGGCGATGCGCACCCTGGCCGACCTGGCCCTGGAGCCGCAGGCGAACCCCTACAGTGCCGACATCCTGGCCCCCGACGCGGCGGCAGCGGATGCGCTGGCGGCAAAACTGCGGACGCTGCCGCTGGCGGGACAGGTGACCACGCTCGACAGCTTCGTCCCCGACGATCAGAAGGCCAAACTGGCCCTGATCGCCGATGCCGCCAATCTGCTGGGGGCCACCCTGGCCCCGCGGGGCCAGCCGCCGGCAGCCACCACGGCTGCGGATCTGCGGCTGGCGGCCACCGCCGCGCTGGCGCAGATCGACCATGCCGCGTCCGGGCTGGCTGCCAACCACCCGCTGCTGGCGATCGGGGCGGATCTGCGCGCGCTGGCCGGCGCGCCGGATGCGACCCTGCTCGCCGCGGATACCGCGCTGACAGGCTTCCTGCCCGGCGCGCTGGCCGCGCTGCGCGAGGCGCTGCAGGCCGGGCCGGTGACCCGCGAAAGCCTTCCCGCCGAACTCACCCGCGACTGGCTGGCGCCGGATGGGCGCGTGCGGGTGCAGGTGCTGGCCCGCCCTGGCGCACGCGACGATGCCGGGCTGCGCGCCTTCGTTTCACAGCTGCGGGACCTGGCGCCCGAGGCGGCGGGATCGGCGGTGACCATCGAGGCGACCAGCACGACCATCATCGAGGCGTTCCGCCGCGCAGCGGCGGCGGCGCTGGTGGCGATCGCCCTGATCCTGCTGCTGGCACTGCAGCGGGTGCTGGATGCGGCCCTGGTACTGGCCGCGCTGCTGGTCTCCTCCCTGCTGACCGTGCTGATCGCGGTGCTGCTGCCGCTGCCTCTGAACTTCGCCAATGTCATCGCCCTGCCGCTGCTGCTGGGGGTGGGCGTGTCGTTCAACATTTATTTCGTGATGAACTGGCGGGCCGGGCGGCGGTCCATGCTGGGCTCGGCAACGGCGCGGGCGGTGGTGTTCTCGGCACTGACCACCGGCACCGCCTTCGCCACGCTGGCGGCCTCTCCCCATCCTGGAACCGCCAGCCTGGGGGCGCTGCTGCTGCTGTCGCTGGGCTGCACGCTGGCGGTC
>VFSW01014385.1_pt1 | contig 10936 bp, 5 predicted proteins | sample 5358111 | NCBI WGS metagenome assembly VFSW01 (sample SAMN11554181, study PRJNA540505) | mine drainage metagenome | isolation source: sediment from site ElyBrook_90M | place: USA: Ely Copper Mine, Vershire, VT | collected 2017
ATCACTCGCTTTGTGCATCTGCCGGTGTTGATTGCGAAGGCGACGCACGGGTCCGCACACGACGGCATGGGATGGCAGTTTGTGCATCTCCGGCTGGGAGCCGCCGCCATCTTCGCCTACGTTGGCGTCGAGGTAGCCATCGGCAGCATTCTGATCAACTTTCTCGGCCAGCCATCGATGGGAAGCCTCTCGCATGTGGCGGCCGCCGGCTATGTTTCGCTGTACTGGGGCGGAGCGATGGTCGGGAGGTTTATCGGTTCGTTCGCCCTCATCTACATTCGCGCTCAACGCGCGCTCGCTGCTGTGGCTGTGTCTGCGCTGATCCTCGTCACCACGACCATCTTCGGCCACGGGCACGTCGCTATGTGGGCCATCGTTTCGTGCGGCCTCTTCAACTCGGTGATGTGGCCGTGCATCTTCCCACTCTCGCTGAAGGGACTCGGTAGGTTCACCAGCCAGGGATCGGGAATTCTGGTCACCATGGTCGTCGGCGGTGCCATCATCCCGGAGATTCAGGGGCTGCTCGCCGACGCGTTCGGCTATCAGCACAGCTTCATCATCGTTCTGCTCTGCTATGCCTACCTGGTCTACTTCGCGCTGAGCGGCTACAAGATCCGTCAGCCTCGCTTCGACTCGCTGCCCGACTACGTCCCACCTGTCGAGATCTAATGATTCATCAACACACAAACACTGCGCAAAAGAATCGCCAACGGACGATCGATCGCCTTAGAACTCCAGTTGTATTTCGTTCAAACTACAACTGGAGTATTAGGGCGCTTCGCAGCCAATGTGTCCCGGTGGTTAAGAAGCGACTACTCGATGAGCCGCCCGTGGAAGATGCTTCCGGTGCGAGTCCCTGCCTCATCGAAGACATTGAAGTTGGCGGGCGTTCCCGGGGCCATCGCTGATAGATGAGACATGCCCATCATCCGTGCCGGATTGCGTGAAGCCAATCGCACCGCTGTGTCGAGCGACGTACCGGTGAATCGCTGCACGTTCGCAACAGCCTGGTTCATCGTCAACACACTGCCTGCGAGCGTCTCTCCCAGCAGACACACGCCGTTCTTCACCTCGACGTCAAAGTCGCCGAGCCTGTACGGCCCGTCGGGCATGCCGGTGGCCGATATGCCGTCCGTGACCAGGATGGCTCGCTCTTCGCCCTTGATCTTCAACCACAGGCGGATGATCGCCGGATCCACATGCACGCCATCGCAGATCGCCTCGGAATATACATCCTCACGATCGAGAATCGTACCCACAATCCCTGGCTCACGATGATCCAGAGGACGCATCGCGTTGAACAGATGCGTGGAGGTCGTGGCGCCCGCTGCAATGGCGGCCCTCGTCTCGACAGCAGTCGCCATGCTGTGCCCCATCGACACACGAACACCGGTGGCGGTGACATGCTCGATCAACTCCAGCGCATGGGGCAACTCCGGCGCCATCGTCATCAAGCGAATATGACCGCAGGCTGCCTGCTGCAATCGATCGAAGAGTTCCACGCTGGGCTCACAGATGCTCACGTCCGGATGCACGCCTCGCTTTGTGTGCGACACGAACGGACCTTCCAAATGGATCCCCACAGGCACGGCTACCGCAAGCGGCGCCTCGTGCGCACGCGCTCCCTCGATCGCCTTCGCCAGATTATCCAACGCTCGCAGCGTCAGATCGATCGACGCGGTTACGGTCGTCGGGAGATAGTGCGCAACTCCACGGCTGGCCAGAAAGCGTCCCACGGATGCGATCTCCACCGGAGTCGACGCCATGAAGTCGTGCGAGTACGCACCGTGAACATGAATATCGAAGAAGGCCGCGGTCAACGTATCGGTCGACCCGTTGGGAGCTCCCTCCTCGACGCGAACAATTCTGCCGTCCTCGATCGACACGACGGGATAGTCAACGTGTCCAGTGTCAGTGATTAATCTACGTGCGGTACGTGTCGTCAACATCGATTCCTATTCTTCCACTCCTGGCCCCTCGTTGGAGCCTGCTGGCGGACTTCCCTCATCTATACCGATGTGCCTCGAAGCGCAAAGCGCAATGATGCACCAAACTATGTTGAAACAGCCAGAGTGTGTCGCCAACGTGCTCTCAACGGCACACATTTCTTACTGATTCATCGCTCCATGGGCATCATCAGGCCCGGAGGTGACGTAGCGATCAGCCGCAAAAGTTCTTGCCAACCTTAGAGAAATTATGTTCCACTAACGCCACGATAGCTCAAAAGTTTGCTCATATCAATACAAAACAATCAATTCCACAGGTTGATCCTTGTGATTCCAGGGGATGGTGCGCCAGCTTCCGTTCGATCTCGCACGCGAACATTGCTGAGGCGCGGCTTCCTGCAGAACGTGCCATCCAGGTGATCAAAACAGCGCTTGCCACAGATCCAGCACTCGCGAAACGGACGCACTATAGGCATGCTACGAAATGCGCGGACTCTGTGCAAAGGCGTACGCGATGGCAATTCAGTTCTGAAGGCTGTGTGCAGTGATTAGCTGGCTTGCGGAGAAGCGGTCTTGAGCATGGGGTGGTCTGATAGGAGTTGCAGATTCAGCATTGGCACAACGCGGCGGCGACATCCACAGCCTCTTCGATACGTGGCAGGACTCGAAGTGATTTGCTGCCGCGGTGCAGGCTGGAATGACAGTGCCAAATCCAACTTTACATCCGTGCGCTCTTGAAACGTACTAGGCAAGAATCACTTCGATGCCCCGGGCGATCAGCTCTTCGTGAATATTTTTGGGGAGATCCGTGTCGGTGACCAGGACATGGATGGAGGAGATGGGGCAGATGAGGGCAGGGCTAACCTGCCCCATCTTCTTGGAATCCGCCACGACAATCACCTGCTTCGCATTCCGAATCATGGCCAGGGAGACCGCAGCCTCCTCTGACTCGAGCGTTGTAATGCCTCGCTCAAGATCAAAGCCGGTAACGCCGATGAAGGCCTTGTCGAGATAGACGTCTCTAAGAAAATTGAGGGCTGGCTGCCCGGCAAGCGCGAAGGTCCAGGCCCAGGCAAGAGTGCCACCTGTGAGCATCGTCTTAATCGTCGGCTGATTGCAGAGTTCCATTCCAATATTCACGGCATTGGTGATGACGGAGATGCCGTGGCGATGCCGAAGAGAACGGCCAATTTGTGTCGTCGTCGTGCCCGCAGTTAGAGCAATGGTCTCCTGCTCACCGATCAGCTCGCTTGCCGCAACACCAATGCGTCGCTTGGCATCGGCGGACCGCAGTTCTCTGGCCTGGAAGGATGTATCGTGCCTGTACGGCTCGTACAGCAGAGGCTCAAGGAGCGTCGCCCCACCGTGCGTGCGAATGACAAGGCCCCTCTTTTCGAGGCGGGCAAGGTCGCGGCGAATGCTAGGGGCAGATGTTCCTACCTGGTCAACAAGCTCCTGAACGGAGATATCCCCAGCTCGGAGCAGGGCCTTCATAATTCGGTCGCCGCGGACATCAGTTTTGGTAGACATAGGATGAATCAGATTCAGCCTGAGTGTAGCGTACCAACGGATGACAATAGGACGACAATCGATAATTATTTCTCTTGCAGCATCCTTAAATGTACTCTAAAATGATCGTATTGCATTGAAACGATCATTTTAGTTGAGATTTCAGTAAGGAAAGACCTTTCGTGCCCATATCAAATGACCCCGCCCCTTTCGCCCACTGGATGCTGCGTGAGATCTACGAGCAGCCTGCCGCCCTTGCTGCAACCATTGATCGCTATATGGATGGCGAGGCATTCCACACGGAAAACTGTACCCCCATTCTGGAATGGCTCAAGCGGGTGCAGACCAAACTGCTGATAGCTGCCAGCGGTTCGAGCCGTCACGCAGGGTTGCTCGCAGAACTGATGGTCGAAGACCTGAGCGGCATCGCCGTCGATGTGGAGTATGCCAGCGAGTATTGCTACCGGTCAGAGAAAGCCATGACCAACGCTGCGGTGATGGTTGTGTCGCAGTCTGGCGAAACGGCCGACACGCTTGCCGCCCTGCGCAAGGCAAATCTGGCGGGTCATGAGACCCTGGCTATCACAAATGTCGATGACTCGACCATGGTACGCGAGGCGACGGTCTCCTTCCCTACCCTCGCCGGACGCGAGCGTGCCGTCCCAGCGACCAAGAGCTTTACGACGCAGTTGCTGAATTTGTATCTTTTAGCGCTGATGAGCGCGCAGTCACGCGATGCGCTGGATGCGTCGGAGGTGAAGCTTCGGCTGTCGGAAGTTGCAGGATTACCCGGACAGATTGAAGAGCAGCTCAAGGGCTGGGATGAGGCGATGCACCGAGTCGCTGACGAGTATCGCAAAGCGAAGAACTTTCTTTTTCTCGGGCGCGGCATTCACTATCCCATCGCTCGCGAGGGAGCACTGAAACTCAAGGAGTCGGCCTATCTGCATGCGGAGGGTTATCCGAGTGGCGAGCTGAAGCACGGCCCCAATGCACTTGTGGTGGAGGGTACGCCGCTGGTGATGATCGCTACAGTCGATCGCTCGAGTGCCGACTCGGTGCAGCGTTATGAAAAGGTTGTTCAACTGATGCGCGACATGCGAGAGCAACGTGCGAGTATTCTTGCGATCGCGAATGTGGGAGACGAAGCTATCGGCGAACTGGCAGACCACACCGTTTATGTGGCAGAGATGCGCGAGCCGTTGCTTGCGATCTGCGAGGTGATTCCGCTGCAGTTACTCTCGTATTGGATGGCGATCAATAATGGAATTGACGTGGACCATCCACGGAACTTGACCAAGGCTGTACTTGCGGAGTAACGGATCGCGTGGCTTTTTTTCTGGCGCTGGATGTCGGTGGCACTAAGACGGATTACGTCCTCGCGGACGAGACGCGCGAACTCGCAAGAGTACGCACCGGCACGATCAAGCGTCTGCGCACGGACGCACGGACAGCAACGGCAAACCTCGAACAGGCCCTTGCGGAGCTGACGGCCAGCAGCGGGGTCTCGATGGATTCCATCACCCGCACCTGTGTTGGCACAGCTGGCGAGAGTGTTCCTCTGGTGAGCGATTGGCTTCGCGAATCGCTCACAGCCAGAGTGAGCGGCGAGTTGATCCTCATCGGTGACGTAGAGATCGCGCTGGATGCTGCGTTCCATGGCGGAGCAGGCGTCCTGGCGATGGCCGGAACTGGTTCGAATGTTGCAGGGCGGACGAATGATGGGAAGCTAACGACTGCAGGTGGATGGGGCCCGGCGCTATCGGATCAAGGTTCGGGACACAGAATCGGACTCGAAGGGCTGCGCGCTGCATTCCTGGCAAAAGATGAGGGGCGCTCCACGCTCCTGCTCGATGCGGTACTTGAATTCTGGCAACTCGCCTCTCTCGACATCCTCGTCGAGTATGCAAACAGCAATCCCGAACCAGACTTCTCGCGCCTCACCGAGGTGATTCTACGGTGTGCGTACAGGGGCGATGAGGTCGCGGCTGAGGTTCTGCGCAAGGAGGGCGAGGATCTCGCGTGGCTGGTGCGACTGGTGATCCGGCGGTTGCAAGCGGCTTCTGCGGCGGCTGGCTCGAGTGAGCCATACAGACTGCCCTCCCTTGCATTTACTGGCTCCATCATGGAGAAGGTTCAGCCGGTGCGTGATGCCTTGATTGCCGCTGTTCGCAGGGAATTTCCTGCGATCCACACGCTGGACGGAGTTATTGATCCGCTCGCCGGTGCCGTGTGGCGCGCACGAACCGGCGGCCAGGCCTAAAGCAGGACGCTACCGTTCATCAGTGGGAACTCTTCCTCTGCTGCTTTGAATAAAAAGCACTCTCGCTGCCACGGAGACAGCGAGAGTGTGTGTCAGTGGCTGGAGGCCTGCACAAGTTGTTCAACGCCAGGCACGATGGCGTCGAGGAGCACGGCTTCCGGAGCCTTGAGCTTTTTGAGCGCATCGAGTTGCTGCTGTTGCACCGATGACGGGACACTCTTGTGACTTTCCAGACTGGAGAGAGCATCGAGGCCGATCACTGCTGTTTGGTTGAGGTTGGTCGACAACGGGGCAAGCTCCAGCGTCAGCGAGGATCCTGCCAAGAGGGGCTGGAGCACAGCGTCGTTGTCGCGCCACACGGTGAGCCACTGCCGTGCCTGCGCGAAGTCCGCGGCAGAGGCGCTGCCGGCTGCGATCTTCGCGGAGAGTTCGTTGAACTCGCGCGCGGTCTGGCTTTCGGCAGGGACAGCATCTACCAGTTTGTTAAGCGGGGTGTAGCTGCCGTAGGTAGCGAGGGACTCGCGCGTATATTCCTTGGGCGGCTCGACGACGCTGGCCAGCACCAACAGAGAGGAGGGGTCTGCGTTGCCGATCATGCGCTGCACAAGAGCACGGTTGACCGCCCCTGAGGGCAAGCCATACCAGGGCAGACGCTGCGAGAAGATGGCGAGCCGACGGTACATCGACGCTGTGTCGGTCACGTTCTGCGGCGACCACAAGCGTTCGGCCACGGCTGCAGCACGAGGCCAGATGCGTCCGCTGATGATCTCGGGCGTCATGAACTCGCTCCACATGGCAGACTCACCACCGAGGATGAGTTTCTGTTGCTCAGGAGTAAGGCTGGCAGCGGCTCCTGCCAGCGGGTCGACACCATAGTGCTGCGAAGCTGGTTCGTTGAGATCGAGATAATAGCCCCACGAGAGAATGCCGCGATTGCCCTGCCTCGCGGCAACTGCCAGAGAATCCTGCCCTCGCCAGGATTGAATGACCACATCGCGCGGAGTGTCGGGCTGCAGCACTTCATCCCAACCCACGGTGATCTTGTGGTATTTCGTGACCAACTTCTGCACGCGACTGGTGAAGTAGGCCTGCAGCGCTGCATCGTTTTTCAACTGGTGAGCCTGCATGAATTTCTGAATGCGAGGGTTCGCGTCCCACTCCTTGCCATTGCACTCGTCGCCGCCAATGTGGAAGTAGGCGTCGGGAAAGATGGCTGTCATCTCGCCGAGGAAGCGGTCGAGAAACTGATAGGTGCTCTCGCGTGTGGGATCCATCGCAGGATCGAAGATGCCCCACTTGCGAATGATGGAGTACGGGCCAGTTCCGCTTGCGAGCTCAGGATAGCCGACAAACCATGAAGCCGCGTGGCCCGGCATATCGAACTCAGGTACGACACGGATGCCGCGATCACGCGCATACGCAATCAACTCGCGCGCCTGATCCTGCGTGTAATAGAGGCCGTCCGATCCCTTGCCCTGAAGCAGAGGATAGATCTTGCTCTCCATACGAAATCCCTGGTCCTCGGATAAGTGCCAGTGAAAGACGTTCAGCTTCGACGCTTCCATCAGATCGATGTTCTGGCGGAGTACGTCGAGCGGGATGAAGTGGCGTCCGGTGTCGATCATCACTCCGCGCCAGGGGAAGCGCGGCTTATCGTCGATGGTCACGGAGGGGACAACAAAGCCGTGATCGGTCAGCTCGACCATTTGGAGAAATGTCTGCAGACCGTGAAGGACGCCGAGGGGGTTCGGAGCTCGCAGAACTACCTGCTCGGGAGTGACCTCGAGATGGTAGGACTCATCCTCACCCAACTGCTCGACCGGATCGCTGGCGTGGCCGGTCTGAATGAGGAAGCGAGGTTGGGTTGCCGTAGGTTCCGGCCAGTGAATGATCCCCGTCTCACGGCTCAGTTGCATGAGGAAGCGATCCCTCGCCCTGTCCAGGCGAGGCTCGGTGAAACCCTCAAACGAGATCTTCAGGCCTTGATCGATCACCAGGCTGCCGTTGCCCGGAGTAACGTGTTCGGGCAACGGCAGGTTCGGCAACTGAGTTTGAGCGCCTAGCGAAGCCGCACTCATAATCAGGCTGGAGCTCACAGACAGCAGGACTGCGCGAAAAGAAACCATAGCGGACCAACCCATAACATCTCCCAATCTATTCTGTAATGGCGGTGCGGGTTAGAAGGTTAACTTTGATCCGACCTGGAATTGACGCGGCGTGTTCAAGTCAGCCGTGATCTGGCCAAATTGCGATACATACGTCCCCGGATCACTAACTATATTCTGGATCGAGGTAAGCCCCGGCCCCGCAAACTGTGCCTTGTTGAAGACATTGTAGGAAGAAACTTCGAAGCGAAGATTCATGCCTTTTCCAAGTGCGAGGTTTTTGAAAAGTGTGATGTCCATATCCTGTGCACCCATGGTACGAGCATGATCGAGATAGGCCGGAGCAGTACCAGCTACGTACGGACTGGCGGGCAACGCAAAGCAGTTCGGGGTGATCCATTGATCAGCCGTATGCGGTGCTCCCTTGCCGGGATCGCAGGTCATATCAGCCCGCTGGTTGAAGTACGAAGGCTGAATCCCTGAGACCGGAGACGCAATGGGGATGCCGCTGCTCATATAGGCAATCGCGTTCACCGTCCATGCACCGAGGATGACATTCGCCGGCCCGCTGAGTGAGATGGCCCTGTCCTTGCCGATAGGCAGATCGTAGGATAGTTGCGCTGTGATTTGATACTTCACGTCCTGCGGGCTCACGGCGTGTTCGAGCTTCAGGTTCTTCCAGTCCTGAGGCGAACCAGCGTGCGAACCAACAAAGGTCAGCGGAGGATTTCCGTCGTCCGTCATGAGCTTGGCCCAGGTATAGGACGCAAGCGCCGTGAAGTGGTGAGTAAGCCTCTTCTGTATCTTGGTCTGCAACGAACTATATTCGGAATCGCCGGCAGGATAGCCATGCACGATGACACCGTTGCCATTGCCGTAGCTGCCGTTACCGAACTGCGGGAACTCCTGCAGCGAAACAAAGAGAGGCACGGTGGATGAGCCATAGTTCGAGTTGGTGGCCGGCAGGATGTTGGCCCACTGATTCGGGACCATCGTATTTTGCAACGCTGACTGGTACTGCCCGATCGTACCCAGGTCGAGCTGGTTGAGATCCACGCTGGCAAACGGAAGGAACATTCCTCTGCTGCCAACATATCCGACGCTGACAACGTACTCCTTCGGCAACTGGTACTCGAATCCAAGGTTGAAGTTGTAGGTCGTGAGTGTGCGCTGGCTGTGCAGCACGGTGTTCAGTGTCGTGCCAAGGTTGTTGTTCAGGCCAGTGGGAGCACTGATGAGTGGCACCACTCCCAACGGAAACGGATTGCTCACGGAGTAGGCGCCCGTGGTGCTTGGTGCGGCACTTCCCGGACCCGCGCCTGCACACAGGCTGGATCCATTCAGCACGGTATTGCCATCCGCGTTGTAACAGGTGGAGTTCCAGTTGGTTGTCGAGGAGTAGCCGTCGCTGTCCTGGCTGGCTCCTGCGACCATCGCTGCGCTCGGGCCATAGTAGATGCCGGCTCCGCCGTGAATCACGAGGGCTTTGGCAGGCTGCCAGGATACGCCGAGGCGTGGACCAAAGTTCGTCATGTTCGTGGAGAAGGGAGAGCGCGCTCCCTTGTTCACATAAATCTCGGCGCCGGTGAACGATACGCCGTTGGAGCTGCTGCCAGCCGTTGGATCGAAGTACTCGAGCCGATTATGCCGCTCCGTGCGGCCACCGAAGATATCCCAGCGAACACCCGCGGTGATGGTCACCTTGCTGGTGGGATGGTAGGTGTCCTCAAGGAAGCCGGCGTAGTAGGGGCTGGATTCTGCAACAAAAAGGTCCTTGGTGAAGTTGGTATTTTCAACGCCCGGAGCCTGGCCCATGCCCGTCAGGAACGAAGCGAAGTCGCTGCCTCCAACGCCGGTGCTTGTCTGTTGATCCGTAGCCGAGATGTCGAAGCCGTAGTTGCCCGAGGGAGCTGGCGGCTGGCCTACGTTCAGGAAGCGCTTCATGTACTCCACACCTGCGCTGATCTCGTGCTTGCCCATCACCTTGGTGAGCGTCGCGTTTACATCGCTGTTCTCACTGGCATAGATAAAGGTGTTGTAGTTCGCGGTGCCGCCAACTCCTCCGCCGACATCACCGAACAGTACATAGGGAAGAGTCTTGTAGACCTCCTCCGCCGCGAGCGACGCAGGAAAGCCGAGCGAGGTAATGTCATACCCATTCTGTCGCGGATCGCCGCCCTGATCTTCATAGTGGCGCGTGAACGAGTAGCGCAGCTGCAGCACGGTGCTGGAGTTCAACGTGTTGTCGTACCCAACGAGGATGTTGCGTCCGTTGGTTACGTTCTGTGCGTAGTTGGGGTCCCACTCGTTGTTGAAGGCGTTGACGCCTGAAGTGAAGAGCCGGTCGAAGGAGAAGCGGCTGAACAGGCGCTGCTGCGCGTTCAGGTTATAGTCCATACGAATGTCGAATCGCTGCGCCGTCGTGGGATCGAGGCCGGGTACATAGAGGTTATTGACAGCACCGTTGGTGGCCGAGTCGCAGGTCGCGGGGTTCGGGTAATTGCACTTGGGGAACATGGACAGGAATTTCAAAGCGACTGGATTCGGATTGGGAATCTTGTTTCCCGCAAAGGGCTGACGTGTCCCGTCCGGATTATCTGGAACCATGGGGTTGTAAATCGTAAAGCTGTCAGCCGAAAAATCTCCGGTCCGCTCTGCGCTGGTCGGGACGGTGAATACGTTCGAACCATCAAACTGCTGCTGCTGGGTCGCTTCATAATCCGCGAAGAAGAAAAGCTTGTCGTGCAGGACCGGACCGCTGATCGATCCACCTTCCTGGTAGCGGTGAAACGAGGGTGCCTGGTTGGCTGCGCCGCTCGCGAGTTGACTCCGCTTATTGAAGTAGTCATTGGCCGCAAGTACATCGGGCCGGATATACACGAAGCCGTCGCCATGGAAACGGTTGCCGCCAGACTTGCTGGCCAGACTGATCACTCCGGCACCGCCGCTCTGGTAAGAAGCCGGTGTGTTCTGCGTCTCTACACGGAACTCATCGACCGCGTCCTCGGGAAGATCGAGCGCCGGAAGGATTGCGGCGACATTGTTTTCAGCTACACCAAGCGGGCTGCCGTCCACCATGAAATACACCGAGCCTTGAATCGCTCCGTTGACGG